>Ga0209000_1002298_pt1 | contig 10639 bp, 8 predicted proteins | sample RifGroD2_FD_183998 | JGI IMG/M metagenome (GOLD analysis project Ga0209000, IMG submission 183998) | Groundwater microbial communities from Rifle, Colorado, USA - Groundwater D2 (SPAdes) (version 2) | ecosystem: Environmental > Aquatic > Deep subsurface > Groundwater | place: Rifle, Colorado...
TAATTGAGTTAAAACATGTAGAAAATACATATAACATAAATTATAGAGAATGTTTCAGTATGACCGATGAAGAACTTTTAGAAGTGTTAATGCCATATAGTAATAATCAAGATGTTTTACCTAGTACAGGGGTAATATCTAGGAAAGAATCTGGTATATATCATGAAATAATTAAGAGGTATAAGAAATATAGTAATTTTGCCAAACATTTTGAAAAGAAAATAATAAGTAATAATATAGATCATCAAGCGTCTATTTAATAATCATAATTCTTAACATAATTTCAATAATTTGTTGTATACTTCCTCTAAATAGCATATAATAAATTAAATATTGAAAAACAACCGGAGGGGGTATACAATAGTGAAATTATTTATCCAAATTCTAGCACTATTATCCACAATTTTATTCCTATTAGCAGGATTCTTATTACTCAATATAGAATCTCAGTCAGGAACAAGTATAGCAGAAAAATTCTATAACTACGTAGGAATTATGTCATTTGGTTCTGCTATATTTACAGGTGGATTACTAATAGTATTAGCTGAAAAAGTTGGTGAGAAAAAGTGAAAACTAGTAAAATTATAATTGTTTTTATGGTGATAATTATAGCAATGTTTGGTGGATATTTTGTTTACAAGCATAATCAAAAAGTTAGTTTGGCTCAGTATTATTATGATACAGGAGACTACAAAAAAGCATCTGATTTAAAGGTTGGGAGTATTTCTGATAAAGCTATAATGCTTAATATTGCAAAGAATTGGAGAAATGATTTAGGAAATGCAGAAGATTTATATATAACTATAATGTTGGTATATGATGAAATAGAAGCAAATGAAAAAACTGATAGCGATTATGCAAATAAATTAGGAGTTTATTATAAAAGTATTGCTGACTATTTTAATATATCAAAAGATAGATTAGATGAAATAGGAAAAATGAGTCCATCAGAAGGAACTTTAATCGTAAAAAATCTTCAATAGTTTACAAACCCTGCACTCAGATAGGTGTGGGGTATTTTATTAAATGAGTATAATAAATAAAATATAATGGAGGAATTTATAATGGAATTGTTAAAAATTAATAAAATTAGAGAACAGGGTTATAAAATTGAAGAAGGTATTGATTTTACTATTAAAAAATATTTATCATTTTCAGAAAAAAAACTATTAATTAATAATATATTAGACATGTGTGTTATTGAAGAAGATATTAAAAAGATTGATTTTGCTTTAAAAGAGTTTGCCTATGAATATATGTTAATAAATGAATATACAGACGTTGATTTCGAGGTAGAGGACGAAGAAAGTGATATTTTGTCAATTTATGATGAATTGAAAGAGCATAATTTAATAGATAAAATAATAAAATTAATTCCTGAATCTGAGAAAGAATTTATTGATTATGTTTTAAGAAAAGAAATTGAACAAATTCAATTAGTAGATAATAGTATAGTTAGCATAGTTAATCAAACATTGAATAAATTGGTTGAAAAAATGCCAGATCAAAATGGATTAATGAAATTAATAAAAGAATTGCCAAAACAATTTAATAAAGTTTCTCCGGAATCACTCAAGAACTTAGGCAAAGCAATGGGAATTAGTAAAGATTAATAGTATTTGGAGGAGATATTTTGGATTTTAAATCTATATCAGACTTAGAAAAATATTTACAAAAAAAAATATCAGAGAGTTTACAATCTGATGTTGCTTTAGAAAGTCGGCAACTTTTGAGAGAACATATTCAAAATGATGTTTATGAAGAATATGTTCCAACTCATTATGATCGTAGTTGGAAATTAATTGATAGTTGCATAACTACCCCAATTGGTGATAATGCTATTGAATTAAAAAATACTAGACGAGGAGATGAAAGTGAGGACATCCCATATATTTTAGAATACGGCAAAGGATATAGTTGGGGAGTTGATTTAGATGAGAGAATTGGCCCTCGTCCTTTCTTTGCAAACACATATAAGGAATTAGCAATGGGGAAAGCAAGAATATTTATGAAAATGGCTTTAGGGAAACGAGGTATAAAAACTACATAAATAATAGAAACATATTTATCCCTACTCTTTGAAGGTAGGGTATTTTCATGCCCTAAATTATAAAAGAGAGGTGGATTAATTTGGATGACTTAAATATATTAATCAAAGCGAAACTTTCATCAACAAAAAAAGAAATTGAAGATCAAATAGTTTCACTAAACGCAAAAATTACAAAAGCTATTTCTGTAAAATTAAAAATTGATGCTTCTGGATTAAATAGCGTTACTACTGCAATTAATAAAGTAAAACAAACAGCACAACAAGTTAGTAGCCAAAAAATTGACGTATTTAATAGAAAACAACTAGAAGCTGAAGGAAGACAATTTTTTATGTCTTCTTCTAATATAGTTGAAAGAGTTAAAAAAGAGTTTAAATCTCTTGGAACTGTTGATGTGAATTTTTTAAGGAATTCTCAAAAAGATATAATTGGTTTTACAGCAAATGTAACAAAGGCAAATGGAGTTGTTGAGAAACTAAAATTCAATATAGCAAGAATACAATCTGGAAATAGTGTACAAAGAGGTTATGTTTTTAGCGGTGCAAATTTAATTGATAATAATGCTGGATCAAATATACAATCTGCATTGAACAAACTTCAAGTCTATGAAAACAAAATTGCAAAATTAAGAGCTGGATTTACCTCTCCTGTAACTGGTATAAAAGATGCAGAAAATCTGTCTGCGTTAACTGCTCAATATGATAGAATTAAGTCAACCATTGACCAAGTAAGAGCAAGCAATACAAGTTTATCTAACGAACAAAGAAGAGGAATAATTCAAAATATTAGTAACTTAGAGTTGCAAATATCAAGATATAGAGATTTACAACGTGTCATGGCAACAACAAATACTAGAACTTTAAGTGCTAGTGATATTTCATTATATCAAGGGAATATGGCAAATAGATTAGCAAGTCTACAAGTTGGTAAAGAAACCGTTTTTGCACGACCAGAAATCCAAGCACAAGTAGCAAGATTAACAGCAGATGTGGCTAGATTTGGTACAGTTGGTGGAAGGTCAGTTAGAGAATTAAATTTACAATTTGCTCAATTAACAACATCTGTAAGAAGTGCTACGGCAGAAATTACAAGGATAAATGGTGCTGCCGATAGTTTTTTGACAACACTCAGTAAAAATTTTGTAAAAATGATGGCGTGGGGTTTGGTGGAATTTAACTGCCGTTTGTAGTGAAAGTGATAATGTAACTACAAATTATGAGAGGGGAAATTCGAAAGAGGGTCACTGACCTAGTATCGAGAGGGCTTGTATCACAAGTCTTTGTAACGCATAGGGATTGAGCGATATGATAGCAAAAATATCCCCAAGAGTCTCCTCCTTCTTATCACCTTTGTTTTATTAAAACAATGTGAAGAAAATATATGCTGAACTAGTCTGAATCAACAGACGTATCGTTTTGAAAATATAAACGTATGAAGGCAACTTCTAGATTATAAGGATAAAAAGCCTTATAGATAACAAAATTGAGCAACCGCGCTGTACGCGCCACTCAGAAGTTTACAGGCTGGTCTGACCACATTGAAAGAATTAGATGGATTAATGGTAAATATTGCCAAAGTTACAAATATGAGTGCTGAAGCTATGAACAATTTAAAAAATAGTGCTTTTGAAGCATCGAACGCTTTTGGACGTACTGCACAAGACTATTTAAAATCAATCGGCGAATTTAGTCGTGCGGGATATGAAGGAAAATCTGCAGACTTAGCTAAAATTTCTTTGCTATCACAAAACGTTGGTGAATTAACAGCAGAACAAGCTAATAGTTTTTTACTTGCAACTGATGCTGCATATAAATATAAAGGTAGTCAAGAAGCTTTAATGGGAGTTTTGGATGGCGTAAATACTATTGATAATAAGTTCGCGACTTCAATCCAAAAAGTAAGCGAAGGTATAACTGTGGCTGGATCTATAGCTTCGAATGCATCCGTTGGGGTAAATGAACTCGCATCAGCAGTTGGAGTTATGACTGCGGTGACACAGCGTTCCGGAAATGAGGCTGGACGGGCATTTCGTGGAATTTTGATGAACATAAGACAGGTAAAGGGAGAAACAGAAGATGGAGAAATAATTGATGATGAAGCATTGTCAAAATCAGCCAAAGCACTAGAGAACGTTGGTATTAAGGTTCATGAGATGAAAAATGGTGTCGAAGAGCTGAAAAACCCAATGGAAGTGATTAAAAATCTCTCAGAAATTTGGGGATCGCTCAGTTCTATGGATACCGCCCCAATTATCGATGCATTAGGGGGAAAATATCGTGGAAACCAGTTAGTGGCTCTAGTAGAAAATTTTGATATGTATGAAAAAATGCTTTCTGAATACTCTACTGCTTCTGGTTCGGCCATGGCTGAGAATGAAGTGAGAATGGGCAGTTGGGAAACCAAGATTAATCAGCTCAGAAACGCAATAAATAATTTCTGGAATAATACTATTGACACAGGTTTTGTTAAAAGTATGATAGGGGGAATAACTCTATTAATAAACAACTTTGGTAATCTGAAAACTATTTTAGGAATAATATTTACCTTACTTGCAGTAAATAAAGGTACTGCTTTCTTAACATTCTTAAAGAACTTTTCTTTATCTACTATGCTATTAAATTCTAGTCTAGTTCAAACACAAGCTAGGTTAGCAGGAATGTCATTTGCTCAAATCGGAGTAATGGGTACAACTACAGCATTAACTTTTGCAATTAAAGGTTTATGGGCTACTATGCTTGCTAATCCAATTGGTTTAGTTGTAGGTGCTGTTACTGCTGTCATAGTAGCATTTGATTTTATGGGAGCAAGAGCCGAAAGGTCAGCTCAAAAACAAAAAGAAGCATTTGATGAATTAAATAGAGGTATTAATTCACTCAAACAGCAAACAGCAGAAGCAAAAAATCTAGCCAGTGAATATGAATCTCTATCAGCAATATCATCTCGTACAACAGACGAGGAAACAAAATTAGAAGACATTCGATCTCGCTTGATAACACAATTTCCTGATTTAATTGATGGTTATGATGCAGAGGGAAAAGCAATTCTTGGTTCTTCTGAATCAATTCAACAAGCAATCAAAGACTACGAAGAATTGCTAAAAGTTAAACAAGAACAAATGGCTATAACTTTTACTACTGATGGAAAAACTAATTTTTCTCAATTGCAAAAAGATCAAGAAAGACTAGATTTATTAATAAAACACAAAGAAGAATATTTAAAAACCATTGAAAGCATAAACAATGGAAGTCAAAATAAAAATGATGAATATGGCAATGATTCATTAGCAATTGCTAAAAATAATTTAAAAGGTATTAAGGATGAATTGTCTACACTTAGCACTAAAGTTCTTGAAAGTAGAAAAGATTTATCAGTTTTAGCTGAAGCTTTTTTACAAAGTAGTGATTCCGCAAAATCACTAGGTAAAGAAGCAGTGACTAAATTAATCTATGATTTGAGTAAACTTAAAGACGAAAGCAAAATTACAGGTGAAGAGTTTACTCAAATATTTGATGGCCTTAAAAGTTCTGATTTTTCTTCTGAATTAAGCAAAGCAAAAACAGAATTAGAAGGATTAGCAAAGAGTGGGGCAAGTAAAGATGTAATTGGTAACACTTACGAAAAAGCAATTTCTGATTTGTCTCCATATTTAAAAACATTAGGAATTAATGGAGAAGAAGCAGGGAAAATATTAAAAGATATGCTCAATCTCCCTAATGCCACAGAAGCATCTAACAAAATAAATAATGTAACTACTTCTCTCAAATCTCTCCAAAAAACCCTCTCTGATTCTTCATCTGCAATTACCGAAATTCAATCTGCTCTCGACGAATATGCAGAGAATAAAGCTTTTTCACTTGACACTCTGGTAAAACTTGCAGAGAAACATGAAAGTCTAATAGGAATCTTAGGTGATGAAAAAGCAATTCACCAAGAATTAACAAATATTATAGAACAAGAGCAAGAAAAATCCAGACAAGCATATATTACCATGCTCAATGGAAGTGTTGATTTCTATAATAAAAATATTGAAGGTATACAAAAGTTCGTTGTTGGATTAGATGGTGCTCGCGAAGTCGATTTATCTGGAGCAAAATCATTAGCTGAAGCAAAGTTAAAAGTTGAAAATGAGTTGATGAAAAATTTAGCCGGAATGTGGTCGCAATATTATGATGCACAAGGTAATATGACCAATGCCAATATTATTGATGGCGGTAGAACTATTGTAGGCCAAGACGGTAAAGAAACCTATATTACTCCTGAAATGAGATCACAACTTAAGGCGTATTATGATGCTTCTTTAGAAGTTAAGAAGAAATTTGATGACATTGCAATGAGTGGAACAAAAAGCATTGATTTTTCTAAACTTGGCATGTCTAAAAGCGACGATAAAAAAGACAAAGAAAAACCCCAAATAGAATCCACAACCCAAGCCCTCATCAATCAAATCCAACAAGAATATCTCCTTCAAAAAGCCAAATCAGATTCAATCCAAAAAGACCTTTCCCAAGCACAATCACAAAAAGATTATGCAAAAACTCTCGAACTTACCAATTCTTTAATCGCTTCTCAAATCAAAGAGACAGAATTACTTTCTACAGTTCGTTCCAAAATAAACCAAGCAAAAGATTCTGCTATATCATCTGCATCCTCTCAATTTGGAGATGTTAGTGAAAGATGGTTTACTGGAAATGACAATCAAGAAAGCGTTGCATATATTGAAGAACATAATAAAGCATCAGAAAAAACTCGTGAGATAATGGATGAGACTTTTAAATCACTTCAATTACTTCGTAATGCTTGGATGTCTAATAAATCTGCTATGGATGAAAATGCAGAATCACAAAAAGTTCTTCAATCCACCCTCCCCGACATAAACTACTCCATCGTAACAGACCAAATATCCAAGTTTAATTCCTCCATAGACTCTCTAAATTCTCAACTTGACCTATCTAAAGCTAGAATGTCTCTTCTGGAAAATACTTCATCAGATTACAGTAAAGAATTATCTCTCCAAACATCTCTTTACAAACAATTATCTGATGAACAATTAAAATCAATTGCTTATATGACTCAACAATTAGCAAGTGATAATTTATCTATTGAGGCAAAAAAAGAACTTTCAAAATCAATAGAAGAAGCAACTCTGTCTCAGCTAAATTATCAAAAAGCAATTCAAGATTCAGCAAAACAACTCGCTACAGATGTAATCGAAGCTCAAAAAGCACTAGAACAAGCAGAGTTAGATGCAGAAGAAGAAATCCTGAAAGCATACATCAAACGTAGAGAAGAAAAAATAAAAGGTATTCAAGAAGAGATTGATGCTCTAGAAAAGAAAAATGAAAAAGAAGAAGAATCGGAAGAAAGAGCAAAGCGTCTCTTAGATATCGAAGAAAAAAAACAAAAACTTAATAATGTCTTAAATGAGGAAAATACTAGAATTCTTGTAGGTGATACTTGGACTTGGCAAGCAAACCCGAATGATGTAAAGTCTGCACAGGATGATCTAAAATCTGCTCAAGAAGACTATCTAGACTGGGAAGATGATGTCAACCTAAAACATCAAAGAGCGACTCTTCAAGCAGAAATAGATTATCAACAATCACTAATCGACACAAAACAAGCATCATTCGATGCTCAAAAACTCCAATTTGATGAACAATGGGTAAATTTAGATGCAATGTCAACTCAATTATTAGAACAATATGAAAACAACGTTGATTCTGTAGTTGCAATTTTAAGTGAAAAATTAGTATCACTAAATGCTCAATTAGCAGAAATTGTAAATGCATCTACTTCTCTTCCAGATAGTTTATCAGGCGGTAGTAATAGTGGAAGTTCAGGTTCATCTGGTTCTTCATCTTCAAATGAAAATGATTTTAATGTAACAAAAAGAGGTAGTTATAATCCTGATACTGGTAATTATTCTATAACAGATGAAGATGGAAATACTCACAATGGAAATGGTTCGTTAGAAGATTATGAGAATGATTTTGATAGATATCATGATGGTGGATGGGTCGGAGAAAAACCTAAAAATTTAAAATTAAATGAAATTCCTGCTATTCTTGAGAAAGGTGAATTTGTTTTAAGTAAAGAAATGATTAGTGGTTTACCAAATCTTATGGATATTACAAAAAATTATATGAATAATATTAAATTGCCACAAATGCCCAATTTCACTAGCAATATAAATAATATTAATAGAAGTGGCAGTAATGGAGGGAATATTATTATTCAAAATCAAACAGTAATTACGCAAAATATTGATAATTTCCAATCTCAGATGTCTAGTTTAATGAGAATGACAAAAACTCAGGATTTTTAATATCTCTCCTTTTTTATGCAATTAAATAAGTTATTTTACAATCGTGTGCGGAACTCCCACTCTTTTAGGTGTGGGAGTTCCAGTTTGGGTTCAAGAAAAGAAAAAACAAAGTTTATTTAAAAATTTGAAACAAGAGAAAAGATTAACAAAAGACAGGAGGTGGATGGGATTGGGTTTATATTCCCCAAATTATTTATCCCCAAGTAACCAAACAGTCGATGCTTTAGATATTATAGATTTTTCTTGCAAAATACAAGGAAGTTACATAGATTTCTATCAACTTAAAATCTATTCAATGTCAAATGCTCTCATATTTGATTCTTCTAAAATATCGCTAGGAAGTAATTTATTATACCAAGATGATGTTTTGACATATTCATTAGATGCTTCAACTCTGACAAATGGAAATCAATATTTCTTTACACTTACTGTATTCCAAAGTACATCATCAACAACTTCAAGACAAACACCATTTTATTGTTTTTCAACCCCAATTCTAACGATGACAATTCCTGCTGAAATTACATCAAAGAAATATTCGTTCGTAGCTACATACTTTCAAGAAGAATATATTTCTACCAATTATTTTTATATGGTTTTCTTAAATTCTGATGATGAAATTATATTAACAACTCCAAATAGTTATTCGGGAGCACTCCAATATGAGTTTGATGGATTTATCAATAATACGATTTATAAAGTTTATACAGTAGTAGTAAATCAACAAAACGTTATGACTCAAAGTATAACTTATACTTTCACTGTAAACTACGCACTACCCTCCCTAACAACAATTCCTACAGCTACTCTCCTTGAAGACTTATCAGCCACTAAGATTAATTGGAGTCCTGTTGTTCAAGTCACAGGCTCTATTACAGGTACAAGTGAATATATATCTGGGTTATTTACTCCAACAAACACAGGATTAAAATTAGATACTGGTTGGGATAGCGCAGATACAGTTGATGACACAATAACATTTGATGATACAACAACTTATGATTTAAATTATGGTGGAGCAATTTTATTTAATGATTTATTTGGAAAAGCTTCAGAAAACTATGTAGAATTTGAAGTTGATATTCCATTAGAATCTACTTCTCAAGTTGTATATATCCCCAATTTAGATTTTGCAGGCGGAAAAATGGTTCGTCAGGAAAATTCTATAACTGGTGATTTTTATGAAGTTGGATATAATCCAGAAATTGGATGCTATTATTATAATTCTAATAATTTTATTGTAAATGGTACTCCAAAAGAATTTATTTATAGTCCAATTTTAATAGCAATTAAAGGAATTGAGGTTTTAATAATATCAAATAATGTGATTTATGAGCAATTACATCCATAATTAGAAAGATGGTGAATAAATGATTCTTTCAGGTTTATTCCTTGGTGTAAGTTATTTTCAAAAAGTAATAGGAATTCCATCTCCAGTGCCAAAAATTTATGATTCGATAAAAATCTATGGTGCTTCAACGATCGACAAACTACAAATAAAAAATATAGAAGTTGATAATACAACTTTGCAAAATACTATTATTACAGATAGTCTTTTTTGGGGGCCAAATCATATTTTGTTGGCAGAATTCGAGAATAATTTAATTGGTGGAAATGTTGCAAATCTTGATTCTCCTGTAACGCATTGGCAAATTAGTAGGAGAGAATCTGGTAGTGATGTATTGAAGATTTTGGGTACAGTTGTAGTAGGAACAACGGAATTCATAGATTATTTGTGTCAGCAAGGAAAAACATATATTTATGAAGTAAATGCGATAAATGCCAACCAAATTAGCGAAGCCTTTGTTACAGAAGCAGTGGAAATGGATTTCTATGGTTATTATTTGGTTTCAGAAGATGAAGGTTTGGCATATAAATTTGACTTAAATGTTCAATCAGGTGCAAATGAATATGCAGAAGATGTAATTTTTTATGACGGATATGGTAAATATCCTGCAAAAGCTATAGGTCAAAGAAAATATTTAAAAACAAGTATTTCAGCTATTTGTGCAACAGTAGATATAAACGGACAATTATTGCAAAGCGTGGAATATATGGATACATTAAGAGATTTTATAACAAATGGTAAAAGTAAAATATACAAAACAAGGAAAGGTTCGATACATCGGGTCTTTACACATAATTATAAAGAACCTATATGGAATGACGCAATTGGGCAACAAATTCAAGTTGTGACTTTTGATATAGTCGAAGACGCTAATGTTTAGAGTTATATAAAAGTTTAACCCGCTTGCGACTGGGAGGT
>Ga0209000_1002301_pt1 | contig 10631 bp, 8 predicted proteins | sample RifGroD2_FD_183998 | JGI IMG/M metagenome (GOLD analysis project Ga0209000, IMG submission 183998) | Groundwater microbial communities from Rifle, Colorado, USA - Groundwater D2 (SPAdes) (version 2) | ecosystem: Environmental > Aquatic > Deep subsurface > Groundwater | place: Rifle, Colorado...
GATCTACCTGAAGCTGGGCGAACGCATCTCGCATTTTCTCATAGACGAATTCCAGGACACAAACCGCCTGCAGTGGGACGTCATCCGCCCGCTGGTGGAAGAGGGCCTCTCAAAAACAGGCTCGCTTTTCGTAGTGGGGGACATCAAACAGGCCATCTATATGTTCCGCAACGCAGATTACAAGATAATGCGGGACCTGCTGGACAAAGCCGAGGGCAAAAAAGAAGAGGCCGCAAATCTTTCGCTGGAGCCGCTGGGCGGCGAACTGAAATACGTGAACCTGCCGGTGAATTACCGCTCCGACGGCGAGGTCCTGGCCTATGTGGACAAGCTTTTCAAAGAAAAGCTTAAGAACACCCCGGCCCTGATAGGCGAAGACATCACCGAGCTGACCACCTACGAACAGCATGTGCAGCCGGGCCGGGTTAAGGACGGCTATGTGAAGACCGGCGTCCTGGAACTGGAAGACCTGGACGACCCGGAAGGCCAGAAGGACTGGCTGCTTGAAGCCGTGAAAGGCGCGGCCAAGCGCTACCCGCTGGGCGAGATCGCCATCCTCGTCGGCAAGAACAAGCGCATCGAGCCGGTGGTGGAATGGCTGACCGAGGCCGGCATCCCGGTGGCTTCGCTCAGTTCTCTGGACATCCGCAAGCGCAAAGTGGTGGCGGAGCTTATCTCCTTCCTGAAATTTCTGGAAACTCCGACGGACGACCTCTCTTTCGCCGATCTCATCACCGGCGATATCTTCACCCGCCTCACCGGCCTGGAGCGCGGCGAGATGAACGATTTTATCTTCGCCGCCAGGACCAGGGATCGCGACGCCCTGCTTTACGCCGAGTTCCGTAATCATCCAAAGTACGGCAAATACTGGGAAGACTTTCTAAACGAGCCCTTCCGCAAGGTGGGCTATCTGCCGCTTTACGAACTGGTCTCGCTCATCTACGGCAAGCTGGAGCTTTTCGAGAATTTCCCCGAGGAGGCCGCTTTCCTTTCCCGCTTTTTGGACGCCGCCTGCGCGCTGGAGGCCGAGGGCGTCACCAGCCCCCGCTCTTTCATCGAGTACGCCTCCGGCGGGGACGAGGACAAAGCCGCGGTCTTCTCCATAGCGCTCCCTGAATATATAGACGCGGTGCGCGTGATGACCTTCCACAAGAGCAAGGGCCTCGGCTTCTCAGTGGTGATAAACCTGATGTACGAGGAAAAGGGCCAGAGCGACCCGATGTACTTCGAGGAAAAGGACGGCGCCATCAACGTCTACCACATCACCAAAGCCGCCGCGGAGCACTGCTTAAACCTGGGCCGCGTCTACAATGACCGCCGTACCGACGGCAATGTGCAGGACCTGAACCTGCTCTACGTGGTCTCCACCCGCGCCCGCCACGAGCTTTACAATTTGGTCCTCAGGAAAGCCCGCAAGACCGAAGCCAAAGAGCCCAAACTGCTGGACGTCTTCGAAAATTACGAGCAGGGCAAGCCGACCGCCCATAAGCCGGAGCTGCGTAAACCCTCGGCCCCGGTGGCTATCGTCTCCGTAACGGCCCGCCCAGAGCAGCGCTTCGACGCGCAGAAGCCCACCTACAACAGCTTCTTCGAAACTGCCGAAGGCGAACTGGTGCACGCCATCCTGGCGCGCTTCATAGAACTCCCCAAAGACCTGCAGCCGGCCCTCTCCGCCGCATACGACGAGCTGGCCCCCGCCTTCCCTTTCAAGTTCGATAAACCCAAGGTAATAAAAAGCCTGCTCTCTTTCCTAAAAACCCCCGAAGCCGCCCCCCTGTTCGCCCCGGCCCCTGGCCGCGAGGTCCTGATAGAGGCCGAATTCATAGACAAAACCGGCTCCCTCTTCCGCATGGACCGGGTCCTGCTTGATAAAGACTCCGTCACCATAATAGACTTCAAAACCGGCGGCGAAAACACCGAGAAGTACATCGCGCAGATGAAGAACTACCTCGGTATAGCAGCTGAAGTGTATGGAAAGCCGGCAAAGGGTCTGCTGGCCTATGTGGATTTGATGGTAATAGCTAGGTTATGATGATTTATGAAGCCTTATAAGTTTACACTGTTGTTAGGGGCGGGATTTACTAAAAACTTCGGTGGACCTCTTGGGCACGAAATGTGGTCATTAATCTTTAATCAGCCAGAAATTCAAAAGAATAGAAAATTGAAAGAGAAGATGCTAAGCGATTTTAACTACGAGAATTTATATCTAACAATCATTCAGGAGAAAAATGGGGTAACAAATGAGGAGGCGCTTGCCTTTCAATCCGCAGTTCACAAGGCGTATTCTCATTTGGATTCAATTTGTCATAACCTCCCTCCCAGTTCGGCTTTTTGGGGTAGGTGTTGTAATAGCTTTCTTGACCTATTTAAACCAAGAGAAGAGGGCGTAAATGGATTTGTTTTTACATTGAATCAGGACTTATTCTTTGAGAGGAATTATTACTACTCAAACATAATAATGCCCGGGATTATGAGAAATGCCCCGCAATTTGCGACTCAGTTTAATGATGCCTATTCCTATCCAATTAACGAAGATGGAGATTATTATGAGTTGCCTTCAAAAGAAGATTTGGCGGAGTCCCCGCTTGATGCGGAGTTGGGGCAGTTTAACTATATTAAACTGCATGGTTCATATAACTTCAGAAAACATAATGGTTGGAATGAGCGACAGATGGTTATTGGCGGGAGTAAAAAAGAAGCTATTAGTAAAGAACCACTATTGAACGAGTATTTTAAAGTTTTTGAAAAAGCCATAGCCTCTAGTCAGACCAAACTCCTGGTTCTTGGATATGGATTTAGGGATCAGCATATTAATAGGATTCTAAATGATGCATCGCATGATGATAGGGTTAAAATATACGTTATGGATCCATGTGGCCCGGATGAGTTACGTAGTAGAATGTGCTCGCAATGTGGAACGGCGATCTGGGAAAATCTATCAGGATACTTCCCATATGCGTTGAATGGATTGTTTGATTCTAATGGCGTGGAATTGCCGGGATGGAAAGATCTGCTTGTGAATTATTTTGAGATCCTATGAAAAAGTCTTCTGGGAGCCAGGCATACTGGACGCTGATTACTGAATCCCTACATCATTAGTACCATGGGAATAGCCAAAAGGCAGCAGGAGCCTTTTCTGTAAAGTGAGGTATAAATATGGATGCTGCCGAAGAAATTGTAGCAGGGTGTTATCAGAGTCTGAACTATTTTGTTATCTCAGGTGTCAGAATTGGCGTAAAAGAAGTGGATTTGCTTGCCATTAATCTGAATCCAATCGGACAGATTTCCGAGCGCCTACACGTCGAGGTTCAGGTTAGTGCAAATCCGGTGGGGGTTCTGCGAACTAAGGCTGGGCTTGGAAAAACAGGTCATGACCCCAGGAAAAGCGCCAGAGAGTATGTTGAGAAAAAATTTCTGGATCCAAAAGTGGAACGGAGAGTGAAAGAGATATTCTGTGGGCAGCCCTATTCCAAAGTTTTCGTGCACGGCAAGCTTAACAAACTTGAACAACTTGAAGAAATTCAAAAAATGGGAGTAAAGTGCATTCCAATTGGCCAATTGGTAAAGAAATCCTCTGCAAACCCTGTAGCATCCTTAAAGAGAACGCTTTCGATCCGAGAAGTAGTTAATCTGGGGATGTGAAATGTGAGGCAAAAGGCATGAGCCTTTGCTGTTTCCTGCTTTTGTTTTGTAATCGGTAGGGAAATTGTTGTTCAATTTGAGAACATCCTGGTTGGGAGAGCTATGAAAATGGTTATGAAGTCGTTCTTCTTATTTCTTGCCATGTGCTTTGCGGGCGATGCTTATGCCGGTCCGGCTTCGGCCAAGCTATCGGCGCTGGCGGAGTCTCTTATTAAAGGATATGAGTCAAAGGCCGGCATAGGCAAGGCCACGCTGGCGGTCTTCCCTTTTACCTGCGACCCGAAGCTTGAAAAGCAGCGGGTGGGCTTTGCCGCGTCCGAACTTATGTCGCATAGGTTCGTGGCTGACGGTAATTTTATGGTTGTGGAGCGCGGTGAAATCGGCAAGATCTTAAGCGAGCAGAAGCTGCAGGCTTCCGGGGCGGTGGACAGCGCTACGGCGGTACGGGTCGGCAAGTTGCTCGGCGCCGGAACAATACTGCTGGGAAATATACAGAAAGTCGATGGTAAATACCAGGTAAACGCACGCCTGGTGAATGCGGAAACATCCGAGGTGTTGGTTTCGGGCTACGAGGAACTGGACGTCAGCGCTTTCGAGGATGATGCGCGGGTTTACCTCAGCTTGGTCCCAGAAACGCAGACGCTTGGATTGTATTTTCTTTACAATATGCGCTTGAGCAGTAATGACCTGCCCGCGCAGACTTTTACCGACCCGTATCTAGGGTCCCAAACGGTTGCCCCGAAGTCTTTCTCTCTTGGTATGATCGGTGGCGGAATTAGATATGCTCCCACGGCGGGAACTCAGGTGGATTTGTCCTATATGGGGAACGGAGCTGGTGCTTATATTGATAACGGGCTATTTGGGCATATGCAGGTTACGGTTCTTCGCGGACTGTTTGGCTTGAGACTTAAAAAGACAAAGAAATTCACATGCTATGCCGGGGGTGGGGTGTCTTCGTATTCGCTGGACTGGATCGCCAAGACCACGTATTACACGCCGACAGCTTTCATCCGCCTGGAATTCCTGCCGCAATCCAGGATCGGGATCTCTATTTCAGGTAGCTACGACTTTTATGGACAGCCCGCTAAGCAAAAATTAGACTGGATCAATCCGCCACTAACCATTAAAGGCGGGAAACTGAGCAGATTTTCCATAGAACCGACCTTATCAGTATATTTCTAGGATAGTGTAGGGGGGCCATGGGGGACGCTGATTACTAAATTGCTATTTGTGTTGGTAACAGCAAACCGCCGGGGAAGCCTGGCGGCGAAGCACAAAAGGCTTAAGGAGAAGGATGAAATATACTCTTATACTGATTTTGGTCTCGGGGGCGCTCTTCAACGCCTCCGCGGGCCGCGCCGAGGAAAAGAAGAGCGGGATAACCAGGGAACAGGCGCTGGGGATAGCCGACCTGGTCACGCGGCCCGTGCGCGAGGTGGTAGTTCCTGCCGTGGACAATTCTATGACCGTGGCCTGTGCTTCCTCCTGGGCGCTCTGGGACCTTGCTAAAGGCATGGCCGAACAGCAGAAAGCCGGTAAGAAGCCCGTAGCCGATCCGCGCTTTGTAGAAACCTATATCCGCCTGGTCATGAGGAATAATTTCGGGGACCTCTGCCTCAGCGCCGGCTCCCGCTGTAAAGCGTACCCCGGGGACGCCGACTTCGCCAAAATGGCCAAAGCGGCCCTGAAGGACATAAACAAATACGCGGCCGGGCTTAAGCCTGACCAGTCCCCGCTTAAGCGGCAGCAGAGGGACCGGATACAGGGCTTCATGAACACCGCGCGGAGCCGGGGGCTTTTTTCTTTGCCGATGACGAGGGAAACTACGGTGCGGCCCACTCCCCCTAACCCGGAGGAAGCCGGGTATATACGGATGGCGGCGGAGAAGAAAAAAGGCTCCAGCTACACTTTCCCGCCCTGGCCTTAAGAAAGTCCCCGTCTGATTGGAAATATGATCGGGCATTGGCGGGAATATGATTGTGAAAAACAGTTCAATGATCCTGGCGGGTATCTTTTTCTGCGCGATGTGCGGCTGCGCGCCTTTGGGTGAGAGGCTTATCTCCTGTGCACCTGGCGATAGGGCAGCGATAGTAAAAAAAATTAACAAAGCCGGGCGTGAAGAGCAGGAAAAAGCCGTTAGCCGAAGCCTTTCCGCGCTTGGCTCTGCGGATTTAAAGAGGCGGAAAGACGCGGCCGCGGCTCTTGCCGCCATAGGGAGCCCCGCCGTGCCGGCGATCGTAGAGATTCTTAAAGGGACTGATACGGCTTCCGTTAAAACAGGGATAACCATTCTTGGGGATATGAGAGAGGAAGGCGCGGCAGCCGTTCCTGAGCTTATCCTGATGATGAATGGCAGGGATATCTTCTCGGCCGGGCTGGCTAAAGAGGCTTTGGTTAAAATAGGCGCTCCGGCCGTTCCCGGACTGATCGCGCTGCTCTCGGACCAGGATTCGATAAAAAACAGCGACTCCATCGGAATCCTGCGGCGGATCGGAGCGTCGGCTGTGAAAGCTGTTGGTGAAGCGGCGCTAACAGCTGACACTAACCTGAGGCAGAAACTTTATCTGTTTCTTTTTTCCCTCGGGAACGAAGTTAAGATAGAAGACGCGATTTCTTCTGTTTTAGCTTCATTCTCCGATCCCGCTCAGAGCCGGGGGATTTGCATGTCGTTGCTGATGCGGATCGGGCCGCCGGCGATTCCAGGACTCATAGCCGCTCTTGGCCACGAGGACGCGGGGGTGCGCCGCGACACTTCGATGGTTCTTACGCATATTTGTTATAAAAACAATTGCGGGTTGGAAAGATTCCTTCCTGAGCTGCGGCCTGTCCTTAACGATCCTGATGATACGGTCCGAAAAAATATGGAAGGACTTCTCTCTCTGAACCGGACTCTCGGAGAGAATTACTGGGAAATAATCCGGCGCGAGCAAAATCCGCCAAAGAAAATCCCGTGCCGTCCCGATGCGTCTGACCGGGAGAGAAGAGACATTCCCAGCCGCCCCGAGTACTTCGGTGCCGAGGAGTATCTTAACCTGCTTGATCAGGGGATGTTGATAAAAGGCGCTACACCGGGCAGCATTTCATTTACGATCCCGCAGTGCGGGCTTTCCGCAGCTGAATTGGGGGAAATTGTGATATCCAGGATTTTCGATGATCATAAAACGGAGGTTTTTCACGTAACAGTGAAGAATGGCGAAGCCACCGCGGAGATCAATGCCGAGGGCAAGTACTTCCTGCAAATACCGTTTCGGATTCTTGACACCTCCGGCCCGGTCCTGGAACTGAAGTATGACGCCAGGGAAGTGCCGGGATCTGTGCCGCATTTAAAATCCAGCCAACTGGTGGAAGTTAAGGCTATCGACCGCTCTTCTCACAGTTTCGCCGTCTCCGGGATAGGCGGCGTGTACGTTCTCTTCAATAAAAAGCCTTCTCCTGCTTGTTCTAATTCCACACAAAGTCCGAAGGCCCCGTTCGGGTCCAACAGGAACTGCGTGTATAAAGGGCCTTTCCTTGTTCCGGAAGGGATCCAGCGGCTGGAAGTTTTTTCTTTCGACAAGCTCGGCAATATAGGGGAACCCGTTGCGCTGACCATTTTTTCGGACGCTTCTCCGGCAGTGGATGTCCTTAAAAGGAACGGTCGCAAGTTGTCTCCCGGGAGCACCGTTTACGCCGAACCGACGGATACCTTTACGATCGTGTCCACGGACAGTCTGCCGAAATCCGTCGCCTCTGGTGAGATTAAAACATTCATGCTCGTTGATATTCCAAAAGACGAATGCTCCTACTGGAGCTCAGGGGGCGTTGACGGCAAATGGTCCTGCGAAGACCCGCTCTATCGGGGGGCTTTTTCTTTACCTTCCGGAGAACATATAATCTACTTCTCCAGCGAAGACGCGGTCGGCAACCGTTCGGCGGAAAAGCAGGTCAAGGTAATAGTGAGGGCGCGGGGATAGAGTGGAAAGGCGGCATACTTTGCGGTTTCTTCTATTCTGTGGGGAATAAATAACACGAAAAAACCGATTTTTGCTATTAGTCAGGAGCGTTCCCTGTAGCAGTCCAGGAACTTCTTGTGCTTAATGTAAACCGGGTCGTCCGGCGGGAAATTCTGCTTTGTAATGAATTCCTGCATGGTTCTCTGCGCCTTCAGCCACTCGTCCCCGAAGCAATCCGAGGCGAACCAGCCTCTTGCCGCGCGGGTGTTCGCGAAGTTCCCGGTGGCGGCCACGAGCAGCAGCGCGGCTAGCAGCCCCTCGTTAAATTTCAGGCGGGCGATACCCCAGAGCGCCAGCGCGTAAAAGAAGACCGCGGTCACCATGAAATAATACCCGCCGCCGTATACCGGGCCCTCGACGATGAAAGGGTGGCGGAGCGCCATTAGGTAAACGACGCCGGTCCACAGCGACACCAGGGCGGCGAACAGGCCGGCGCCGAAGAGCGTTCTTCTGACGCCGGCCGCGCGCGGCGCTTCCCTGTTCCTCAGATAAAGGGAGAGAAAGAAGGCGCAAAGCAGGGCCGCTGCGGCCAGCTCGTACCTTCTGTCGCCCAGGAAGTTGGCCGTGCCCAGGACCGACCTGGCCTGGTAGGTGAGCGCCGTCAGCGTTTTCGCCAGGATGTCCCGGCTCGCCTCACCGAAAGCGCGCGGATCGCTGTAGCCGCCGAAGAGGAGGATCTTTACTCCGTGAAAATGCAGCGAGAGCGCCGGCTCGAGTAAGAAGCGGAAGGCGAGATACCAGCCCGCCGCGGACGAATAGACCAAAGCGAGCCGGTAACGCTTATAGAACAACAGGAGCAGCAGGAAAATGAAGAGCAGGACGACGGCCATCTCGTCGGCCTGGGTCAAAAAGCAGGCGCAGAGCGCCGTGCCGGCCAGCAGCGCCTTCGACATTTCCTTCCCGGCCGTGATGCGGGCCAGCAGCCAGAAGAGGAAAGCGGCGAAAAAACTAGTAAGTATCTTCCCGGAGCGGTACAAGATCCCGTTGTCGAACAAGATCTGCGGCAGGCACAGGACGAAGGCGGCCAGCATCAGCGCCGTCGGGAGGCGCAATCCGGGCAGGTTCCGTAGCCCCAGGTAGAAGAACAGGGCCGTCAGCAGCGCGAAAACGGGCTGGGAGATCATGCCTAAACCCAGCGTGACATGCCTTGTGAACAAAGCGTCCACATAATCGAAGAAATAATTCAGGTTCCTCGTGCGCGCCCCGATGGGCCCCACTCTCGGGGGGGGAGGGTTGTATAGCGCGTCGGGCGGGCAGGCTTCCCCGGTCATTACGTCGAACGGTTTTCCAAGCTCGCTATACAGGCCTTTGTGGGTCAGGTAGCCGGGATATTTGTCGATAACTTCGGGATGGATGAAAACCTCGGTGTGTACCGCGTCTATGACGAAGAGGGAAATAAAATAGGCCGAGCACAATACCAGGAAGAGATCGAGGGCGAGCCCGCCGCCGGCCGTTCTCCCGAAGATACTGCGAAGATAGCTTGTCATCAAAGTGCTCTATTTGTCGAGGAAGTTGTTTTTCACCTTGTAGATGTCCGACACCCTGCGCCAGAGCGCCGCGACGCGCTTGCCCTGCTCCGTGATCACATAACCGCCATCCGTCTTTTTCACGTTCCCGGAGACGATCTGCTCGTCGAGCCTGACCGATACCGCCCTGTATCGCCGGAAATATCTTTCTGTCGTGTAGTCGGTTATCTCGCCCTCGGTCCTCGGTATATCCCGGCTGTTATCCAGGTAGCCGAGAAGGATGACGGAAGTCGACCTGGAGACATTGAACGGGATCGCACCGTAAAAGCTGTAGTTCAGGAAGAACAGCCCCATGACCAGTATTATTATGTCCCGGTAAGTGAACGCCTCCCCTAACCGCGTGCGCAGCTTGAGGAAGAGAAGGGTCCCCGCGACCGCGGCGCAGGACAAAACCAGCATTAAGAGGGCTTTATAGAACAGGTAGTCGAAGGCGTCCAGTACGGACGTTCTGAAAAGGACGATGAACAATGCGGTCCCAAATACGATACCCGATGCGTAGATCAGTGCCAGGATGGACAGTTTGCGAGCATTCATTACGGACCGCCTTCTCCCCGAGTTAATTCCTTTTATCTATAATACAAAAAGTCGCTGCGTTTTCTGACATTTTAAAAAGTTTCGCCTTCGCCCGACGGGTCGTCAAACCGCGCGAAAAACACGAAAAAGAGCCCGCTTTTTGTTATCATAGCGGGATAGCTAGGAACGGAGCGTTTGCGCGAGGTCTATTTCTAATATGAAAAAAATTTTCCCGCTGTCCAAGGTTTATAGTCTGCTGGAGTCAGGCCCGGTGGTAATGGTGAGCTCGGCGTGGAAGGGCAAGGCCAATATCATGACCATGTCCTGGCATACCATGATAGACTTCGACCCGCCGCTGGTCGGCTGCGTGATAAGCGACCGGAACCACAGCTTCAAGCTGATCAAGGCCTCTAAGGAATGCGTCATAAATATCCCCACCAAAGAGATCGCGAAAAAGGCTATCGCCTGCGGGAATGTCTCCGGGGCTAAGACGGATAAATTCGCGGCTTTCGGCCTGACGCCGGTTAATGGCGGTGCGGTAAAAGCGCCTTGTATTAAAGAATGCTATGCCAGCCTGGAGTGCAAGCTGCACGACGCGCGCATGGCCGGCAAATATAATCTTTTCATCTTCAAAGTGGTGAAAGCCTGGGTGGATACCTCCTTGAAGAGCCCGGCCACCTTCCACCACCGCGGCGGCGAGGACTTCTTCCTGGCCGGCAAGACCGTCAAGCTCAGCTCCAAAATGGCGTAAAAGAATTTATCATGAAAACCAAGGTTTCATTAGTTCTTTTCTGCCTCTCGTTCTGCTTTGCAGGGATGGCGGCAGCGGGGGGGTGGACGGTGGAGATGAAGGCCGTCAAAGGCAGGGTGTCCTATTCTTATACGCAGGCGCTCTCCGTGGGGAAACAGGCGACCTATTCCGGCAAGTCCAAAGTCCGTGGCGGGGGGCCGGCCCGGG
>Ga0209000_1002309_pt1 | contig 10620 bp, 8 predicted proteins | sample RifGroD2_FD_183998 | JGI IMG/M metagenome (GOLD analysis project Ga0209000, IMG submission 183998) | Groundwater microbial communities from Rifle, Colorado, USA - Groundwater D2 (SPAdes) (version 2) | ecosystem: Environmental > Aquatic > Deep subsurface > Groundwater | place: Rifle, Colorado...
CGTCAACGAAATTAAGTTTTCCAAATGAAGTATTTTGAGCCTCGGTCTTCATCGCAGTATTGTACACCAAATACAATATCTTATTAAATGGTCGTGCTTTACAATAGTAATACAAAGTCGAGGTCTTTGCTGCCCCTGCTAAAGCTGATATTTTTATTCTATCTTCTGTGGAATCAATAATATCTTTTTGTTCTTTCGTTAATGGGTATCCATCATCAGAAATGTAATCTGACAATTCAATAGTAATATTATCAAATTTTTTGGTATAAAATTCATCTGAGAGAATATTTGATTCTAATTGTTGTAATATCAACTCTTCTTGTTTTAGTATTAATTTCATCTTCAATTCGCATTCTTCACCCAGTCCTTTAGGATGAGCATAATATTGCTTCTGAGTACCAAACTTTCTTGTAAGATTCTCTCCGCATACTGAGCAATGATATGTATTTTCAGATGTTGACTCTATAATATCTATCATTTTATTATTTTGATCTAAAGCTTTTTTCATTTAATTATTACCTCTTTCTTTTGTATTGAAATTAGGTTGTAAATTCTTTACTGCTTCAACTGATTCTAATTGATATGGACGTAATTCGTATGCCATTATTTGTTCACCTCCTTCGATTCTAGTTTAGGTTCTAGTTTATTTATTACTGCCATGTTGTTGAATAAACAATATTCATTAATTCTAAGACTATTTATTTCTTTTATGTCTTCATTACTTAGATACTTTAATGGAGTAATTATATTATTTGATAAATTATTAATAAATTCTTCCACAGTATAATGATATTGTTTACTTGAAAATGATATAAGCGAAAATGATATATCATTATAATTACAAATGTCTTCTGTGTCTTGATAATAATATAAAGTGCATGGATCTTCATTATTAACTAAAAATTGTAAACCATTTAATAATTTTAAAAAATCTTTTGCATTAATTTTATCTTTATATAACTTTAAAATTTCTTCGTTTTCTAAGTATCTTCCTCCAACATTATAATATTGTGTAAATTCATTAATTTCTTCATAATGAAATTTACTTTGTATTAATTCTTTCTCTTGTTGTAATTTCTTCTTATCTTTCATCTTCTTATTTACTTTAGATAATTCCAACTTAATATTAAATCCAGATTCAACAAAATTAAGTTCATTTAATTCTTGACTAAACTCACAACCATTTACGGATTGTTTATTATGTAAAGGCATTAATTTATTAATATAGTATATTTCATAAATATCCATATCAGTTTTATTAAGACATTCTGCATAATATATTTTACTAACTGTTTTAAACCATTTCTTATCTTTATCCGTCATGTGTTGTCTAAGGCGTTGATCTATATTAATTGTCTTACCTATGTATATGATTTCATTATTCTTATTAAACATTTTGTAAATATAATTATTACTCATTTAATTTATCTCTCCTCTTTATTATTAGTTATCATAGTTAATTGCTCCAACAATTCCTCAGTTTCATTAAATACAAATACAGATAAATTATGTTTCAATCTATTTGGCTCAGTGTATAATAACTCATTTCCCAAAACAATTAATTGAACCGCTATAGACTTACTAAATATCTTTTTGTATCTATTAGTCATAAATTTACCACCTTTTCAAATTCTTTTCAAAATCCATTTAATGTAAATTACCGTGTAACAATTTTGCAGGATAGCTACATGAACAAAATTTTCTATGCAGGTATTCTACATGAGTGAAAAATTCTATGTAGGGATATTGCATGAAAAATAATTCTTATGCAACTATCCTACACAAAGAAAAAATCCTATGCAGAATACCCAACAAAATTGTTACATAATATATATAGACTTATAATATATATAAACTTAATATAAAGATAGAATTAGATATAGATAAAATTATAATAAAGATAGAATTAAGATTACATCTCCGCGCAAACGCGAATCTGAAAAAATTAATTTTCTTTTCTTTATTTCTCTTTATTTTGATTTGTCTCTATATAGTATTTATCTTCAGGGTTATATTTTGCATGTACTACATAGTGGTTAGGCATATACTTAAATTCAGTTAAACCTGTTTTATTATTAATCCATTCTCTATCTTTTTGTTCAAATATTCTTACAAGAGATGTTTGTATTATTTTATTTTCACTTATGTATTCACTAATAGTTTTTCTACTTCTATCTAATATTTTTGATATATATTCTTCCGAGCAATTAGCAAAACCATAATTCTTCATATTATATGGATCATTATCTTGATTACCATAGTTAATATTGTGATTCTTGAATAGTAAGCAATATATACTCCATCCTATGTGACCGATTTTATGAATATAATCAAAGAATAATTGTGATGAAATTATTGAGAATCCTTTTCCATCATCTAAGGGATTTACTTCAATGAATAATTCTTCATCTGCTCTTATATTAGAGAAATAGTTATTGTTTATTTCTTCACCAAGTAATTGTTTTAAATCTTTCTCTTCCTCATTTATGAATTGCTCTAATTTTATCATATCCATCTTTAATAAAATGTTTAGATATTTCTTTATTGATCTATAATCATTTAATCCATTCTTGGCTATGTATTTTGATCTTGTTTCTTTATTTCTATTGAGGAATGATCTAATTCTTTTTACACTAGTTTGTGCTGATATTTGATTTCCTTGAGTGAATAGGAGATATGACCATATTGTGAATCCCTCTGTACCTATTTGTTTGAATATGGTTACTCCTATTTCTTCACCAATTTCATTTTTATCTATTGTAAATAGTGAATTTGGTATTTTGATAAATGTTTTATTTGTTATTTTATCTTTCAACTACTATTTCTCCTTTTGATATTTATAATTTGATATATGGATTAAGATTAGAATTTTACTATCACATTGAAATTATAAGAATTATAATCAATAGAAAATTTAATTTCATTATGTAAGAACGTATTTATAACTTGATGTATGTCTATTGTATTTGATAATTCTAATATACCATTATATTCTTTCCTAAGTTCGTCTACAGATTTATAACCCAATTGTAAACTGATAGAATTTGTCATCTGTATTTTCCTCCTTTCTATTGTGATAAACAGTAATAAGTAAAATTAAAATATATTCCGCATTAGCTACATATATTTTAATTTTATGCTATGTAAAAAATAATCTTTTATTTTTATTTGTTAATTATGTAAAACCAATAATATCAGTATTGATCTGTATCTTTATTACCAATATATTTTCCTCCTTCTGAATTAATTCCATATTTATCCCTCACTTAATAATTATACCATACAATAATAATTACGTCAACATATTTTTATTTATATACTTATAGAATAATTTATTTTATAGTGATTAGTAAATTCTTCTTTCTGGATAATAATTTCTTGAGATTTCTCCTTGAGAATATTGTAACACAGTAGATAAGTTATGTCGAATATTTTATTTTAGTATTTATAAAATTTAATTATATAAAAATTTACCAAAGAAAAATTTCTTAAAGCCTTAAAAGTATTGTTAGAGTAGTATTACAGAGTTTTGTATGGATGAAGTGTATTTATATAGTATAGCACTTTGTCCGAGTAAATTGGGTGTAATAGTTATGAGAGTATGGATGTAGGGATTATTTGATTTGTGTGGTCTGATAAAATTTTTATTTGGAATGGATTTGATGTGGATTATGAAAAATATTTTCACCAAATTTAGATGGTCGTATGTGAGTGATAATTGTATCGAATAAATTTGTTAAAGTACGCCCCCATTATATAGAATGGATAATTAGAGTGTGATATAATTGGTTAAGATCAATGGTTTTTAATGAGTTTTATGTATTAATAATTTTGATTAATTTTGAGTGAATAATTTATAAATTGTTAGTAGATATTTTTGTTCGATATGATTTATGATTTATGATAATTGGATGATTTTAAGATTAATTAATATAGAGTTAAATGTGCTAGAGAAACTGTATGAGAGTAGGATTTTGAAGTTATTTTGTATGGCCAATTTATTGGATATTTGTTTAGAGATTTAGATTGTTTTGTGAATTAATTTATAAATTTATTTGACTTTTGATAAGTTTTGTGAATTAGTTTTTGTAATTTCATGAGTGGAAATTGTTGTGTTGATTATGTTTTTGCGATGAATGTACGAATGATTAAGAGGAATAATTTTTAAATAATTTTATAAAATATTATGAATATGTATTGACAAATTGTTAGAAGTATGATCGTGTCGAAAGTGAATTTGAGTCTGTTTTTAGATGTACTGTGTCGAATCCTGTCGAAATAAAAAGTATGAAATTTGTAAAGATACGCCCCATGTTGGCATGAAAATTGAAAGTGAATATTAGCACATGTTTTTGCTATAGTCAATCCTTATGACAAACTCAAACTATTACATCCGGCTGAACATATAAACCCTACAAACCGCCTATAGCTTGAATCTTGCTATAATCTGAATATGACACAATGGGAATGTGTAACATTATAATATAGTAATATACATTTAATTACATAAATGACAATTGATTTAAGGAGTTATAAATTGGATTACCTTATATTATGTCTCGGAATTTAATTTGAAGAGCTTAGAAGGGTTATTTTGTGGCAGGATATTGAAAGGGAATGATAATAGGATAATGTCTGGCATTGATCCGGCTGCACTCGGTTAATGATTGTCGAATTGATTTGATCGGGGAAAATGGATGAAATGAAATTATTGCTATATTAGTACTATTTATCACAGGTGCAAAAAAATTTGGCGGTAATTTTTCGGACGTTATAACATGCTGGCTGCTTGTGAAGTATTACAAACAACTTACAATGTATAACCATGTTGTCGCTTGATGTTAATACAAACTAACAACTTTAAATAAGATACAAGTTGGCATTAAATTATGAACTAACAACGTATAATATCATATAAAGTTGTCACTGAACATCAGTAAAGTATTACAACTGTAAACACAATTACAACTGTAAACAATAAATGTTAGCGTCTACTAACAATATATAATCAATTACTTATATAAGCACTCACTTATATTACAATACCTTTTGTATACCAACTATCAAAAAACACACACTAACTATCATAAAGTAACTAACTATCAAAAACATACTTAGTATACGAAATATACCAACTAATTATAATCACATAATACCATCATTCTAACCTCATTACATGATCACTATGAACACATAGCATAAACCTATATCATCATAATCTATACTAATTTATACTAATAAATAACCTCTAACAACCTCTAACCCTCTAATCATACCACAACTAATACACATATCCAATATACAATCTGTACTAATACAATTATCTACAACAATCATCAATCATAACCAAAACAATCATATACCATCACCAAATCCCAATGTCCACTATACACGTACAAAATGGCCTCTAAAGTTTTCATAAATCACAAACAATTTGCTATAAACAACAAAATAAAATTATACGTACAAATACACCACTAAATCCTTAAACCGCTTATAGACCCCTTATAGCGCGTCTCAATCAATAATTTTATTTTTACATTTATAAATCAAATCTAATCAAATTACACATTGGCATACAATTTGCTGTACTAATACAATCTTAAACAACATACTAATAAAACATATCTATACTAATACAGATTGATCCCTTAATAATTAAAATTATGTCAAAAAATAATACAACAAAATAGGACTTGTAAAAGCTAAAAATAAAATTATATACTAAATAAAGAAGTTATTTTAAAATTAACCAATAAAATTAATGAGCTGAATGACGAATTAGAAATAGTCCAAAAAATGTTTGGAAATAGTTTAAGAAACCAGAATTTAAGCAGGAAATAACCTGCTTTTTCTTTTTGCCTATAATCTATCTACACCCACTTCAAACCCTCTTAAAACCCTATTCTACAGCCTTACACAGCATCTTATACTCTCCATTCCTACACAATTTTAACCTATATAAATAGGAAGCAACTATATCTACAAATCATAACTATAAAAATAAATTTTATCTAACACGACTATTCCTTTCAATTATGTGATATACTATAGGAAATTAATTAATCATCAAAAGGAGTGTTAACAATGTTAAAAATTAATGATTTCGTAAAGGTCACTGGTTTTCCTGTCAAAAATGATAATGACATTTTCATTGTAGACAATCAATATTCCAATGGTGAATACTGCTTAAAGAAAGTCACTCTATCTGGCGAACTATCCAAAACAAAATATAACATTCTCTTCTTAAAGGCCAAACATTTCAGCGATTCAAATCTATCCATCGAAGTCCTTCCTAATGTTACAGCACTTAAACAAGCAAAGAAAGAAATCAATAATTTCTTAAAAGGAATTACCGCAGAAGAAAAGGTTTTCTCGTTTGTTGATGCAATTGGAACTGACGTAGAAAAAGGAACTTTCCTCAAGGTTATCAAATCATTCAGCATTACTTCTAGCATGTACAGTGTCCCAAAGGGTACTATTTACGAAATAACATCAACTTACAATGGCAATTACAATCTTAACATGGTAGGTAAAAGAGGAGAGAAATTAAGCACAACTGGCGCAAATGGCTGTAACAAAGTTATTCTAACTTTCTCTGCTAAAAGTATTGCTGGATTATTCTCTGATGGCGATATAATCAAAGTTGAGCGGATCGAAAGCACAAAAGGAGAAATTGCTAATACTGAAGTTACTGAAGTTATAGAAAATGTAGAAGTCATTACACCTGCTGAAGTTATAACAGCAACAGAAATTGAAGAAGAAACTGCACCATATGACGAGTATAAAGAACAACTTGTAAACCAAATCATGTCTAGTCCTCAATATGTTGCAATCAATGGAGATATCGAAGAATTAACTATATCAGAATTAGAAAATGTCATTGAAAGGACTAATACTTACATATCTAATCAAATAACATCTATAACAATTGATGCTGAAGGCTATGCAATCATTACAACTGGGAATAACTCTTATAAATGCAATTATGCAAAGGATGAATACTTCAGTAATGAATATTACATTGAAGAGGTCAAAATTGATCATAGGGATTATGGTCTAAATAGTTTTACTAAACTTGAAGCATCGGCCATAACAGAGAAACCATCCATAACAGCACCTATCAACCCTATCAATGAATCACTAGCACAAAGGTCAAAAGAGAATATGAGTTTTTCAGACTACATTCCAAACAGTGCAACGAATGAATATAACCAAACAATTGCAGAAGCATCCAAAGCAATCAATATTGCTAAACTTAAAGTATCTCCTGAAGCACAAATCAAACTTGACAATCTATTCACTTCTTATTCTTCTAGATATGCAAATTGGATCAATAAACGCAATGCAAACGGTGCAAGTCATGTTAGTTCGTTTATTTCTGGCCCATCTAATTACAATATGAAAGCGCATAACAAATATCTAAACAAAGAAGGAAAGCTATGGGCAGAATATGAAGAGTTTAAGAATATCTATAACAGCATCGATACTATTGTTGTTGGAGATAGAATTATAAAATCTAACGACATAAATGCTATTGATAAGTTAAAAGAAAAACTTGCTAAAGCAATGGAAGAACATGCAGGATATAAGGCATATAATTCCAACGCTAGAAATGAAGGAAAACCTTCTCTTCCTGCTTATGTCCTATCAAATAGTAATGGTAGAATAAAAGGTATCAAAGATAGAATTGCACACCTTGAAAGGTTATCACAGCAAGAGACAAAGGAAACTATAATCGAATCAGAATCAACTTTAACCAACGGTATCAGAATAGTTGATAATGTAGAAGCGCATCGACTACAAATATTCTTCAATAGCAAACCATCAGCAGAGATTAGAACGCAATTAAAGAAAAATGGATTTAGATGGACGCCAACAATTGAGGCATGGCAATCTTACAGAAGTGATAATGCCATCAAAAAGGCTAGGGAAATAGTATCATCAATATGTTAATTCAATTCTTCCCCCTAAAATGTGAAAAATCTATTATATAGATAAATCACAAAACAAGGGGAAGATTATAAATTCAAATATAAAATATATTGACAACTGCAATATGAATCTATATACTGTTAATTAATCAATTACATAACCAAAAAATAAACAATAAAGGAAGTGCTTCCAAATGGCAAGAAACCTAAAACCTGCAAACCTCAAAAAATTATCCCAAATCAAAACATCAAATTCCTTCAAAATAGACTTAGCAAATTACATGTATAATCCATCATATGACCACGAATACCCAAATCTAATCCAATGCACCCACGAAACATCAACTGAGCGTTTCTATACTTCCATAAAATACTTTAAACGCCACAATGGAACTGGATATTATTCAACAGAAACCTATTCCCACAAAATTGATCCTTCCAACTCCTGGAGCATTGCAAACAGTCTAAAGGAAACTGAATTAGAAGAGTCTAACAGATTCAGCATGAAACGATTGCTAGAACTTGCAGAACAAATTAAACTAGACAATATTCCTAACATTCCAGTAATTGCTGAAGCAGCAAAATAATCATAAACCACAAAATAAAATCCCTAAGAGACTTTTAACGAGTCTCTTTTCTATTCCCCTTATAATCCTTCAACTATCCACACAAACCCTCTTACAATCAATCCTAATTCCCGATCACAACAAAAAACACTAAAATAATATTTGACAACCATTCATACAAATGCTATAATGAACTTCTAGGGATATTCAAATTTATTTCCTAGACAATATTTACCAAATAAATTGAAAGGAGTATAAAAATATACATCAGTCGTATTATATCTAATCCCAATACAATATACAAAATCAAATATAATTAAAAGGAGTTAATTATCAATGAATAACGCTAATTATTCAAAACCATATTCACCTGTTTTTGTTTGTAAATCACAGCAATTATGTGGGTTTTTTATGCTTAAAGGATTTAAATTACATAATATGGAGCAATCAAGGGATAACCCAAATTTAAATGTATTCATATTTTCTAATAGTCCTGAGCTACAAAAAACTATAAAAGAATTTCACGATTGGAGGAATAATACTTTTAATGATGTCTACAAAATCAATATTGCAAACACTAAACCAACAAGCCCACGAACAACTAATACCTTTAAGGAGTAGGATAATGAATAATAGTATATTTACAAAATTAGAAGAATTATTTCATGTCTTTATGTGTGAAGCAGCAATTGGAAAAACTCATACAATTATTGAAACACTAAAGGAACTTTCAGCCACCACAAAGGCATTAAATAATAAACCAATCAAAACACTTATTGTTACAAAATTTATAGACGAAGGAAAACTAATTGCAAGTGAATTAAATAAATTTAAATCTAATATGGCTAAAGATGAAAATTCAGAAAACAAAGAAAGATATGAAAAAGACCTTAAAAAGTATGAAGTATTAATAATTACCCATGCAATGTATAAAAAGCTCTGTAAAGATCCATTCCATAAAAGAAAATATTACATAGCAGAAAGAACAAACTTAATTATCGATGAAGAGCTTAATATGGTAGAAATGGACTCACTAGGAGATACAGACATAGACATATTGAGACGAACCCTAAGAGGTTTAAAATATCAAGATGCTGAGGAGAATATGTATATTGATTTAGAAGTAGCATTCAATAGAATAATATCCGATTTAATTGAAAAGAAAGATCAATGTCATGACAAAACATTAAGATATTTTGAATTTACTAGCACTAAGATAGAAAAAGCAATTGATATGTTAAAATTAATGGTCAATGAGACACCTTTTACTAATAATTATGAATTCCATTTAGGATATAGTCAGAATATATTCACAAATAAACTTAAATTATTAGATAAACTTGAGATATTAAAGAAATATTTTAATAATCCTAAAGTATTAGTAAGCAATAAAACTTTATATACATTTGATGATGATTTAAAGTATTTTTTCCTAGACAATAATATACTTCTTGATGCATCAGCCAAATTTCATGAACTATACAAATTAGGAAATCAATTTAAACTGAATGAAGCAGAGCGCATATTTCCACACAATAATTGGACTATCCACATATCAAACACTAATTCAACCAAAACTGCAAAGCATAATGATGATAATTTTTATAAGGATATTGTGGCCTTAATTATCAAAGAATGTGCTGAAAAGGATAATATATTGGTGCTAGGATTGGAGGAGGATATCGCACACATAAATAATAATTACAGTGATAAATTAATACATTTGGAGAATATTAAGTATAGTAATTTTCAAAATATGCGTGGTAAAAATGATTGGAAAGATTTTAATAAATGCTTTATTATTCACACTCCGGTAATGCCAGCACCCTATTATATATTCATGTATATGCTTTATACTAATGAAATCCCAACAGAGGAAGAATTTAAATTCCAGAAAATTAATAAAAATATGGGATTTAAATATAATGAAACATTGGAAAGTTTAAGAAAAACTGATATTATATCTAGTATATATCAAGGGATTAAAAGAATTAATAGGGGAACAGGGCATATAGAAGATAAAGCAGACGTTTATTTAATTAATGGTGATAATGAAATTGTGAATGTCATTATTCAACAACTAAAAGATGTTAATGTAGTTAATTTTAAACTGCATGAGG
>Ga0209000_1002314_pt1 | contig 10575 bp, 6 predicted proteins | sample RifGroD2_FD_183998 | JGI IMG/M metagenome (GOLD analysis project Ga0209000, IMG submission 183998) | Groundwater microbial communities from Rifle, Colorado, USA - Groundwater D2 (SPAdes) (version 2) | ecosystem: Environmental > Aquatic > Deep subsurface > Groundwater | place: Rifle, Colorado...
TATGATACGGCGTAATGACCCGCCCTTAAATTTGATTGAAGATAGCTAAAGTAGCCTTTCCAGGTCCTACATCCCGGTGTAGGGGCCATCTTATAGGCTTATATGAAAAGGTCATAAGGAGAATATAATAAGGAGAATATCCATTGACCCGCAATCACCCAAGTATTAGAATATGGGTTAATAGGGATTAACGGGGGTTTCACCTTACCGAGGAGTCAGATCAATGGATGATATAAAAAAATATCTCACGGTCCGCCAGGTCGCGCGCAAGCTTGGCCTTACCGAAGAATGGGTACGGGACCTTATAGCGAAGAAGGAAATAAAGGCCGTGAAAATAGGCCACTGGAAAGTTAAGCCGCAGGATCTGGAAATATTTATTAAATCCCGCACCAATATTTAACTCGTGGGATAGCCACAGTTTAACGGATTTGTCAGAGGAATAACAACATGGCAGAAAACTTCAAAGAGCGTGCGAATTTTATATGGAGCATTGCCGACCTTTTGCGCGGTGATTACAAGCAGTCCGAGTATGGCAAGGTAATCCTGCCCCTTACCGTTTTGCGCCGCCTGGACTGCGTGCTAGAGCCTACCAAACAGAATGTACTGGCCTATCTGCCGGAAACAAAGAAGCTTTCCCCGGAAGCCGCCGAAGTGGTTCTAAAGCGCAAAGCCAAGCTGTCTTTTTTCAATAAGAGCCGTTATGATTTCCAGAAGCTTTTGGCCGACCCCAACGATATTGCTTCAAACCTGCGCAACTATATAAACGGCTTCTCAAAAAATGCCAGAAGCATTCTTGAAAACTTCAACTTTGATGAGAATATAAAAAGGCTGGATAAATCAGACCTTCTATATATGGTGGTGAAGCGGTTCGCCGAGGTGGACCTGCACCCGGACAAAATTTCCAATATTGGAATGGGTTATGTTTTTGAAGAGCTTATCCGCAAATTCGCCGACCTCTCCAATGAAACAGCCGGGGAGCACTTCACTCCCCGCGAGGTTATACGGCTGATGGTCAATCTGATTTTCCTTAACGATAAGGGAGTCCTGACCAAGAAAGGCATTGTTAAAACCCTATATGACCCTGCCTGCGGCACCGGCGGCATGCTTTCCGTGGCGGAAGAATATCTGCGCGAACTTAACCCCGATGCCGATTTGCGTGTTTTCGGCCAGGAGCTTAACCCGGAATCCTACGCCATATGTAATTCCGACATGCTTATTAAGGGTCAGAATACCGACCATATTAAATTCGGCAATTCATTTACTCAGGACGGCTTACGGGGCGAGCGGTTTGACTACATGCTCAGCAACCCGCCTTTTGGCGTGGAATGGAAAAAGATAGAAGACGAGATAGTAAAAGAGCATGAGAAAATGGGCTTTTCCGGGCGCTTCGGCGCCGGGCTTCCGCGTATCAGCGACGGGGCTTTTCTTTTCCTGCAGCACATGGTCTCAAAAATGCGCCCGGAGAACGGCGGCGCGAGGCTTGGCATTATTTTTAACGGGTCGCCATTGTTTTCAGGCGGCGCCGGCAGCGGCGAGAGCGAAATCCGCAAGTGGATTATTGAAAACGATATGCTTGAGGCTATGGTAGCCTTGCCGGACCAGCTTTTTTACAATACCGGCATTTCTACCTATATCTGGATAGTTACCAATCGCAAGCCGAAAGACCGCAAAAACAAAATCCAGTTCGTAAATGCGGCAAGTTTCTTTAAAGAAATGGCCCGCAGCCTTGGCAACAAACGCAAGGAGATAGGCGAAGAGGATATCGCAAAGATTACCCGGCTGTATGGCGATTTCAAAGACGGAGAATACTGCAAGATATTTCCGAATGAATACTTCGGCTATACCAAGGTAACGGTTGAGCGCCCTTTGCGCTTAAACTTCCAGGCATCAAAAGAACGGATAGCGCGCATCGGCCAGGAGAATGCATTTGTTAATCTTGGCAAATCAAAGAAAAAAGGCAAAGCCGGTCTTGAGGAAATAGCGGAAGGCGAAAAACTGCAAAAGCAGATTCTCGCCATGCTTTCTATAATGGATTCTACCCTGTATAAAAACAGGGATAAGTTTATCAAAGCCTTAGATAAGGTGGTTGCGAAGACAGGCCTTGGAATCAAAGCGCCGCTTATGAACGCTATTCTTTCTGCCCTGGCAGAAAGAGATGAATCAGCGGATATCTGCCAGGACAAGGACGGGAAGCCGGAGCCGGACACGGACCTGCGAGATTACGAGAATGTTCCGCTGATGGATAGCGTAGATGAGTATTTTAAGCGGGAAGTCCTGCCGCATGTCCCCGATGCCTGGATGGACCGGAGCAAAGACAAAGTAGGCTATGAGATAAACTTCACTAAAGAGTTTTACAAATACAAGCCGCTCCGGCCCCTTGAAGACATACACAAAGACATTTTGTCGTTGGAAAAAGAGATGGAAGGCCTTCTGGCGGAGGCGCTGAAGTGAAGCCATACCCCGAATATAATAATTCCGGCATTTCCTGGCTTGGCAAAATACCGAAGCATTGGAAGGCAAAGAGATTGAAATATGTAGCTCAGGCGAACCAGGAAGCCTTGCCCGAGTCAACTGCTAATGACTATGAGTTTAATTATGTCGATATCGGTAATGTTGGCTTGGAAGAAGGCATAAAATTAGGCGAAAGAATAAATTTTGCTAAAGCACCTTCTCGTGCTCGGAGAATCGTAAGAAATGGCGACACAATAGTTTCAACAGTCAGAACGTATTTAAAAGCTGTCGCCCATATAGATTTTGAGCCTAAAGACATAGTCTGCTCAACCGGTTTTGCAGTTATAAGTCCGGGGGCAGTTATTGTTCCAAAGTTTCTATATTACATTCTGAGAAGCGAAAAGATTATAGACAGAGTTGAAGCTTTGTCAGTCGGCGTTAGTTACCCGGCAATAAACGCAAGCGAGTTGATGGGTATTGCTGCTTGGTATCCACCATCACTGGACGAGCAAAAAAACATCGCAGACTATCTTGACCGGAAGACCGCGCAGATTGATGATTTGATTTCAAAAAAAGAGAAACTGATTGAGCTTCTGAAAGAAGAACGCGCAGCCATAATTAACCAGGCCGTGACTAAAGGTCTTGATCCAAAAGCTGAGCTGAAAAATTCAGGACTCCCCTGGCTCGGCAAAATCCCCAAACATTGGAAGGTAAAGAGGTTAAAATATCTTTTGAAGAACAAAAAAGGCGCTCTAAAAACAGGCCCTTTTGGTAGCCAGTTAAAACATTCAGACATGCAAGGCGCCGATATTAAGGTGTACACCCAACGATCTGTTATGGATAACGATTTTGATTCTGCTGAGTTATATATTTCTAATGATAAATTTATTGAGCTTAGCGAGTTCGAAATATTTCCACAAGATATTCTGCTAACAACAAGAGGCACCATTGGAAAATGTGCGATATTCCCTAACGGAAAAGATAAAGGAATATTGCATCCCTGTTTAATAAGAGTTCAACTTAATCAAAATATTATTTCAAACATGTTTGCGCAATTCTACATGAAAGAGTCCAGTGCTTTTCTTGAAAGTATTAATCATAATAGCAATGCAACGACAATTGCTGTGATTTACGGGGAAACTTTACGTGAAGTGGTCTTTGTCGTTCCCGACCGGAATGAGCAAAATAAAATTGTCGATTTTCTTAATCATAAAACTCAGCAGATTGATACTCAAATCGTTAATGAGAAAAAATCAGTTGAATATCTTGTCGAATACCGCTCCACGTTAATATCTGAAGTCGTAACTGGAAAAATAGATGTGAGGAACAATCATGATTCAGATTGACTCTATCGAGGTTTGGTATTTTAGATCAATTTTTAATATCAAGCTGAGAAACTTAAAAGATTTAAGTGTTTTCTCTGGGAAAAACGACTCTGGCAAGTCAAATATCCTGAAAGCGCTAAATTTGTTTTTCAACAATGAAACCGATTGGCATAAACCCTTTAACTTCTCTTCAGACTTTTCTCATAAGCGCTTAGAGAAGGCCAGGGCATCAATTAAGGGACGGCAATTTGTCCGGGTGGCTGTGACTTTTCGTAGAGGAGAGCGTTCGGAGAAAAGTTTGCCGGAGAACTTTACTGTTACACGAACCTGGTATCGAGATTCTTCAGTCCCTGAAACTAAAACATCAATAGCAAGGCAATTTAAACAAGGGAAAACCCACGCTCAAAGTCTTGACCGAGCTGAGGCAAGTGTTCAACGGTATTTGAACACTGTTAAGTATGAGTATGTCCCTGCTGTTAAGGATAAGAGTTTCTTTGCATATTCTCTTGGATTGCTATCGGATTCTGTGTTTAAGAAACATTATGAGAAAACAAACACGATAAATCTCATCAAAGATTTAAATGAAGCTGTACGAAGCGAAACAAGTTATATAAAAGATGAGTTTAAGGCTGTGTGCGGCGTGGAGACGGACATTCAGCTCCCAGCGGATAGGGCAGAGCTTTTTCGCGCATTTAAAGTGGCTACAAATGCCGGTAAAAATAAGGTGCCATTGGAAATGCGAGGTGATGGTATTCAGGCAAGATTTCTTCCTTCACTCTTCCATCATGTGGCGACCAACTCTAAGTATTACTATGTCTGGGGTTTTGAGGAGCCTGAGAACTGTTTGGAATATTTAATGGCAAGTAGTTTAGCAAAGGGGTTTTGTGATGTTTATTCCACATCGGTCCAATGTTTTATAACCTCACATTCCCCGGCGTTTATTAACCTTGAGGGCAATAAATTAAATATGTATCGCGTCTACTTTAGTGACGAAACAAAAGTTGTGGCGCTGAGTTCTTTGTCCGACAGGAGTCGGGATTCCGAATCTCTTCGTGACGAGTTGGGTTTTGTGGAGCTATACAGGAAGCATCAAGATGAAATAGACAAAAAACGCCTTGAGGTTGAGGGCAAAAATAGACTACTTGAAGAGATTAAAAGTAAAACTGGGCCAGTTCTTCTAACCGAGGGGAAAAGTGATGTTGGTATTTTAGAAGAGGCCTGGAAAAAGCTGTATCCTCGAAAAACTCGTTTATTTGCTGTTGTGTCATGTGATCCGTGCCCGGAGATAGAGGGTGGGGCTGGTGGGGCGCAGATGTTGGCTAAAGCTTTAGAGTCTTGTCGGGTTGGCCTTCCGCAAACCGTTGGGCTATTTGACAGAGATGATGAGGGAATTAAAAATTACAATGATCTGGATGGTAATTTTATTGAAAAATGTAGCAATGGTGTGACCTTTAAGCAACATAAAAATAACCATGTTGCGGCCATTTTACTGCCAGCGGTCGTAATTGGGAAAGAGAAGTTTATTCAAAAGAAAAACTTCCCAATTGAGTATATGTTCCCTGAAGTCTATGTGACACAGAGGAAGGATGATAAGGGTCTTGAATTTGAGCAAGAGTGGCGAACAACTTTGGTCGGTGGCAAAAAGGAAACCAATGAGAGGACTGTGGAGCCAGAACACAGAAAGGTGAAGTCAGGTAAGGTGTATTATGCCGAGAAAGTTGTCCCAACATTTCCGGAAGAGGCATTTGCGAACTTTAAAATACTATTTAAAAATATAGGTGAAATGTTTAAACTCATAGAAGGTAAAAAAGTGTGAGTATTCTTGACGATTTATATAATCAAAGAACAAATCGCTGCTCAGGTGCCGGAGGGATCTTATGACATATCCGCAGGATTATTTGTCCGGTTTGCTAAATGAATTGCGCGCTCTTCCCAGGGAAACAGAATGGGTTGAGTTTAAGCATAATAACGACGAGCCGCAGGAAATCGGCGAATATATTTCAGCGTTGTCGAATTCCGCCGCGCTTGTGGGCAAGGCTTCCGCTTATCTTATTTGGGGCATTGAGGACGGGACGCATGAGATTCTGGGGACAACATTTGATCCCGGTCTTAAAAAAGTAGGCAATGAAGAGCTGGAAAACTGGCTGCTCCGCCTTCTCGCGCCCAAAATCAATTTCTATTTCCACGTACTAGTAACGGACAAAGGTAGAGTTGTAATACTTGAAATCGATAGAGCTTCAAGGCATCCAGTGCAGTTTCAGGGGAAAGAATATATCCGGGTCGGCTCTTACAAAAAATCACTAAAGGACTTCCCGGAAAAAGAGCGTGAGCTTTGGCGCATATTCGATGCCAAGCCATTTGAAGAATTATTCGCTGTAGAAAAGGTGGCCTCAGATGAAGTTCTGAAGCTTATAGATTACCCCGCCTATTTTGAGCTTACCGGTCAGCCGCTTCCCGCCGACAAGCAGGGAATTCTTGCCCGGTTGACGGCTGATAATCTTGTAGTGCCTAATGATGCCGCAGGGTATAATATCACAAACCTTGGGGCCGTCCTTTTTGCTAAAAAACTCGACACTTTCCAGAAACTAAAGAGAAAAGCTGTCCGCGTGATAGTTTACAAAGGCACTACGCGGCTTGAAACTATTAAAGAGCAAGTGGGCGGGCTAGGTTACGCCTCGGGCTTTTCCAGATTGATAGATTTTATCAATGGTCTTATCCCGCGCAATGAGTTCGTGGGCAAGGCGCTGAGAAAAGATGTTCCCATGTACCCGGAAATAGCGGTACGCGAGCTTGTGGCAAATGCGCTGATCCATCAGGATCTTTTTGCCGTCGGCACCGGGCCGATGGTGGAAATATTCTCCGACAGGATGGAAATAACAAACCCCGGCATTCCGCTTGTAAAAACCGAACGTTTCCTGGATAGCCCTCCAAAGTCCCGCAATGAGGCCCTTGCTTCGCTGATGCGGCGGATAGGTGTTTGCGAAGAGCGGGGCAGCGGAGTTGATAAAGTGGTCTTCCAGGCCGAGCTGTATCAATTACCGGCGCCATTGTTCGAGGTTGTGGAGAGCAGCACCAAAGTCACCCTGTTCTCGCATCGGACTTTATCAAAGATGGATAAAAACGACAGGGTCCGGGCCACCTATCTGCATGCCTGCCTGAAATATGTCCAAAGGGAGTCCTTGACCAATTCCTCCTTGCGTGAAAGATTTGCCATTCAAAAGGAAAACAGCGCTACGATTTCAAGGATAATTAAGGAAGCGGTTGAGGCGCGCGCAATCAAACCCGTTGAAATTGAAAGTGAGTCCCGAAGACATGCTAAATATGTGCCTTTCTGGGCCTGATCTTATTTGACGGCTATTTGATTGGGACGCTAAAACAGGGTAATTAGTGCTGTATATACAAGGGCTTTTCTATTTGACGGCTATTTGATAGAGGCAAAGGTTTATGGAATTAACCACTGAAAAAGCTTTTGAAGAAAACATAGAGAACAGCCTGCTTAGTAAGCCTGGTGGCTACCTAAAAGGCGATCCTGCCGCTTATGACCGGGAGCTTGCCCTGGATACCGCCGCCCTGTTGAAATTTATTAAAGATACTCAAAAAGATGAATGGGATAAGCTTGCGGGCGTACATGGCGCAGATACTGAGAAGAAGTTCTTATCCCGCTTAACCCAGGAACTTGAAACCCGCGGTATGCTGGACTGCCTGCGTAATGGCGTTACCGATTATGGCAAGAAATTCAAACTTGCGTATTTTAAGCCGGTCAGCAAGCTTAATCCTGAAACGCAGAAGCTATATGATAAAAATATTCTGACCGCCACCCGCCAGTTGCATTACAGCCTTAAAAATGAGAACTCCGTTGATGTTCTTCTTTTACTTAACGGGCTGCCTATCGCCACGTTAGAACTTAAAAACCAATTTACCGGCCAGAATGTAAAAAACGCTAAAGCCCAGTATAAATACGACCGTGACGAGACTGAACTGCTGTTTCAGTTTAAAAAGCGGGCGCTGGTCCATTTTGCGGTGGACACCGATGTGATTTACATGACCACCCGCTTGCAGGGTGCAAGAACAAAGTATCTGCCGTTTAACAAAGGGTACAACAAGGGCGCCGGCAACCCGCCCAACCCGAACGGCCATAAGACTGCTTATTTATGGGAGGAGATTCTTCCCAAAGACAGCCTTATGGATATTTTGGGCCGGTTCCTGCATCTTGAAGTTAAGGAAATCTCTATTGAAGGCAGGAAGGTTAAAAAAGAGACAATGATCTTCCCGCGCTATCATCAGCTAGATGTTGTGCGGTTGCTCGCGCAAGACGCGCTTAAAAGCGGTCCCGGCAAAAATTATCTTATACAGCATTCGGCCGGCAGCGGTAAAAGTAATTCCATCGCCTGGCTCGCCTACCGCCTGTCCGGCCTTCACAATCAGGCCGATAAGAGGATTTTTGATTCGGTCATTGTTATCACTGACCGGCTTGTTTTAGACCAGCAGCTTCAGGACACTATTTATCAATTCGACCACAAATCCGGAGTTGTACAGAAAATAGACAAGGATTCCGGCCAGCTCGCGCAGGCGCTTGCGGCCGGGACCAATATTATCATCACTACGTTACAAAAATTCCCTTTCGTCCTTGAAAAGGTCGGCACGCTGCCAAAGCGCAATTACGCCGTGATCGTGGACGAGGCGCACAGTTCACAGGGCGGAGAGTCCGCCAAAAAGATGAAGCACGCCCTTACCGTTATTGATACCGCGAGCATATCTTACGAGGAATCCGAAGATTATGAGGGGGAAGATGGCGAGGATGGGATACGCGAATCCATGCTTAAGCGCGGGCCGCAGCCTAATTTAAGCTTTTTCGCTTTTACCGCCACGCCCAAGGCCAAGACGCTTGAGGTGTTCGGGCAAAAGGGCATGGATGGAAAGCCGGAACCGTTCCACTTGTATTCCATGCGTCAGGCTATAGAGGAAGGTTTTATCTGGGATGTACTGCAAAATTACACGACCTATAAAACCTTTTTCCAGCTCACGAAGAAAATAGAGGAAGACCCCAATATAAATAAGCGAAAGGGCGCGGTGGCTATAGCCCGGTTCCTTTCTTTTCACCCGCACAACCTGGCACAGAAAACCGAGGTTATTGTAGAGCACTTCCGGCAGCTTACGATGCGCAAGATAGGCGGCAAAGCCAAGGCCATGGTAGTTACCGGCTCCCGCGAGCATGTTGTCCGCTATAAGCAGGAATTCGACCGCTACCTCAAAGAAAAGAAATATACCGATATTAAGGCGCTTGTAGCTTTTTCCGGCACGGTCTTGCTGGATGGTATCCCGCCGGAATATACCGAAGTCGGGATGAATACATATCATGATGCAAACGGCAAAGTTCAAAACATTAAAGAAAAGGAATTGCCCGAAAGATTTGCGACCTCGGAGTATCAAATACTGCTGGTAGCGGAAAAATACCAGACAGGCTACGACCAGCCGCTTTTGCATACCATGTATGTGGATAAACGGCTTGATGGCGTAAAAGCCGTGCAGACTTTAAGCCGCCTTAACAGGACGTGCCCCGGCAAAGAGGATACTTTTGTGCTGGACTTCGTGAACACGCGCGAGGATATCCTGGCCGCTTTTCAACCGTATTACGAGCAGACTAAGATTGAAGAGACCTCCGACCCCAATAAACTCTACGACCTTAAAAACAAACTGGATTCCTTTATGGTGGTCCAGCCTTCAGATGTGACTGCTTTCTGTAAGGTCTTTTTTAAAAACAAAGAACTGCATACCAAGCAGGAGCACGCCCAGCTTAATTCCTTAATTGATGTTGCGGTGGAGCGCTTTAAGCTGATTGAAAAGGAAGAGCACAAGGAAGACTTTAGCAATACCCTCGGCGTTTTTGTGCGGCTATATGCCTTCTTGGCGCAGATTATGCCGTTCCAGGACATTGAACTTGAAAAGTTTTATGCCTATGGCCGGTTTTTGTTGAAAAAACTGCCCCGGCGCGAATTAGGCGGGCGCTATCACCTGGGCGACGAGGTTGCCCTGGAGTATTACCGCCTCCAGAAAATGGCTGAAGGCGGGATAGAACTTCAAAAAGATTCGGGAGCGACCGTAAAGCCGGTTTCGGAAGCGGGCACAAAAAAGGAAAAGGAAGAATATGCCCGGCTTTCGGAAATAATAAAACTATTGAACGATCGTTTTGGCACGGACTTCAGCGAGGCAGACAAGCTTTTCTTTGACCAGATCGAGGAAGAAATGGTCTTGGATAATAAGCTCGGCGTCCAGGCCAAGAGCAACACGATTGATAATTTTAAATACGGTTTCGAGGACGTGTTTATCTCCAAGCTGGTGGAGCGCATAGACCAGAATCAGGACATCTTTAACAAAATCATGGAAGATACTACTTTCGCCGGAGTTGTAAAGGATTACCTGCTCAAGCGGGTGTATAAGCGGCTGAGTCAGGAATTGTAAGCGGGGTTGCTTTACAATAGGCTTGCCGAATTGCATGGACAATGTGGGAGTTGCTCTTTTTGTATTAACATTGTAAGCTTACTGTTGTTGATTGATTCCAGTAAGGCTGCTATTCGAGGAAAACAATGAGCACAAAGACTTTTGGTGAGCGTATTCGCGAATTGCGTGAAGCCCGAGACCTTTCTCTGCGGGAATTTGGTGCAAAGCTGGGTGGTAAAACAGCCGCGTTCCTGTCTGATATTGAATTGGGGCGTCGCTATCCTTCCCCAGAGCTATTGGCGGATATGGCAAAGGTCTTGAAAACTACCGTGGATGATTTGAAAAATTATGACAGCCGCCC
>Ga0209000_1002319_pt1 | contig 10556 bp, 8 predicted proteins | sample RifGroD2_FD_183998 | JGI IMG/M metagenome (GOLD analysis project Ga0209000, IMG submission 183998) | Groundwater microbial communities from Rifle, Colorado, USA - Groundwater D2 (SPAdes) (version 2) | ecosystem: Environmental > Aquatic > Deep subsurface > Groundwater | place: Rifle, Colorado...
ATCGTTGAAGAATTTCTCGGCGTCGGTGCGGGTCAGGCGCTTCAGGTCGTCCATCCAGCCCAGGGTGTGGGTCCGGTAGGGGTGGGCGGTGAAGGCGGTGGCGTAAAGCGTTTCGCTCATTATGAAGGAGGGGTCGGACTCGTACATGCGGCGCTCTTCCATCACCACGCTGCGCTCCCGGTAGAACTCGCGCAGCACCGCGTTCTTGAAGCGGTCCGATTCCAGCACCATCCAGGCCTCGAGCCTGGTGGAGGGAAGGGAAACCATGTAGGTGGTGTAATCCTGCGAGGTCCCGGCGTTAAGCCCGTGCTCCCCGAGCTCGCCGTAGACGCGACTCAGTTCCCCGGTGACGGCGTATTTGTCGGCCTCTTTTTCAAGGTCGGCCAGCTTCTTTTTGAGAATTTCCACTTTCTTGGGGTCCGCCGCCTCGTAGCGGGACTCTTCCGCGATAAGCTCTTTCGCGGCGGCCTCGATCTTGTCCAGCACCACTTTTTCGCTGGCGTAGTCGGAGGTGTTCATGGTCTTGGAACCCTTGAAGGCCATATGCTCGAAAAGGTGGGCCAGGCCCGTTTTGCCCTGGGGGGTATCCACGTTCCCGACCTTGAAAGTCATGGTGAGGGAGACCGTGGGGACGAAATGCTTCTCCAGGATCAGCATTTTCAGCCCGTTCTTCAGGGTGTAGGAGACCACCGGCGGATATTTGGGGTCGGTTTCTATCGAAGCGCCTTCCGGAAGGCCGGTGCCGGGAGCTTCTTTAGCGAAAGTAGGCTGGCAAAACATTAAAAAGCAGGGAAGCAGAAGGGAAAACCTCATTATGTCCTCCGGGGAGAAAGGTTGGGTCGTTAGCATCCGGAGTATTATACTAAATCGATATCCATAACAAATAGTAAAGGGCGCAACTCAGCGCCCTTTATTATATGCGGATCTCTACTTCGGGTTGGAAGGTTTAGGGGGATTAACCGGCGGGGGAGGCGGTTTTGTCAGCTCTTCTAACTCATCCGAGGAGAGCTTCAGGGTGCCGGCCGTAAGCGCGACAGGGGTAAGGGCCGTGAATACGAAAAAGAAGAGAATAAGTAGGTTTTTCATAGTTAAAATGCCGGTTTCCTGCTTACATAAAATATATAATAAAACTCCGGAACAGTCAAGGACCATATAGGCCCTTCAGCTCTGGGTCCTTTGGGCCGTGAGAGCCGGCGGTTCACGCAGTCTTTATGAAAGCTATTTTTATTCTGTTTCTTGCAGCGGGCGCGGTCAGCGCCGGGGACAAACCCCCGGTCCGGGACCCCGTTCCCCTGCGGGCCCGGTTCTGGTATCTGCCGGAGACGCTGGATACTTACAAGGCCGACCTGTTCTCCCTGCTTCCGCTGGCGAAGAACATCTACGCCCCCCTGGTGTCCACCTACATGGACGGGGCGGCGCAGGGGATGATAGCGGAATCGTGGACCGTTTCCCCGGACGGACTTACCTGGCGGTTCCGCCCCCGCAAAGGGCTCCTGTTCCAGGACGGGACGCCTATTTCCGCGCCGGCCATAGTTTCAAATTTCAGGCGCATCCTCTGGCTAACGCGCGGCGAGAAACTGGCGCTCAACGCCCTGCTGCCCGAGCTGAAGACCTGGAAGAGCTACGATGCGCCGCTGAAAACCCTGTACGAGGAAAAAGGCGAGGTAGTCTTTATCTTCGGCAAAAGGCCTAAAAATCTTTTCGAGGCCATCAGCCAGCCCATTTATAATATCGCGGACCCCAAATGCTTCGACGCCAAAGGGGAATGGCGGGACCCGTTCTGCGCCGGCGGCTCCGGGGAATACCGGATCTCCCTGCGCGCCCCGGATAAGATAACCATCAGGGCCAGGCATATCTATAAAAGGGCCGAAAACGCCCCGGAGGTAGTGGAGCTGGCCGCCCCCACGGCCGCGAACCCGAGCTATGTGAAGTCCCTGGTGGATGGGAGCGCTGACATGGCCATAAGCACCAGCCTGGACGCGGATTCCGAACTTCTGGAGATAATGAAGCCAGCCGGCATACGGCACAGGTCGCTGCCGGAGCTGCGCATGAGTTTCGCCATGCTCAACCCGTTCCGCGCCCCGTTCAGCGACCCGGAGCTGAGGCGGTCTTTCCGCGACGTCTTCCTGGAGGGGCTGGAGTCCGCGCCGCTGTTCTCTCCCGATACAAAAGTGGACGCTTCTTTCATCCCGAAAGGCGCGATAGGGTATGCCCGCATGCCCGTATTAAGGGGGAGGAAGCCCCTGTTCTCCCACGCGGGGGAGAAGGTTTCGGTTTTCCTGAATAAAAAGTCCTCAAACCTGCTTAAGCAGAAAAGGATACTCAGCGACATCACGCGGCAGGCCGTCATAGACGCCCTGGAGAAGCACGGCCTTAAACTGGAGATCGTGGACCCGTCGGCCGCGGAATACTGGGAGAGAATGGGGAGCGGCGACTATAGCCTGCTTCTCCAGGACTCCGTAGTGTCCGTGGAAAACCCTTTCGAGAGCCTGCGGACGCTGTTCACGCGGGAGAAGGGCGACGGGCTTCCCACCACTTCCGGGAAGATAGGGACTTTAATAGAGGCGGCGGAGGCGAGTTCCGACCCTGCCGAAAGGCGGGCGCTCGCGGAGAAAATAAACCGCGCTATTTTCGACGAAGCGGCCGTGGTGACTTACGCCCATTCCGGCCTGGTATATCTGTATAAGCCCGGGGTGGACCTTTCACGGTGCAGCATGTTCCTTTCCCCGATAGAATTCAGGGCGGTCGGCTGGACGCCCGCGAGGTAAAAGATGGACGGAAAAAAAAGATTGTTCCTTAACTGGGCGGCGGGCCTGCTGCTGGTGCTGGCCGCTTTTTACTCCGCCGTGTCGTGGCTGGGGCGGGCGGCCGAGAATTCCGCGGCCGCGGCGCTTAAGAACCAGGTGGTTTCCGCGCTGGCCGGCGACCTGGCCGAGGGCAACCTTTTCAAGCTGGGCGCCACGCTCTCCAGGCTGAACAGCGACGGGTACCTCCGCTTCGCCGAGATCAGGCAGGTGCGGGGCGGCGCGTCGGAACTTATGTACCGGACCCCGGGCCCGGACGAGGGGCTCGACCCGGCCTTCAAGGATTTCTCGTGTGGCGGCGGCGACAGACTGCTGCGCCTGTCGGGCGGCGTCGGGGTAGCCACGGTCCTGCCCGGGGTCCTGGCAGGGGCCGACTGTACCGCGGTGTTCATAAGTTCGGATCTCCCGGCGGACCTTAAGGTCCTTAAGCGGCGCATTACCCTCTCTTTCGGCCTGCTTATCTCTCTGCTCATGCTGTTCGTTCTGGCGCTGACCTTGTCCTGGCATAAAAAAGCGATGGCCCTGGAAGTGGCCGCCAAGACCGCCGTGGCGGAAAAAGAAGCGGCCATAGGTCGCCTGGCCGCGCAGGTGGCCCACGACATACGCTCGCCCCTGGCGGCCCTGGGCGCGGCGGCCTCGAGCCTCGAGCTGCCGGCCGAGCAGCGCGCCCTGATAGGCGGCGCCGTGGACAGGATGCGCGGCATAGCCGACGACCTGCTCGGGCGCTACCGCGGCCCCGGCGCAGGGCCCGCCGCTAAAGCCGGCCCTGTAATTTGTTCCTTGGCGGAGCTGATAGGGCAGGTCGTGGCTGAAAAGAAGCTGCAGCACCAGGATAAGGCCGGAATTAAAATTGAATTTATACCAGGCGCGGATGAAATAAAAGCTTCCGTTGAGCCAATAGAACTGCAGCGGCTTTTATCCAACCTGATAAACAATTCCGTGGAGGCTTCTGACGGGCCCGGCGCGGTGGCCGTGGGCCTGGCGGCGCGGGACGGCAGGGTGCTGATAGAAGTGAAAGACGACGGAAAAGGCATCCCGCCCGCGATCTTGGCGAAGCTCGGCCAAAAAGGCGAAACTCACGGCAAGGCGGGCGGCAACGGCCTGGGGCTTTACCACGCGCGGACGTCGGTGGAGGGCTGGGGCGGGAGTTTCCGGATAGGGTCCGAACCAGGCAAGGGAACGACCGTTACTATAGAGTTGCCTGCCATAGCTTCTCAACCAGCGGCCGCCAACCGCGCGGCCGTCCTGCTGGACGACGATCTACTGGTGCACATGAACTGGAAGATGGCGGCCAGGGCGGCCGGGGTGGAGCTAAGGGCCTGCAAAAAGCCGGAAGAGCTCGACGGAGCGCTGGCCGGCCTGCCTAAAGACACGCCGCTTTACATAGATTCCGACCTCGGCGGCGGCGTTAAAGGCGAAGAGCTCGCCGGCGGGCTGCACGCAAAAGGTTTTACGAATATAACGATGTCCACCGGCCACGGCCCTGAAAAGTTCGCGCACCTGCCCTGGCTGAAAATCTCCGGCAAAGAGCCCCCCTGGGGCGGGAAATAAAAGAAAAACTCCCGGGCCGCAGGGGGGGAAGTCGCACGCACCTTTTAACGTTTGATGAACCTGTAAATCTCATTGATGACATTCTTTGCCCGGTGGGAAGAGGTTAAAGGCCCCTTGAAGAATACGCGTTCTTCTGCTATGCTATCACTATAGTGATAAGATTATCACTATAGTGATATGACTAAAAAAAATGATTCATCGCGGTCTTTAATAGGGAAGCGCATCCGCGCGTTACGCCTGGAACGGCATTGGACACAAGCGCGCCTGGCCGCGTTGCTTGGGATCTCCCAAAATTACTTATCGGTGCTGGAACGGGGCCTGGGCTCCTTTTCAGCCGAAGAGCTGCTGGTCTTCCTTAAGCATTTTAATGTGCCGGTAGACTACTTCGCCGCCCGGAAGGGGCCGATCGAAAACCAGATACAAAATGCGCTTGCGCGCGTTGGGGCGGGCCATCTTCTGGAGCGCGGCGATCTGCTCCCCTCGGAGCAGCTTACTCGGGCGGCCGACGCGGTGCGGGAAGCGCTTGTGTCAGGAGACTCTCCCCGCCAGATCACCGCAGCGGCCCCCGTATTTGTCAACCAGGCCGGGCAGATCAACCTCGACAAACTGCGCGGCGAATTCACCTCGCTTGGCCTCCAGAACCGTCTCGGGTGGGCGCTCGACAACACGCTGGAAGCGATTAAGCTCGAGTCCGCCAAAACGTTCCCCCGGGAGTGGCGCGTAAGATATAACCGGGCCTCGGTAATTATCAATTACTTTTTAAACCCCTGGCGCGCGTCGCTAAAGCCGGCCGCCGCCCGCCGGCAGGTTCAGTACAATATTCTCGACAAAGACATCGCCAGCGAAGCCACGCTTCAGCAAGTCAGCCGGGAGGCGTCGGAAATTTCCAAACGCTGGGGGATAGCGACCCGGATCAAAGTAGACGACTTTGCCCGGGCATTAGAGGCGGCCCGCGATGAACATTAAAGGCTTCTTTCAGGATATAGACAGCCGCTGGGCACAACCGGCGTCCGGTAAGATCCGCCTTGGGATTATCGGCTCGGCGGCCCTTCTCCTTCAGACCGACTATGACCGCGGCACAAAGGACAGCGATATTCTTGAAGCGCTTGATCTCACCTCCGGTATCAAACGCGGGCTGCTGGAGCTGGCCGGGCAGGGAAGCGACATACATAAGCGGCATAGGCTCTACCTGGACTTTGTTCCGAGCGGCCTGCCATTTCTCCCGCAGGCGCCGGTATTCCATTTCCTCCACGCGCTCAATGCGACCCTGCGGCATTTCCAGGTTGAGGCGCTGGATGTGGTGGATGTGATTGTCAGTAAACTTAAACGCTTCAACGCAAACGATGTGGGCGATATTCAGGCCATGGTAAAGCGGGACCTGGTAGGCCATGAAGCGCTGATAAGCCGGTTTAAATCGGCTGTTGATGCTTTCTCTATCGATGCCAGGGCAGAGGAGCTTCCGCTACAGGTGCGGAATCTGCACACAGTAGAGAGGGACATGCTCGGGGTAGCGGAATCTAAAATTGAATTGCCTGATTGGCTGGACCGCTAAGAAGGAAAAGGTAAAAAAGTACGCACCTTTTCACCGAATAGTGGTCAGGCCATTCCATGAAAGCGGACTCGGCCCCTGGATGCGCTTATGAATTGGAAAATATCACGGTTGGCGGGCTGCCTGCTGCTATTCTCGACCCTCGCCGCGGCGGCGGGCGGGCCGCAGAACGCATTCCGGCAGAAGCTCCTTAAATTCGTCACGGAAGACGGCATGCCCGGGCCGCAGTTAGACCCCCTCCAAATCGAATTTGCCAGCGTAAAGGCGGCTGATACGGACCCGGCCCATAACGAGGCGTGGGAAAGCCTGGACCGCGCGCTGGCCGGCATGAGGAAGTTCTTCGACGATTTTGAGCCGCTAAAGAGCCGCTACGCGGGCGAACAGCGGCAGCCGGCCGTCCCGGACGAGGTCGAGCTTGTAAGGTCAGACCTGCACCAGGTATTCAGCGCCTTAGGCATAGACTACTCTAAGGATCCGGGGCTTGAGCGTACCTACCTCAGCCAGATAGCGCCGCTTGCGGCGATCGACCCGGATGTCAGGGCTTCGGTGATCAGGACGATGGAAGGTATGAAATTCAGCGGCGACATGGAGGACTACCGTGTGCAGATCCTCGGCGCCGTCAAAGCGGGCAACTTCAAAGAGGCCCGTGACAGCCTGAGGCAAATGTATAACAGGGCCATAGCCACAGAAAGATCCTCGGCCGATGTTCATGCTATGGCCACGATGCTTGAGACGGGCGTCACCGACCGCCTTATGGCGCCGCCGGACGGGATCAGCTTCGCGGCCAACTACCAGCGGCTCAAACCCTTGAATGACTGCGGGCAGGACTGCGTAATTGCGACGCTCGACCCTGAAATGGCTAAACTCGCTAAAAAAAAAGACGGGTGGGGCGTGAATATCGTGTTCGTATTTATAGCCATCTTCAGCCTTTGGGCGCCTGTGAGGGCCTTTGCCCGGACCGGGACTATTCCGGGGGCGGTTGAGTCGCTGACTCTGGCAGAATGGCGGCGTCTGGCTATCGGAATAGTCGCTCTTTTAATAATCTATACAAGCAAGTGACAGCGGCGGTTTAAGCCGACTTGTGGTCAGGGGGGAAGGCGCTTTCACGCTAGCGGTAAACAAGTAAGAAAGTCAGCCGCGTCCCCTCTCCCCATCCGAAATAAAAACCGCCCGCTTTGAGGCGGGCGGTTTCTTCCGGTTGCGGCGGGCTTATTCGCGGATGAAGGTCACTTCGGTGTAACTGGGGCCGGAGTGGCAGACGTCCATCGTGTAGCCGGTGTTCGCCTCAAGTACCGGCTCCGTGAGCACGGCCCCGGAGGCGTCGGTGAGGAAGGAGAGGCTTATCTCGGCCGAGGAACCCTCGCTGCAGGCATAGCCGGTTTCCGCGGAGAAAAGCACGACCTCGGCTTTCTTAAGGCCGTTGGCCGCGGGGCTAAAGCGTACTTCGCGCCTGCCGGCCGCGGTGCCGGACTCTATTACCAGCGCCCCGTTCTCAAAATGCATTCCGCGTATGGCTACCTCGGCGGGCATTTGCAGCTTGTCGGCCTCGGCGTTAAAACCCCTCTTCCAGGAATAGGAAGCGGAGGCAAGGCCCGTGCGGGAGAACTTTATCTCGTTCAGGTTCGGGGACGAGTGGCAGTTATCGTAGGTTTCTTCCGAGGAAGCGCTTATGACGGGCGTGCCGGTCAGATAACCCAGGGAATCCACCTTGAAGGTCATTTCTATCGCCGCGCCCTTTTCCTCGGAACAAATGCCGTGGTATTCGCCATTGGCGAAGAGCACCGTTTTCCACGTATTGCCGTCGGCCTTGGCCGCGCCGAAGGAACCCATGAACGGCTGGCCGGCTATTTCCGCCGCGAAACCTCCGCCGTTCCTGATCACGTGCGCGTCGTCTATGCAGAAGGCGGAAGGCATGCCGAGAGCGAGCGCGACGGCGTCGGGCGCGCCGGTCCAGCAGAAACGACCTTTGAGGGCGGAAGCGTCCACGGCAATGGAGACCGCGGGGATCTCTGGCAGGGTTGAGCCTTTACTGAGGGTCGCATGGGCGCTGCCGCCGGCTGCCTGCGACAGGGCAGGAAAAAGGGAAATTGCCGCTATGGCCGCTATGAGCGAGCTGTTTATTTTCATCTTGATCTCCTTTACCTTCATGATCATCATAATTAAATTCCAGCTTTCCGATCCAAACCGCGTGTAGCGGGCGGATGAAATCAGCGTAGATACCTTTGGTTATTATATGAATGACCGCGCTGCGGCCGTATGAGACCAAAGACCTATCCCGCCCTGGTCTTTCGGGCAAAGGCCGAGCAGATGAAAAGGTAGCACCTTTTTACGCCTCGAAGAAAAAATAGTGGGCGTGACCGCCCTGACCCTGCCCTGTACTTGCCCTTGACTATCAAACGGCGTCTGCTATACTAGAATAGAGACGACGCACGGCGGGAGATCCAGGAAGGAACTTGCCATGGATAAAACTGTCCTTATATTTGCATCCGTAATTTTTTCCACGGCTTTTAACCTGCCTCTTTGCGCTGAAACCGCGCTTGAGCAGTTTGAGTCCATGGGTCCGAAAACAGAGCTCCCCGCCCCTAGACCTGCGGCAGCCGGCGCCGGCGAGGCGCGCTTGTCCGCTGAGGACGCAAGAAAAAAATTGCCGCTCTTCGATTACCAGAAGGCAGACGCTCTTTCCGTTACAAGAAGCACGCCTGTCGCGCATAAAGGATGTTCCGTAGAAGCGATCGAGCTTCTTATCAACGACCCGCTGCGGCAGCTGGGAGAGTTTAAACAGCAACTCATCTTTTACAGATCGGCGAAGCCCGGCCCGCATCCTACGGTCCTGGTGTTCCCGCCTTTCATGCCGCAGAAGATAGACGACTGGTCCGCGACCCATTTCACAAAAAAAGGATATAACGCGATCATCATTGCCCCGAGCGAAGCCCTCACCGATACGTCCCGCCCGCTGAACAAGGTGAGCGACATGCTTATAAGGGGCGTTATCAGCGCGAGGATGTGCATAGACCTGCTTGAAACTTTTCCTGAGGTTGATAAAGAGAAAATATACGCCTACGGGATCAGCATGGGCGGGATAAGGACCTCTCTCCTGTTTGGAGTCGAGCCAAGGGTGAAGAAGGCGCTGGAAATTGTCGGAGGCGGAGACCTGCCCGGGATAATAGCCGATACACATTTCAAGCTGCTTAAAACGCTGAGGGATGAGAGGATGCGGATAGAGGGAATAGCCGATTTGGAAGAGTTCAGAACCTATATGAAAAAGGTGACGATAGTGGACCCCCTCGACTTCGCCGCGTTAAGGAATCCCGAGGATATCTTCATGGTAGTGGGCACCGGAGACAGGATCGTTCCGGATTCCTACCAGAAAAAACTTTACGCCGCCTTCTCAAGACCCGCGGAGGGACGGTATCCGCTTCTAAAACACTCGATAGTAGGGCACTACCCCACCGCCGTCAAGTACGGCATCTACATAGACCGGTTCGCCAGGTTTGTCAAAGAGTAAAAAGAAACAGGCATCCAGGATGCTCCGGTAAAGAACCCCCGTTCTCCCGGAGGTTCCGGGTTAATATCTCACCGGTGACTTTTTCCAGGGCCGCCTCGAGGCCGTTGGCCAGGGCGAACGCGTAGAGCGCCCCGTCCTGGGCTGGCTTGCCTCGCGGCCTTTAAGATGCATTTTTAGGGAAAAGGTAGGAAAAGGTAGCACGCACCTTTTCACCATATGAAGGAAAAAGGTAAGAAAAAGGTACCAGGAGAGTTTTTTGGGTTAATATGGCCCATGGTTTGATTTTACATGAGTTGATGCGCGAATTTGCTTCGGGCGATTGACTATGGCTATAATGGTTCAGAACGCGTGTTATCCGCGGCTGCGCTGTACAGCAGGACGGGAGGGAGACTTTATGAGCTTTAAAACCATGTTTTTGATGTTTGTAATCGCCTGCGCCGTGTATTACCAATGGGAGAAGCCGCAGAGCACCGGGAGATTCGTGCAGATGCCTCCGATGGATGTCGGTGGCGGGGATGGTGTGGTCATACTTGGTCCTGCAAACTGCTCGTCCGCTGGTGCGCAGCGCGCCGACTCGCTGGCCAAGGCGCTGGAGAAGAGGGGGATTCCGCATACGCGCTCCAATCAGATGGGCATGCTGTCCGGAGAGCGACCCAGCAAGGAGCAGATGGATAAAGTGAAAGCCGTCATGGGAGGCGAAGTGCCGATAGTATTTATAAGGGGGCGGGCGAAGGCCAACCCGAGCCTGGACGAAGTTCTCTCCGAGTATCGTTCAGGCAGTCGTTGACTGATTTAACGACGAGCATACAAAATCACCGTTTTGAAATTCCGTGAGAAGACGTGAAAGTTGAACCGCATTTACCTATGTTCGTCGGAAATACATTAAAACTCGTGGCGTTAACAGCCGTCCTCTGGCTGCCCCCCTGCGCGAGGTGCGATACCTTTGCCATGAAGTCCGGCAGTACGCTGGAAGGTGTAGTGATTTCCGACAAGGACGGACGTATCGAGCTGGAGACCGGATACGGCACGGTCACGATTTATAAATCCGACATCCTGAAAGTCCGCAAGACAACCCCCATACAACGCGAGGCGATGGAGAAGAAAAAGCGGCAGATGACTTTTGAGTCGGGTGATTTTGTTCCCGCCG
>Ga0209000_1002323_pt1 | contig 10551 bp, 10 predicted proteins | sample RifGroD2_FD_183998 | JGI IMG/M metagenome (GOLD analysis project Ga0209000, IMG submission 183998) | Groundwater microbial communities from Rifle, Colorado, USA - Groundwater D2 (SPAdes) (version 2) | ecosystem: Environmental > Aquatic > Deep subsurface > Groundwater | place: Rifle, Colorado...
CCCCCGCGGGAAATTAAGCGGGGCCCCCCTTTCCCCAAGGGTTTTGGGGAGGAGCACCCGCCGCCCCCCATAAAAGGTAAAATGTCTCTAATGACTAAAACAGCGGACGGGTCTGAGGTTTACTGGGACGGCGATCATTACGACGCCTTCAACCAGCCCTATGTTGACGACTTCGCCTTTTACCTGGCCGAAGCCAAGAAGGCCCGCGGCCCGGTACTGGAGCTGGCCTGCGGTACCGGCCGGCTGACTATCCCCCTTAAGAAGAAAGGCATTGAGATCACCGGGCTGGATTACGCCGCGCCTATGCTGGCCCGCGCCCGCGCCAAGGCCGCCGCCGCCGGCGTGAAAATAGATTTTAAACGCGGTGACGCCCGCAACTTTCACCTGGGCCGCAAGTTTAAACTGATCTTCATGGCTTTCAATTCCCTGCAGCATCTGGGCCGACGGCCCGAGCTGGAGGGGTTGTTCCGCTCGGTAAAGGCGCACCTCGCTCCGGGCGGCCTTTTCGTCTTCGACGTTTTCAGCCCGGACCCCCGCTACCTGACCCGCGACCCGGAGGAAATGCTGCCGGTGGCCTATTACGAGGACCCGGCCGGCGGCGGCAAAGTGCTGGTGAATGAAACCTATTCCTACGACAGGGAGGCCCAGGTTTCTCGCATCATCTGGCATTACCGAAGCGAAAAAACAGGCAAAACCGTTAAAAAAAGCCTTAATTTACGGTGCTTTTTTCCGGAAGAGCTAATGGCGCTGCTTCATTATAACGGTTTCCGGGCGGTGAAGCGCTATAGCGACTTTAAACACAAACCTTTCGGCGCCGGGGCCATGCGGCAAGTGCTGGTCTGCGCCCCCGTATTGTAAAGCCTCCTCCGATTTGGTATTATTAACCTACTATGAATACCTATGAGTTAATGCTGATTATCAATCCCCAGCTTACCGACGCCGAAGTCGGGGAAGCGGTGGAGAAATCCAAGAAGATCCTTACCGATGAGAAGGGCGAGGTTCTGGCCGAAGACCGGCTGGGCCGCAAGAAGTTCTCCCACGCCGTCGGCAAGAACCGCGATGGCTTCTACGTCTATATGAAGATCAAAGCCACTCCCGAGAGCATAAAGGTTATCAACCATAACCTTGGGCTCCAGGAAACCGTTCTTCGCTCGCTGCTGATGAAAGCGGCCGTCGAGCAGCCGGTCAAGAAGGCTTAAGGGTCCCTCCGCAGTTGGACATATGGACATACGGATCCCGGAAGTAAACCAGGTTTTGGTCGCCGGCCGGCTTACGCGAGATCCCGAACTGCGGTTCACGCAGAAGGGGCAGGGTGTCAGTTTCTTTTCCGTGGCGGTCAACCGCCGCTATAAAGACACCGCCACCGGCGAATGGAAGGACGACACCACTTTTATTTCCGTAACCGTCTGGGGCCCGATGGCCGAGCGCTGTAAGGAAAAGCTCAAGAAGGGCAGCCCGGTGTTCATTGAAGGCCGCCTGGTCAGTTCCGAGTACACGGACAAGACCGGCCAGAAGCGCAAGGAAATAAAGATAAACGCCCGCCGGGTGCAGTTCCTGGCTTACGGCGAAACCGCGGGCGGCGAGACGCCCCACCACGACTCCGAGGAGTCGCCGGCCGTAGAAGCTGTCGAGTCCAAAGGCGACGCTTCCGGCATAGAAGAAGTACCGTTTTAAAAACCAGTAGGAGCTATCACATATGGAGAACAAAGAAACCACCCCCAGTCAGAGCCCGACCCCCGCGCCGGCCGCAGCCAGGCCGCCCATGGGCGCGCCCATGCACCGGACCGACGGCCCCCCGCGCCGCCCCGGCGGCCGCAGGTTCGCCCCGCGCCGCAAGGTCTGCAGGCTCTGCGCTGAGCACATTGACCTGGTGGACTATAAGCAGGCTCAGATCGTAAAGAGCTTCTGCACCGACACCGGCAAGATCCTTTCCCGGCGCATCACCGGCGCCTGCGCCAAGCACCAGCGCCAGATCATGAGGGCGGTAAAGATCAACCGCAACCTGTCCCTCATGTCCTATAACGGCTAAGCCTGGAGTATTAACCATGAAAGTCATACTGAAAAAAGACGTCAGCAACCTCGGCCGCTCCGGCGACATTAAGACCGTTAAAGACGGCTACGCCCGGAATTTCCTCATGCCCCGCGGCCTGGTGGAAACCGCCACCCCCGGCGCCCTCAGCGCCTGGAAGAACAGCGCCGACAAGCGCGCCAAGCGCGTGGCCGGCGAGAACGAGGCCCTCGGGGGCCTGGCCAAGCGCCTCGGCGCGATCACCCTGTCCTTCTCCCGCCCCGTCTCCGAAGAGGGCGTCATGTTCGGTTCCGTGGCCAAGAGCGACATCATAAAGAACCTGGCCGCCGCCGACATCGAGATAGACAAAGACATGATCCGCCTGCCGGCCTCCATAAAGGCCGTCGGCACCTTCGAAGTCGAGATCGTCCTTAAGCAGGATATCGCGGCCAAAATAAAGGTCGCCGTTTCGGCCCAGAGCAAGTAACCTCAACCCTTAGAACGCCCGGGCCCGCTTTAACCAGCCGGCCCGGGCTTTACTTGAAAGCGGCAGGGGGAGTATATGACCTACAGCAAGGTTCCTCCAAATTCACTCGACGCGGAAATGGCCGTCCTCGGGGCCATGCTCATCGAGAAAGAAGTCATTGAGAACATTACCGAGGTTCTCCAGGCCAAACATTTTTACAGCGAGCAGCACCGCAAGATCTACGAGGCCATGCTGGAACTGCGCGGCCGCAACCAGCCCGTGGACGTCGTCACCCTTTCCGAAGAACTCAAGAAGACCGGCCGCCTGGAGGAACTGGGCGGCCAGAAATACCTGGGCGACCTGATGGACAAGGTCTCCACCTCCGCCCACACCCAGGCCTACGCCCAGATCGTAAAAGAAAAAGCCCAGCTGCGCGAACTCATCCGCGTTTCCACCAGCATCGTGGAAAAATCCTTCGAGGGCGCCGAGGACGTGGGCAAGATCATGGACTTCGCCGAGGAGCAGGTGCTGGGCGTGGCGCAGCGCCACACTTCGCACGGCTTCAGCCCGGCCTCCGAGCTGGCCACCGAGGTGCTCGGCCGCATAGAGAAGTACTACTCCAACCACAATTCCATCACCGGCGTGCCCACCGGTTTTTCCAAGCTGGACGAGATGACCGGCGGCCTGCAGAAGTCCGACCTGATCATCCTGGCGGCCCGCCCCAGCCAGGGCAAAACCGCCATGGCCCTGAACATGGCCTACCACGCCTGCGTGGAGAAGAACATCCCGACGGCCTTCTTCTCGCTGGAAATGAACAAGTATTCCATCATGCAGCGCATGATCTGCTCCGCGGCACGGGCCAACCTGGGCGGCGTGCGCAACGGCCGCCTGCCGCGCGAGATCTGGCCCCAGCTGACCCGCTACACCGGCGAGGTTTCCAAAGCCCCGCTGTTTATAGACGATTCCCCGGGCCTTAACATCCTCGAGATCCGCAACCGCACGCGCAAGCTGATGAGCCAGCTCAAGAGCGAGAACAAGACGCTCGGCCTGATCGTCATAGACTACCTGCAGCTCATCCGCGGCGCCGGCAAATCCGAGAGCCGCCAGCAGGAAGTGTCGGAAATTTCCCGCCTGCTCAAGGACCTGGCCCGCAGCCTGGAAGTGCCCGTGATGGCGCTCTCGCAGCTCAACCGCCGCAGCGAGGACAAGGCCCGCGAGGGCAACCGCCCGCAGCTGTCCGACCTGCGCGACTCGGGTTCCATCGAGCAGGACGCCGACGTGGTGGGCCTGATCCACCGCCCCGAATATTACAACCGCACCGACCCGACGCTCAAGAACAAGGCTTTCCTCATTATCGCCAAGCAGCGCAACGGGCCGGTGGGCGACGTGGAGCTCGCTTTCTTCCACGAGTTCACCAAGTTCGAGAACCCTGCCATGCCCGGCATAGAGAACGCCGTGCCCGAAGAGGCAGTGTTCTAGGGACCATGCCCGCCGCCACCATCCTGCGGCCCACGCGCGCCGAAATACGGCTTTCAGCCGTGCGGCGCAACCTGCAGAAACTAGCGAAAACAGCCGCCCCCGCGCGGCTGCTTTTCGTGGTAAAGGCCGACGCCTACGGCCACGGCGCCGTGGCGCTGGCCCGCCTGGCCGAAAAGGAAGGGCTGGCCTGGGGCTTCGGCGTTTCCTCCGTGGAGGAGGGCCTGGCCCTGCGGGGCGCGGGCGTGCTGGCGCCGGTGCTGGTGCTGGGGAGCCTCTATCCTTTTGAAAGTTTCGTCGAGGCCATAAACGCCGACCTGATGGTGACCATCGCCAGCCTGGACGCCGCCCGGCAGGTGATAGAGGCGGCGCGCAAGCTCGGCAAAAAAGCCGTCTGCCACATCAAGCTTGAGACCGGGATGGGCCGCATCGGCGCCCGCCGGCCTTCCGTCCTTAAAATTTACGACGAGCTTGACGGGTCCGGCGCGGTTTCGGTGGCGGGGCTTTACACCCACCTGTCCAGCGCCGATTCCGACCCGGAGTATACGGGCCAGCAGCTGGCTTTCTTCAGCGAAACCTCGGTGGAGCTGGAGCTGCGCGGCGCGCGCGGTCTGGCGCTGCACGCCGCCAATTCGGCCGGCGCGCTGAAATACCCGGTCAGCCGGCTGGACATAGTGCGCTGCGGCATAGCCGCCTACGGCCTGGCCGAGGGCTTCGAGCCGGCGCTCTCCCTGAAGACGAAGATCGTCTTCATTAAGAACGTGCGCGAGGGCGCCTGCGTCAGCTATAACAGATCTTTCCGCGCCGACCGCGCCCTGAAGATAGCCACCATCCCCGCCGGCTACGGCGACGGCTACCTGCGCCGGTTCTCCAACAAGGCCGACGTGCTGATAGGCGGCCGGCGCTGCCGCGTGCTGGGCAACGTTACCATGGACATGACCATGGTGGACGTTACCGGAGTTAAGGACGCCTCCGTCGGGTCAGAGGCCGTGCTGCTGGGCCGGCAGGGCGACGAGGAGATAACGGCGCAAGAACTGGCCGACCTCGCCGGCACCATCACCTACGAGATCGTCACGCTGATCACCGCCCGGGTGCCGAGGGTGTACCTGGAATGAAACACTATATAACCGAGCACATCGGCCGCGAATTCATCAGCCTGACCGAGGCCCTGGGCTCCTCCGCGCTGATGCTCAAGTCCGTGGTTTTCTGGTTCTTCCGTTCCCGGTTCGAGCTTTCCGAAACCATCAAGCAGTGCGTCAAGATAGGCGTGGATTCCGTTACCGTCACCGTCCTGACCAGCTTTTTTACGGGCATGGTGCTGGCCCTGCAGATGGGCCACTCGATGCGCAACCTCTTCAGCGAGCCGATGTACATCGGCACCATGGTGGCCTTCACGATGCTCAAGGAACTGGGCCCGGTGCTGACCTCCGTGGTGGTGGCCGGCCGCGCGGGCGCCGTGGTGACCGCCGAGATCGGCACCATGCGGGTGACCGAGCAGATAGACGCGCTCTACACGCTGGGCACCAACCCCACGCGCCACCTGCTGGTGCCGCGCTATATCGCTTTCATGATCATGCTGCCGCTCCTGACCGTGCTGGCGGATTTTCTGGGCGTGGCCGGCGGCTGCCTGGTCGGTGTGGTAAAGTTGGACATCTCCCCCGCGGTCTACTTTGACGACATCCTGACCTATCTCGACATCGCCGACTTCATGCACGGCTTCCTGAAGACCTTCTTCTTCGCCTTCATGATAGCCACGGTCTCGTGCTATAAAGGCATGAGCACGAAGGGCGGGGCCGAGGGCGTGGGCAAGGCCACCACCGAGGCCGTGGTGGCCAGTATGGTGCTGGTGATGGTGCTGGACTACTTTATCAGCGCGCTGCTGGTGGCGGTGGGCATATGATAGAGATAAAAAACCTCAGCAAGGCCTTCGGGGAAAAGTGCATTTTCAACGGCGTCTCCGTGGAGATAAAGGAGGGGGAACTGTTCAGCGTGATCGGCCCCTCCGGCATAGGCAAGAGCACTTTTATTAAATGTCTGATCCGGTTGCTCAAGCCGGACAGCGGCAGTATAATCGTGGACGGCCAGGATATCGCCGCCACCAATAACGAATTCACCCTGGCCAGGGTGCGCCGCAGTTTCGGCTACCTGTTCCAGGAAGGGGCGCTGTTCGACTCGCTCACCGTGCTGGAGAACGTGGCTTTCGGCCTGAAATACCTGACGGACGTGCCCAAGGCCGACTACCCGCGCATAGTTAAAGAGAAGCTGGCGCTGGTGGGGCTTAAGGACGTGGAACAGCTTAAGCCCTCCGAATTGTCCGTCGGCATGAAGAAGCGCGTGTCGCTGGCGCGGTCTATAGCGGCCGAGCCGAAGTACATGCTCTACGACGAGCCTACCACCGGCCTGGACCCGGTGACTACCGGCATGGTGAAGGAGCTCATCACCGACATGCGCGCCAAGCTGGGTATTACCTCGGTGGTGGTTACGCACGACCTGAGCCTGGCGCTGGAGATCTCCAGCCGGGTGGCCATGCTCTACGACGGCAAGTTCGCCGAAGTTGCCGAACCGGCCAAGTTCCGCCAGTCTGAAAACCCGGCCGTCAAAGAATTCATGGAAATCTCCCACCTTTCGCGCAAGTAATCACACAGGTTTTTACGTTCTTTGGCTTTATCACACTCCACCGTAAGGGTGCTGCCTGGGGGGATGGTACGCAAAACACGCAAGAAAGTGTCGCTCCGCTCCACGCGGGCACACCGTGCCCTCGCTCGGTATTCGCCCGCCGCGCTATGCAAGCGGCGGGCTCAACGACGGTTTTGCTTAACCATCCCCCCAGTCAACACCCCCGCTCCCCCTTTTTTTAATATAATGGATATCGTATATAGATATCATTCGGCCGAAGCCTTTTAAAAGGATGTCATGAACGGCGAGATGAAAGTCGGCGTATTTGTGCTGGTGTGTTCCGTGCTTTTCGGGACCGCCGTTTTCCTGCTGGGCGATTATTCCTTCCAGAAGTTCTACCCCATTTACGCGGAATTCTCCGACGTAGCCGGCCTGCCCGATAAATCCACCGTGAAACTTTCCGGCGTAGAAGTCGGCAAGATAAAAGAGATCTACCTTAAGAACGACAAGGTCGTGGTAGAGGTAGCCGTGCGCGAGGGCGTGAAGATCTACAAGGACGCCCGCTTCCTGGTGGGCTCCACCAGCATGATAGGCTCCAAGTTCCTGCAGGTGGACCAGGGCACGCCCGCCGCCGGGGTTATAGAGGCCGGCTCCACCATAAAAGGCGACGATTCCCTGCCGCTGGACCGCGCGCTCGGCCGCGCCGTGAGCAGCCTGCAGAAGATGGTGGAAGATATTAACGGCGAGGGCCGGCTGGCCCGGGACCTCAACGAGGTGATGACTAACCTGCGCGAGATCACCGCCAACGTCAACGACCTGGTCTCCAACAGCCAGCCCCACGCGGAAAAGGTGGTGGAGCGCCTGGATTCCATCACCGCCAAGCTCGACGCCATGCTGGACAAGACCGGCGAGATAGTGGCCAAGGTCAACCGCGGCGAGGGCGTGGCCGGCGCGCTGGTCTCGGACCAGAAGATGAAAGCCGACGTTACCGAGGCGGTCAGCAACATCCGCGACGCCAGCGTTTCCGTCAAGGAAGCCCTGGGCCGGGTGGGGGGCTTTCGCACCTACCTGAAATGGGACTATAAGTACGAGCCGGCCGTCAGGTCCTCCAAGAACAATTTCGGCGTCAGGATCTATCCCCGCCCGGGCCGCTACTACTATCTCGGCGGGGCCAACATGATAAACGTAAAAGACGCCACGCACGGCACCGACTACGAGACGCTCAACACCATAGACGCCCAGCTGGGCTGGGAGCGGGGCGAGCTGGATTTCTACGCCGGCGTGCTGCACGGCGCGAGCGGCGCGGGGCTGCGCTGGCGCCCTTTCCTGAATTCCAGGTGGGACCGGCTGGCCGTGTTCGTGGAGGGCTCCGAGTTCTCCCGCGACAGGCGCATCAAAGGCCGCTCGTTCAACGACCCGCGCTACGACGTGGGCCTGGACGTCACTCTCAACAAATACGTGGCCGCCGGGTTGCGGCTCAACGATATGGCGGAAACCAAGCGGGTCAACTACACCACGCGGGTGCTGTTCGAGGACAAGGACATAGCCTACCTGTTCGGCTTCGCCACGCTGGGTTCGATGGCTAAGAAGTGATATGAAACTAAGGACCGTTTACCGTTGCCAGGAATGCGGGCAGGCCTACCCCAAGTGGGCCGGCAAGTGCGCGTCCTGCGGCGGCTGGAATACGCTGGTGGAGGAAGCCGAGGAGGTGGTCTCCAAGGCGTCCGCCAAGAGCCGCGGCCTTACCGATTTTTCCGAAGCGCCGGTGAAGCTTTCCGAGGCGCGGGCCATGAAGGTGGAGCACGCGCCCACCGGCATCTCCGAGCTGGACCGCGCGCTGGGCGGCGGGCTGGTGAAAGGCCAGGTGGTGCTGCTGGCGGGCCCGCCCGGCATAGGCAAAAGCACGCTGACGCTGGAGAGCTGCGCGGCGCTGGCCTCCGGCGCCTACGCCGCCGGCAAGGTCCTTTACGTTTCCGGCGAGGAATCCCTCGCGCAGGTGGGCTCGCGGGCCGAGCGCCTGGGCGCCAGGCCCGACAACGTGTACCTGATGTCGGAGACCAACCTGGCCCGCATCATAGAGGAGTTCCGCAATTTAAAACCGGCCTTCCTGGTGATAGACTCCATCCAGACCGTCTACCACCCCGATTTCGTGGGCTCCCCCGGCTCCGTGGGGCAGATCCGCGAATGCGCCTCCGAGCTGCTCAAGACCGTAAAGTCCGCCGGCGTGCCGCTGTTCCTGCTGGGCCACGTCACCAAGGAAGGCTCGCTGGCCGGCCCCAAGGTGCTGGAACACATAGTGGACACCGTGCTCTATTTTGACGCCGAGAAGAACAACGCCTTCCGCGTGCTGCGCCCGCACAAGAACCGCTTTGGCGCCGTGGAGGAGACCGGGATCTTCGAGATGACGGCCAAGGGCCTGCGCCCCGTGGACGACGCCGGCCTGCTGCTGGCCGAGACCGACCGCGACCGCCCGCTGGCCGGCCGCGCTTTCGCCGTGGCCTTCGAAGGCGCCCGCCCCATGCTGGCCGAGATCCAGGCGCTGGCGTCCCGCTCCTACCTGCCGTACCCGCGCCGTACCGTCACCGGCATAGACCTTAACCGCGCGCAGATGCTCATCGCCGCGCTCGAGAAGAACGTGGGCCTGCGCTTCGACGAGATGGACGTGTTCGTCTCCCTGGCGGGCGGCATAAAACTCAAGGACCCGGCGCTGGACCTGGCTTTCTGCGCCGCGCTGATCAGTTCCGCCAAAGACATCCCCCTGCCGCCCGACTGCGTCTTTCTCGGCGAGGTGGGGATACTGGCCCAGGCCGCGAGCCCCGGCTTCATGGACCGCCGCCTGGCCGAGGCCGAGCGCCTGGGCTTCAAAACCGTTTTCGTGCCGCGCCAGCCTAAGAAGGACGAGGGGCGCTTTAAAGGCCTCCGGCTGGAAGTGGTGCGCGACATGGGCGCGCTGTACGCCGCCCTCATGAAATTGACCCCCGCGAAAGCGGGAACCAAGAAGGAATAAGGAGCAACACATGATAGTATGGATCTTCAGGGCCGTGGCCTTAATCGCCACGCCCGTGCTAACCTGGATGACCGTCTCCAAGGACCTTAAAGGGCTCGCCTTCGGCGTGCTGATAGGCCTGGTGATAATCGGCATAGAATACGTCTTCGAGAGCGTGAGCCTGTTCTCGCTCATCATCGGCATCATAGGCGCGGTGATGGGCATCATCCTCTCCAAGCTGCTGGACTACACGGTCTTTCAGATCGGCAACCAGGACTTCAACGACCTCTGGCTCAAGTACAACATCATCATCCGCTACGCCCTGGCGCTGCTGGGTACGATGATCAGCATAAAGAAGATCCCGGAGCTCGACGACCTGGACAAGAACCTGCTGGGCCGCAAGGGCGGCAAGAACATGAAGGTGCTCGACATCTCCGCCATCGTCGACGGCCGCGTGCTCGACATCTGCGACACGCACTTCATTACCGGCCATATCGTCACCCCGCGCTTCGTGGTGCAGGAACTGCACTCGCTGGCCGAGAGCAACGACCCGATCAACCGCGCCAAGGGCCGCCGCGGCCTGGACATCCTGGCCCGCCTGCAGGAATCGCGCGACATCCCGTTCCGCGTCCTCGACCGGGAGATCAAGGAGACCGCCGACAACCAGATCAAGCTGGTGATCATAGCCAAAGAGCTCGGCGCCTCGGTCATCACCACGGACTTCAATATCAACAAGCTGGCCGCGCTGGAGAACGTGACCGTGCTCAACATCAACGACCTGACCATAGCCCTTAAGCCGGTGGTGCTCCCCGGCGAGGACATGAACGTGTTCGTGATGAAGGACGGCAAGGAAAAAGAGCAGGGCGTCGGCTATCTCGACGACGGCACGATGATAGTCATCGAGGACGGCCGCGATTTCATCGGCAAGAAGGTGGACGCCGTAGTGCAGTCCATCCTGCAGACCTCGCAGGGCCGCATCATCTTCACCAGGGTTAAGGG
>Ga0209000_1002324_pt1 | contig 10551 bp, 7 predicted proteins | sample RifGroD2_FD_183998 | JGI IMG/M metagenome (GOLD analysis project Ga0209000, IMG submission 183998) | Groundwater microbial communities from Rifle, Colorado, USA - Groundwater D2 (SPAdes) (version 2) | ecosystem: Environmental > Aquatic > Deep subsurface > Groundwater | place: Rifle, Colorado...
TGGGCCGCCGCGAAGATGTCGTGCATGGACTGCGCCTGGAAGCCCTTGCCCCCGTCAAAGTCTACTTTCACTTCTTCGGCCTTGGCCACGGAGGCCGCCGCCAGAACCGCGAACACCGCTATCAGCATATTGCTCTTTTTCATGATTCGTTTCCTTCCTTATCTTTTTTAGTTTTGGCTTTTGCAGCCTTCACCCCCTACAGAGCAATTTTTATGCCAATGGGATAAAAAAAGAAAGGCGGGTTGTTTCCCGCCTTTCCTCAGCCGTCGGTTATGCCACGGAGATCAATTCCAGGGCGGCTCTTTGCCCCTGACCTTAAGCCAGGGCAGCCCCGCGAACTTGTCCGGGGAATGGCCGGTGGCCATGGTGATGTCGGCAAAACCTTTCTCGCGCAGCCGCTGGGCCACCTCGTCGCCTTTAGCGCCGTCGCCCAGCTCGGCGTCTATATATATGGGGATATCTTTAGGAAGGTCTTCCTGTACCGCCGCAAGTTCTTCCGGGGTTTTGAAAGACTTCAGCTCGGCGCCGGCCGCCTTGGCCGCCATGCGCCAGTTCATGTGCACCAACTGGTCGTCGTCCAGCAGCACCACGCACTTGTGCGCGCTGTCGCTGGCCCCTGCGCGCGGCAACTCCATGGTGACCGTAGTCCCCTTGCCCGGTTCGGATTCTATCTTGAGCGTGCCGCCCCAGCTTTCGGCCGAAGTCTTGGCGTGGTAAAGCCCCAGCCCCGTGCCGCCGGCTTTGCCGTGCGTCTCACCCTTGCCTCCCAACTTGGCTAAAACATCGGCTGGTATCCCCTTGCCGTCGTCCTTCACCGCTATCAGCACCCGGCCATCCAGCGCGAAGACCTTCACCAGCACCGTGCCGCCTTTCTCAAAAGCCTCGACCGCGTTGTTCACCAGGTTGGAAACCGCGCGCTGCAGTTCCTTGGCCTCTACTGCGGCCTTTAATTCTCCGCCATCCGATTCGAAATTTATTTTAACCCCGGCCTTGGCCGCGTGCTGCAGGCGTTTCTCTTCCACCACCTGCTCTACTATTCCGGCCAACCGCATCACCGCCGGCTTCGCTTTCGCCTCCGCCGCCGCGCCCGGCGCCCGGTAACGGGCCAGCAGGTCGTCGGCTATGCCCTGCATGCGCCCCACGGCGCCTTCTATGAGCGCGCGCTGCTCCGCGTCCGCGGAAAGCCCTTTTGCCGCCGCCCCCAGCGCCGCCAGCGGCGAGCGTATATCATGCGCCACCTGCGCGGCCATGTCGGAAACCGCCTTGCTCACGGCCAGCTCGCTTTCCAGCCGGGCAGCTTCACCCAGCGCGTCGCTCATGCGCCCGGTCATCTGCGCGAAAGGCGTGCCAATAATGCCCGCGGGCAGGCTCGCTATGTTCTTTTTGATCGAATCCCGGATAATGTCGCCGCGGCCGGCCGTGGTTATGGCATTGATCTCGTTCACCGCGCGCTCCAGGGCCAGCAGGGTCTGTATGGCCCCGAGATTAGAGAGGATCAAAAGCCCCAGGAAGAAGAACACCACGGTAATGAACAGCATGTAGTTCTGGTAGAACACCGCCGCGTTCACGTCCACCAGGTCTATCACGTACTCCAGGCGCCCAAGTTCCGCGCCGTTGGAAATGAAAGGTACCGTATGCGTCAGCTGCGCGCGGGGCCGGTCATAAAGATTGCCGATAACGGCTTCTTTAAATATCCACCGGCTGCCCTCGAACTGCACCGGGTGAAAAGTGACGCGCTTTATGTTCTCGTTCTTGATGCGCCACAGGATGCGCTGCGTCTCGAAGACGTCGCCCTCGAGGAACGCTTTCTCGAAATACGCCGCGTTCTGCCGCATGGCCGTCAGCAATTTGTCGTCGGCCACCCGCACCGCGGAGAACGCCGAGAACGCCTGCCAGAACGCCACGAACACCAGCACCGCCGCCGCGTAGTGCCGCCAGTTATAAGCTAGAATTCGCGCGAAGATGTTCATCATATACGTCAGTTAGAAACGTCGACGCCATCTACCAATATTGGGGGGTTATTCCCATAGGCCGGCTCCCTCTCGCAACCGACGGCAACCACCCTTTTCAGGATATCATAGATATTGCCGGACACCATGGTATCCTTCGCCTTACCCACCACGCGTCCGTTTTCCACGCAAATCCCGAGCGACAGCCCCACAGAAAAATCCCCGTTCGGGATATTCCCGGTGTGGTCTCCGAGTGTGCCGAAAACTACTATTCCACTGCCCATTTCACGCAAAAGTGCGTCAAAAGTTTTCTCTCCCTTGTCGAAGCAGAGGTGTGAAAGATACGGTTGCGGGCGAAGCACTATGGGGTCACCACCCCACATAGATCGGCGAAACCCGTGTCCCGTGGGTGGCACTCCGATTTTGGCCGCATAATTAAGGTCGTAATAAAACCCCCGGAACACCCCCATCTCCATGAGCGCGAAGTCCGAACAGAGCACGCCTTCGTCGTCAACATACCGTGCGCCAGGGATTGAATCATCAAGCGGATTATTGCGGAGCGTAAGATTTTCAGAAAAAACCTTTTCACCGATCTTTCCGGCAAGTGGGGAGATACTCTGGTGCAGACTTTGGCCGCTTGCCCCGCTTCGCACTCTCCAAAGCAGGGTCTCCATCGCACTGGGCATAAACAGGATTTTCCGCTTCCCGGTCGCCGGCCTCACTTCCGCTTTCTCCGCGTCAAAGAGCGTTGCGACCTTATCAAGCGCGGCCTCCGGCATAGGGAGAAGTTCAAATCCCCGGTCGGCGGCGGAATATGTACTGCCTCCGGGCGATATGATGCTGCCATACTTTTCCACGGAAGACTCTTCCCACGCAAAATCCGCGCCAGCGGAATTTATTAACCGGCATTGGGAGATAAAAAGTTGGGCCCCCGAGTTGATCTGCATCCCCTCCATTCTTGACAACAGATCCCGCATCCGGAAGCTTTCAGCCAAAAGGTCTTCAGACGAGGTCTTCCCGGCTTTTTCGGAATATGTTTTGAGCTCCGCGTGCTGTTTAAAACAAGGGAAAGAGAACTTCGCCTCCACGCCAGCCCGGAGAGAGGCCATAGCATTCTCGACGAGCCCTACGGAATCAGTTAGATTTTTGGTAAAAGAAACCCCCGACATTCCCCCTTTTACCAGCCGCAAACTAACGCCAGAACTCATGCTGGACTCTACACCCTTAAGCTCGGAATTTTCGATGATAACGGACCGCGAGAATGAAGACCGGAAATAGATCTCAAACTCTGCCCCGGTACGCGCCGCACAATCCATCAGGGTCTTCATTTTACCCCCCCGATTACCACGTTATTGATGAGGATATGCGGACCGCCATTACAGGACCGCCTGTTGACCTGCCCCTTGCCACAGCCTCCGAACTCGGAAAGCAGCATATCATTCCCCACCCCAGCTATATTTTTCATCGTGGTGAACAGATTTCCCATGATATTTATATCTCGCAGCATTTTCCCGACTTTTCCGTTCTTAACCTCAAAGCCCCATGCCGCGTCGAAAGTGAAATTTTCTCCGGAAGTCTGACCGCCCTTAGAGCCGCACAGGTAAAGCCCGTCCCCGAGATTGGACAGGAGTTTGTCAAAGCTAGTGGCTGGATCAGGTTCTATGAATATGCTCCCCATTCTAACTATCGGAGCATAGCGGTAATCCTCTGCCACAGAATGCCCGGTAACTTCCTCCCCGAAAGCAGCGGCGGTGCGTCTGGAATGGAGACGTCCGGTAAGAATCCCGCCTTTCATCAACTGGACTCGCTTCGCCGGAACACCTTCGTCGTCAAACCTGTAGAATCCGAGTTGCCCCGGTACCGTAGGGTCATCCACGATATTAAGCACCCCGCTGCCCAACTGGGCCCCGATACTCATTTTTTTGCGTAAGTCAGGCATCTCTTCAATAAGGTCCGCTTCAGAAAAATGCCCGAAGGCTTCATGGGTAAAAACTCCGGCAAGGTCCTGATCGAGAATAACGTTATACAAACCTCCGGCGACTGGTTTGGCCAGAAGCATATCCGTCAATAGTCCGGTGTTCTTATAGAAATAATCTTCCCTGCTGCGCATACGGGCCATCCCGTCGCTTCCGCCTATTAAAAAAAGAGCGCTCTGGGTGAGCGCGCCATCCTTCGCCGTTCCTAGCCCCGCAATCGACAAGGTCGCCAGCTCTTCCCGCACCTCGGCTCCTTCCGTAGAGGCAAAATACCTGTCCCGACAAGTCTCGTTATAGGTAATAGAAGTCGTAACAACCTTGGGATTTTCAAGGATAATCCCGTTATAGCTCCGCGTCAAGGCAATCTTTTCTTCCAGACTGACTTTTTCCGGATGCTCGGACATTTCGGGGCGAAAGTGCTCTTTCACAACCGGGGACTTGGCCAGACGCACAGGCTTTTTGACATTGCGGGACAGAAGTTTGGCGTCAGCCAGCGCGGTCGCAGCGGCCCTATCCGCGTCCTCCGGCTTGGTAAAGGTTATTGAAGAAAACCCCCCCTTGTACAGAACCCGCAAAACATATCCATCGGCTGAGCTGGCATTCACGCGGGAGAGTTCTTTTCCGCTAAAACCAACGATGGTCTCTTTTTTTACCTCATACCGTATATCCGCGTAGTCCGCATCCACCGACTCTAGTATTTTTTTTATCCCGTGCATCATGGTTATCCCCTGAATATCAAAATTTTCGCGCCCCGGGAGCGAACGAATTTCCGCGAAACTTAACGTCTAAAATCCGCGACTTCCGGGTACTCTAGAATCCCGCGCCCAACCTTAAGATTTTTTATCTCTCGGGGGAAGTAGAGGGTACGTTTGTTCTGCGAGATCGGCAAGGCCAGCGCATGAGAGGAGACATCTAGCGCCAGCTCCCGGAACGACTCCCGCACGGCGCCTTCTGTGGCGCTTGTCAGTTTTCTGTATCTGCCAGAAAGCGGCCTTATGTCAAAATCGTAAGTCTCTCCATTCTCGAAAAAAATACTAAAGAAATCTTTTGGTGAAGGCGCGACGTATATCTGTATGATTGCCAGGTCAAAAGGCTTTGGTCGGCGGTAAAAGGCCTTAGAGAACTCACTTATGTCATACTGCTCGATCTGCAGCGCCAACCCGCTCCTGGCCTTGAACTCTGCGGCAAAATTCCCCATGGCCTCACGATTGGCGAACATCCAGTTGGCAAACCGCAGCCGGCCGGCCGCAAGGTCGGCTTTTCCGCAGTCTTGGGAAGGTAGCCCGGGAAGGGCGCCTGGCACCCCCATTGGAAGCACCGTAGCGATATCGTAAAAATCCTTTTTCCCGGGGAAAAATGCGGCCCTTAACTTCGGGATGTCCACACAATTATAAACCCGGGCGCGCATCTTCGGGTCGGGGTGGTTGATAATAAGTACCATGGCCTTCATCTCCGGGTTATCGAACCGGAGGAACCCCTCTTTCACCCATCCGGGAATGGCCGTTGCATTTATCAGGTTGAAATCTTTTATCTCCCTGCTATTAAGCCTTGGGTCATTGTCGCCCTTGTACGCATACAGCACAACGCTGTTGTACACTCCTATTCCTGGATCTTTCCTGGAAAGTTCAATGCTTTCTGGGGAAACACTTTTGACGAAGAAAGCCCCCAGGCCGGCTTCAGTTAGTCCGGCAACTGCCCTTGTCGGGGCATATTTGTAAAGAGTCCAAAAATAGAGATATTCCTTCTGTGGAGATTCAAAAGAAACCTTTACGCAGCGGCCGTCCCTGAGCAGGTTAAATCTGGGAGCATACCCCGCAGTGAAACTCGAGATATGCGCGGCAAAATCCTGATAACTGAACGGGACCCCGGGGGCGAACTCAAGCCGCGGAAAGGGGCAGAACTCAAAACGGCGATAATCCAGACTTCGGCTCCATTTCTCAAGGATTCTTGAGGAGTAGGTGTCTCCGTCTTCCCGTCTAAAAACCGGTTCATGCGTCTGCTTCAGTATGTAAAAAGAAACATTGACAGCCTCATCCGCAACTGAGACCCTCTCGGGAATACCAGGGGCGAGAACTCCCCAGGTATCCGCCCCTGCCTTTACCATGGACATGAGTCCCGCGAAGGCCACTATGGATATTACGTTATTGTTTATTTTCATCCGCTACTTCCGCGACCCAGATCTTGAAGAGTATCACGCCAGGAGCTTGCCGCCCCCAAAAATATGCATGCACAAGTTGCATTCGGCGGAAAACTGAGGGGTAAGCCCTTTGGATGGACGGCCCGTCTTTTTTAACAGTTGTCCCAGGGTTAAGCCTGAAATGAGCCGATAAAAGCGGCTGCGCTTGTGCTGGGAGATACTGCCGTGCGCAACAGGCAAATTCGTTTCAAAACTCAGACTGGAGCAGCAGACTGAAAAACCCCGGCCACAAATATACGCCAAGCTGCCCAAGCCAGGACAACGGCGCTTAAGAACGCCCCTGTCAAAACTTGGGTACAAATATTCAATACCGTTGCGAGCAGCTTCTCCCACGCGCAGGACTTTATTAACAAGAACCTTGAACTTCCCTATTTGCCCGAATTTGGGAATACCGACCAGTTCCAGCGGGGAAGATATAGTGTTCAATACGCAGAACTCTATCCCAAGGGATTTACAGGCATGATAGAGATTTCTGACTCCCTCAAAAGGCAAAAATTCCGCATGAAATCGGTCATAAGAAAGCTGAACCTTATCTAATTTTTTAAAAGATTTAAGGACGCTTACAGCTGCGCCCACCGTCTTAGCGAAATGCCCGTTAGTGGTAATCTTTATTCTGCTTCTCAACGGGGCCCGCACCCCTGAAAGGATTTCGTTTATGGTTTTGATGTATAAAGTAGTCTCCCCGCCCACAAAAAGTATGGTACGGGGAGAATAAGAATTTATTGCGGAAACTATAGCCAGCTTTTCGTCTGCAGCCAAGCCCTGCGACCTATTATGATTGAGACAGCAGTGGGAACACCTAAAATTACACCTGTAACCAACAACCACTCCCAGTTCTTTGAGGGACCGGGGCATTCGGAGTGATAACTACGCGAGTAGCCTCATTAGTTGTCACCAATTGTAATCGTTTTGGGCCCGGTAGGAACTACGGGCGCGGGGGGAGTCTCAACAGCTGAACAAAGAGCCTGCTTATCAGCACTGGAAAGCCCGCTCACGTATTGCGTAGCCTGAGTCGTGGAAAAAAGCCCCAGAGAAACCAGCAAGGCCGCCAAAACTTTATCGTTGTTTTTCATAGTTATTTCCCCTTAACCCTTATATTCTGCCATTTTTGAGGCTTTTATGCAATTTGCCGATTAAAAAAGGGAAAGCAAAGTGACTTTTTTGCTTTCCCTGGATACATCCGGTTACGGCCGGATCGTGGATACTCTGGGGCCAATTCCCCAAATTACAAGGAAGACTACACTGATAGTATAGCGGAACTACAGCCGTGGCGTAAGGGCCTTTGGGCCCAAGCCCGCATGGGCCCTCTGCCTTAATTAATAATTATTAATTCCCATTTTGTATAATACCCGGGTGGTAAATACACCGCCTTTTTCTCCGGAGGACATGATGCGTTTTTCCCTTCTGCTCCCCTGTTTTCTCCTGTTCACCCAGGCATCCTACGCTAAAGACACCCAGGGCAACGCGCTCCCGCCGGGCGCTTCGGTGGAAACCGACCCCAAGTACCCCCCGGTCGTCTCCTACACACTGAAGAACGGGCTGAAACTCCTCATTCTGGAGAAGCACTTTGTTCCGACCATCTCCTTCACGATGATGTTCAAGGTTGGCAACGTGGACGGGCAGCCGGGCAAGACCGGTCTGGCCCACCTTTTTGAGCACATGGCCTTTAAAGGCACCAAGACCATAAACTCAAAAGGCTACGCTCAGGAAAAGCTGGCCCTGGATAAAGTGGAGAAGGCGGCCAAAGCCCTTATAGCCGAAGAGTCGGAGGAAAACCCGGACCCCAAGAAAGTGGAGCAGCTTCGCAAGGACATGGCCGCGGCCGAGGCCGAAGCCGACAAACACATAGCCAAGGACGAATACCTGAACCTCTTCAAAAGCCTCGGCGAGCACGGCATGAACGCCATGACCTCTACCGACTATACCGGCTACGTAGCGTCCCTTCCCTCCAACAGGCTGGAATCCTGGATGGCCATAGAGTCCGACAGATTCAAGAACTCCGTGCTGCGGGAATTCTACCGGGAACGCAGCGTGGTAATGGAAGAGCGCCGCATGGGCGAGTCTGATCCCAACCGCCTCATGTGGGAAACGCTGGTCACTAACTCTTTCTCCGCCCACCCGTACCATAACCCGACCATCGGCTGGATGGACGACCTGAAGCGCCTGACCCGGACCGACGCCGAGGAGTTCTACAAGACCTTCTACGTCCCCAATAACGCCACCCTCTCGATAGTCGGAGACGTAAAGCCCGCGGAAGTGATAGCGCTCGCCGAAAAATATTTCGGCGGCTGGCAGCGCCGCGAGCTCCCCGCCAGGACCTACACCAAGGAGCCGCCGCAGAAGTCGGAAAAGATAGTGAACGTCTTCTTCAACGCCAAGCCGGCCCTCAGGATGGCGTTCAAGAACCCCGGCATGAGCCACCCCGACATTTATCCCCTCATGATGACCACGGAAGTGCTCTCCAACGGGAAGACCGGGCGTTTCTACCGGAACCTGGTGGAAGGCAGGGAGCTGGCTCTTTTTGCGGCCGCTTACCCCTCCTTCCCCGGCAACCGCTACCCCTCGCTGCTGGTCATGGTAGGCGCCCCTAAGGCCCCACACACTCCGGAAGAACTGGATGCAGCCATGATGGAGGAGATAGAAAAGCTTAAAAAAGAACCTCCTACGCAGTGGGAAATAGACAAGATCCTCAACAACTACGAAGCTGAAATGATAAAGCAGCTGGAATCCAACCCCGGCCTGGGCATGAGCCTGGCCCAGAACGAGGAGATCATGGGAGACTGGCGCTATGATTGGAAAGTCGGGGAAGAACTGCGCAAGGTAAAACCGGAGGACATCTCCCGCGTCGCGGCGAAATACCTCACCCGCGACAACCGCACGGCCGTATTTCTCAAGGAGCCCCTGAAGTAAGGGATAACGCCATGAAAAAAACACAGATTACAGGAGCCGCTTTAATGACCATTCTCAGCGCCATAACAGCGTTCGCGCTGCCCCCCAGCCTGCCGAAATCCCCCAGTTTCGAATTCAACCCGCCCAAAGGTGACCGGGTCGTACTGGACAACGGCATGATAGTGTATGTGATGAAGGACAACACCCTGCCCGTAGTGCACCTTACATCCATTATCCGCACCGGCAAGATCAATGACCCCATTGAAAAGATAGGCCTTGGCGAACTTACGGCCGCGCTGCTTAAGGACGGCGGCACGCTGAAATACAAACCTGAAGAGATAGACAAGACCCTGGAATTCCTCGCCGCCTCGGTGGAAACCTCTATGGGCAACGAAGAAGCCCGCGCCGACATGACCGTACTGAAGAAGGACCTGGATGCGGTCCTGGACATCTACGCCGACGTATTGATGAACCCCGCCTTCGACGAGGAAAAGGTCAAGCTGAAGCGCGCCGAAATGCTGGAGATGATCCGACGCCGCAACGACAATACCGGCCAGGCCGCCACCCGCGAGGCTCTGCGCGCTTTTTACGGCGCGGCCCACCCCTACGGGTGGCGCAGCGAAGAAGCCACGGTAAACGCCATAACCATAGCGGATATGAAGGCCTACCACGCCAACTATTACCGGCCCAACAATATCATACTGGCGGTGGCCGGAGACTTCGCCTCCAACGAAGAGATGCTGGGAAAACTTAAGGCCAAATTCTCGGCCTGGCCTAAGGGAGAAGTGAAATTCCCCGTTATCCCCCCAGTGAGCATAAAGGGCGAGCGCCAGGTATTCTTCATAGACAAGGAGATCTCACAGACTTTCATAGTGATGCTCCAGAAAGGCATAAAGCGGCACGACCCGCTGGAATACCCGCTTACGGTGACCAACGAGATCCTGGGCGGCGGCTCCGGCCTTTCCTCCAGACTTGCCGCCGAGATCCGTTCCCGCCGCGGCCTTGCCTATACCGCCTACAGCTACTCGGCCAAGAAACCCGATTACGGCTACACGCTTGGCTACTGCGGCACCAAACCGGAAACCTATTCACAGGCGCTTTCCGAGATGATCAAACAGTTCAAACTGATAGCGGAGCAGCCGGCGCCCGCGGAAGAAGTGAACATGGCCAGGGATTCCATAGTGAACTCCTTCGTTTTCCGCTTCCCCACCCCGTTCGAGCTCATCAGCGAGCGGGCCGTCTATGAGTACTACGGCTACAAGCCGGATTACCTCGACAACTACGTAAAGAACATAGCGGCCACAGACCCGAAGGCCGTCCTTGAAACCGCAAAGACTCTCTACCACCCGGACAACGCGCTGATCTTCGTGATAGGGAACTCCAAGAAGTTCGACAAACCGCTGTCCGAGTTCGGGCCGGTGACGGAACTGAAGGAAGATTAAATGGGGCTTTTTTCGACTAAAACCGAGATCACGGTGGTCATCCCGGCCTTCAACGAGGAAGGCGCCATAGCGCCCACCATCAAGGGCGCGGGCGAGGG
>Ga0209000_1002332_pt1 | contig 10517 bp, 6 predicted proteins | sample RifGroD2_FD_183998 | JGI IMG/M metagenome (GOLD analysis project Ga0209000, IMG submission 183998) | Groundwater microbial communities from Rifle, Colorado, USA - Groundwater D2 (SPAdes) (version 2) | ecosystem: Environmental > Aquatic > Deep subsurface > Groundwater | place: Rifle, Colorado...
AAGTTGCAACATTCCCACGAGGATTTGTAACTCTCATTTTTTCTGAAGCTGTTCCTAAAACTGCAGCTGAAGTTTGAGAAGTTGCGGCAAAGTTTTTTGAAGCAAAAGCCACATTTGGACTTGCAACTTCATTGCCACTGCCATCTACAATTTTTACATCCAGCGCACCTGTAATGCTTTGTGACAGATCAGTTGTTTCAGCGGCACTTACCAATCCAGTGCTAAAGAAGAATGAGAACACCAACATTGGCACGAGCGCGATAAGTACTGCTAGTTGTGATTCTTCATTTATATGAATCTCCTGTGTGATGTCCATCTTAAGAATTTCTTTTATTTTTTTCATATTTGTTTATTTTTTTCAATAGCTTTTAATTAAACTACTGTAAGCACAAGAGTTAAAGCGTATGAACCAGATGGCTGCGATGCAGGAACTTTGTTTGTCAAATTAATTCCTGTAAGGTCCCATCTGCAATATGTTGGAGCGCCGGCAGCGGCAGTCATAAGACCAATACTATTTACTGAGGTTTCAACAAAAGATGTTGAAGTTCCTTTGCTGATATTAGAAGTTAAACATCCAGAAACACCAGCTATCGTTCCAGCAGAAGGATCTATTGTCATTTGTCCTCCTTTAGTATCAGCATCTACTCCGTCAGTATAACCAGCTGTATCATTAAAGTCATACGTATTTCCACCAGATGTCCAAAGAGCACCAGGGGCACTTGCTGCAATGCTTACCGACCAAGTTGCACCTGAAGTTGGATTATATGTTCGAATAGCTTGTGAAGCCGTTCCCAAGGTTCCAGAACCGTCTTGCGTGTCAAAAGAAAAAGACAAATTGCCAAATGAAACTGCAGGACTAGCCACAGTGATGCCACCAGCATCAACAATGTCAACTGATTTTGTCCCGTCATTGATAGCCTGATTGATGGTGGCTTGATTAGCAGCAAAAGCAACACCACTGATTGCAAAAAATGAAACTAGGGCTGAAATTAAACCGATTTTTGCAGTGCGTTTTTTTTCACTATACGCGATAATTTTTTTAAGCATATTTTTTGTTTTCTTATTTCCACTATATTTTACAGAGGAAAAAATTATATTTTTATTTTTATTTTTATTTTTTAAATTTATTTATTAATTTTAAGAAACAAAAAAGCGAATCCTTATGAAAGAATTCACCCGAGGGACATTGCTCATATCCACATTTCTATAAATCAAGTATACACCTAAAAATGCGTTTTGTCAACCCCGTTAGAGATTTTAAAAGTAAGTTTAAATAATACATACGCTTTGAGAGATAAAGTACAATATTTAAATCAAACAACAACCGCGAAATCTCTAACGGGGTCAATCTCCTTATCTAAATAGCGGTGACAACCAGGTTTAATGCATAGTTTCCAGTATTTTGAAGTGCGGGAATATCTTGCGTCATAGTAACGCCTGTGATATCCCAATAACAATTTGTTTCGGAAGTTGGACCGGCCACAATCAAATTTACCGCATCTTGAGTTCCCTGTACAAAATATGCAGCTGCACTTTTTGAAACACCCGTTGTTGCGCAACCGCTTTGAGGTGTGACAGTTGCAGTGCTTGCATTCATTTGCAACCTGCCAGTTGCGGCGCTTCCATTGAAATCATACGTATTGCCACCACTTGTCCATAGATCGGTGTTTGCAGCCGCAGACACGGAAAGAGTCCACGTTGGAGTTGACGTAGTATTAGAAACTCGAATTTTTTGAGAAGCCACTCCCAATGTTCCAGTAGATAATTGCGCAGACCAATTAAAACCAGCAGCCAAGAATGAAGCTGTTGGACTTACAACGGAATTTCCTCCGCTATCAACTATGTCGACCGACAGTGAACCACCGCCACCGCCAGCAGCTGATTCCGACCACTGCACACTCATTCTAAATTGCATCAAAGCATCTCCGGCATTCGATTCCTGGTAAAGGGCCAACCCCTCTCCCTCTTGCAATAAAATCTCGTCACCATTAACAATAGTATTTTCATAATCCGCGTATGTCCTGACAACTCCCGGAGTGGCCACACCCAAAAGACGAGACTCAGTTGCTCCAGCCAATGTCACCGATGGACCAGTATGACTTATCTGCGCCGTGGTGCTTGAAGTGCCGGTATGTTTCTTGGGAACATTTGATTGGGTTATAGCGGTCCCGCCGGAGGCGGCAGAGGTCTTTCTTATGGTAATCGGAATGTATCCTGGAGCGGTCAGTGTTCCAACTCTGTCCGCGCGTATCTCCACCCTTTTGACGACATAGTTTTTCCCCGATCCTGACGGGTTGAAAAAAGATGAATAAACATAGCCGGAATTCAAGCTACCATTGACTGGGCCAGTGGAAAGCAAATACTCCCCTTCAGTGGCCGGAGTCGAACCTGAAGCGACCTCCTCCCATTCAAACAAGATCTTGACTCGAAAATCCGCATCGCCAGCAAGTTCTTGATAGAGAGCCACTCCTTCTCCCGGCTGAACAATTATCCTTTCATCATTTTCAAAAGAAAATTCCTTATACCCATTGGTCGAAGGAGCTGTGGCCGCACCGACTGCTCCTGCCGTCTGAATGCCTAAGATCCGAGAATTGGCATCACCAGCCAACCCGACCGTAACACCAGTTCGACGAATTTCCATCGCTGAACTAGCAGAGCCGGTATGTTTTTTGGGGATATTGGCAGACGTTATCTGTGTTCCACCGGAAGCCGAAGTCGACCTCCGCAAAGTCATTGGGATATACACCCCGGTTGAAACAGTGTCTATTCTCAAGCTGACTTTTTTGATGATCGCGGTTTTTCCAGAAGCCGACGGATTGAAAAATGAAACATAGTTGTATCCTGAAGAGGTCGAACCATTCACTGGTCCGACGTTAAGCAGATATTCCCTCTGGCTTGAGGGCGCCGAACTTTGTTCATCCCATTCAACATAGGCCTTGATATAATGATCAATGTCTCCAGCCAAAACATCCAGATAAAATCCAACCCCCTCCCCTTCTTGCAAGACGAGTTTTTCATTGTCTCCGAAGGATATTTCCCGTTGCCCGATGATTTGACCGACAGTTCCCGAACCATTCACTGTCAAAAGGCGGGAGTCGGCCGTGCCGGCATAGGTCGCCGAAACCGCATTAGCGCAAGTTGTCCCGCAAGACCGCAATTGCATTGTCGAATTAGAAGTAGCGCTATGCTTTTTCATTATGTCAGTGGCCGCAATTTGCGTTCCACCGGAAGCGGCCGTGAGTCTTCTCCAATTGAAAGCGGCGTACGTTGAAGCAGCATCTGAATTATTCCTAATGCCCAATCTTTTTACTACTGCAGTTTTTCCTGAACCAGCCGGATTAAAGAAAGTATAAAATGTCGTGTTTAATGCCGGAGCGGAAGCCTCATTTGAAATTTTGTGAAAAGCGAAGAGATATTCCCCCTGTGAGGCCGGCGTGCTGGCCGAAGCCACTTCTTCCCATTCCACAATCATTCTGACCAACTGATCGACATCGCCAGCGGCTTCAGAAATAAGTGCGATTCCTTCTCCTTGCTGGAGTATCAATTTTTCATCACCAACATTGAAATTCAATTGTTGGAAACCATGCGGTTGCCCAACAGCTCCACAAGGAGTCACAACGCCCAATCTGGCCTCTGCCGTTCCGACCAGTCCGGCCGTCGAACCGCTTCTTCTGAAATCCATGATGCTATTGGCCGATCCGGTGTTTTTTTTCGGCACATTAGAGGCCGTGATTGCCGTACCGCCGGAAGCCGAAGTCGTTCTTCGCAAAGAAATATTGTTGGTATATACCGCCGTCGTGTCACAAGTTTCAGCTCCGAACCAGATCCTTTTCACTACTGCCGTCTTACCAGATGCCACCGGATTGAAAAAGGAGTTGTAAACATAATTGGCCGAGGCAGCCACTTCGACACGCGGAAAAGCGAACAGAAATTCGTTTTGGGCGCTAGGCGCTACCGTCACTTCTTCCCACTCGAAATATGTTCTGATTCGTTGATCGGCGTCTCCGGCCGCTTCTTGATAAACTGCCACCCCTTCCCCTGGCTTAATAATCAGCTTTTCGTCGTTCGGACCGAAAGTGATGTCACGATAGCTATGGATTTGTCCGGCTGCTCCTGGCATCGGCTGTCCCAATATTCTAGAGTCCACAATTCCAGCCAAGGTCACGGAAGCTCCACCGTACCTGATTTGCGTAACAGAATCGGACGACGAGTTGTTTTTTTTTGGAATATTGGCAGCGGATATCTGGGTTCCAGCTGAAGCGGCTGTGATTCTCCTGACTGAAAGATTGACATAGTTCGCTGCTGCTACAGCATTGGATTTTACGGCTATTCTTTTGACCACAGCTGTTCGTCCAGATCCGGAAGGATTAAAAAAAGACGCATAAACATAGTTGGCTGTCGTCGTCCCATTGACCGGTCCGATGTCTACCATATATTCAAGCTCAGCCGAATCAACAGCCGCCTTGGCAACTTCAGCTCCGAGACGAAAATTGTCCACCACATTGGGATTTTTCTTCGCCAAATAAATCTTATCCACAATATTACGATGCTTCAGCCTGGCGGATAATTTTTCAAGAAGAAAATCTGGCTGAGGAAGCAGATTGAAAAACACTGCCACTAGGCAGACCATTGACAACAGTTTCATCTTTCTATTCGGCCTGTGCAACATATTCATATATTTCTTTTGACATTTCCTCAAAAATCTTCTCCACCTCTCCATCTTCCACTGGAATATGATTTTTCTTTTGAAGCATCACAGTTAGTAGGTATGGCCTGTTGGGAATATATACTATTCCGGCATCAGCCCTGACATTGTCTCCGGTCCTGATTCCGGTCTTGTGGACAAACTTGACGCTATCTGGAATTCCCAAACTAACATATTCCTTCGGAGCCTCCTTTAGGATATTCATAAAAAATTGCGAGTGCTCAAAATCAAGGAAGGTGGCGTTATACAGCGAGCGAAAAAAGACAGAATAGCGCTTGGCTGTCATCCTGTTGTCAACTTCAGCCCCTTGAGGTGTTTTTTTGATCACATCAATGATATCATCCAGCCCGAGATGTACATAGACATCTTCTATTTCCCCTCCGTCCAAATTACGCAGAAGAACGAAATGAGCAGTGTTATCCGAATCTACCAATGATTTTTTCAACAATGTTTCTACCGTCATCGTGGTTCCTGTCGGCAATTGATACATCGTTCCAAAATCACTGTCCTTGTCTTCATCCAAAATAACCAGCTCATTGGAAAGTTTCCACTTGCCATCCGATACTTTTTTCATAGCTGCCATAGCAACTGGAATTTTGATCAAGCTGGCCGGCCAGATCTCTTCGTCTTTATTGATGGAAACATTAGACCCAGTCGGAAGATATTCAAAATACAAAGAAATCAGAAAATCATCGCGAGTCTCATATTTTTTCTGCAGACTTTCACGCAGCGACTGAAAATTGACGATGGAATCATGCTTATCCACAAGCATCGCCGCGGGATTGAGAAATTCATATTTACTTGCGATTTCATATTTGGCGGATGTCCCATTTTGATACATCCAAGCCACGTTGCATATCGAAACAACTGCAATCAAAACAAGCGCAATAATATTTTTTTTACGCTTCAAAAAATCCATAATTTTATTTCTGCTTTCCTTTTTTACCATTCGTCTTTTTTTAAATTATACCAATTTTTTTCACATATGCAAAGCGTAAAATAATAATCGAGACTGAACTTGCGATTTTTTATTAGCAACAACAAAACCCACCTTGCGGTGGGTTTTGTTTCCATCTTTTGGGATATATTCAAAAAAATATATTTCAATAGGGTGGTCTCTATAATCAAACGAAGCGAGCGAAGTGAAAGTAATCTTTCATTTCCGAGCGAGTGCAGATTATATGGATACTGGATCCCTACTTAACAGCTTCTTTCAATGCTTTTCCAGCAGTGAATTTAGGAACTGTCATTGCAGGGATTTGGATTTTAGCTTTCGTTTGAGGATTGATTCCTTCACGAGCAGCTCGAGCGGAAGTTTTGAATGTTCCGAATCCAGTCAAAGTTACTTTATTTCCTGTTCGAATTTCTTCAGTAATCTTTTCGATCAAAGTTTCAATAACTGCTTCAATATCTTTTTTAGAAAGATCTGTTTTTGATGCAATTGCGTCAACGAGAGCGTCTTTGTTTACATTTGCCATAGTATTCACCATCCTTTCTATTTTAAGTTTTATCACTAACTTCACCCATTGTACTATTCTTCGCCCAAATAAAGCAAATCCGAGTTATACACAACCACGCTTGCGTGGAATTTCCAATGATCAATTTTCAATTTCCAAACAAATTCCAATGAAACAATAACCAAAACAAATTTTTGTATTTTGTTTAATAATTATAGAATTGAAAATTTTTGCCCCAAGCTTATCCCTTGAGGAAAATGAAAATTGTGAATTGTAAATTGAAAATTTCAAAAAGCCCATTAAAATGGGCTTTTTGATTACCTTGCGTATTCTACTGATCTTGTTTCGCGAAGCACGTTTACCTTTATTTCTCCTGGGTATTTCAAATCAGCTTCAATCTTATCAGCAATTTCTCGTGCCAATTTCAGTGCGCCCAAATCATCAATTTCTTCTGGCTTAACAAACACGCGAATTTCTCGCCCAGCTTGAATCGCATATGTTTTTTCAACGCCAGGAAAAGAATTTGCAGTTGTTTCCAACTCTTCAAGTCTTTTGAGATATTTTTCCAAGGTATCTTTACGGGCTCCTGGACGACTGGCAGAAATTGCATCAGCTGCAGCGATGATAAATGACTCTGGAGTTTCAAATGGATAATCTTCATGATGAGATTTCATTGCATCAATGATTTCTTTTTGCATCGAGAATTTTTCCATAATCTTCATTCCGATTTCAACGTGCGTTCCTTGAATCTCGTGATCAACTGCTTTTCCAATGTCATGAAGAAGTCCTGCCTTTTTGGCAATTACCACATCTGCTCCAAGCTCTGCTGCGAGTGCGCCTGAAAGATGCGCCACTTCGAGAGAGTGCAACAAAACATTCTGCCCAAAACTAGTTCGATATCGAAGTCTTCCCAGGAGGTACACCAATTTTGGATCAAGTCCGGCAATTCCCAAATCATACACAGCCGCTTCACCTGCTTCTTTGATTTTATTGTCAATTTCTTTTTTGGCAAATTCCACCGCTTCTTCAATTCTGGTTGGATGAATACGCCCATCGCCAATAAGTTTTTCAACTGTAATGCGTGCGATTTCGCGACGCACCGGATCAAATCCGGAAATAACAATTGCTTCTGGGGTGTCATCAACAATAATTTCAACTCCAGTAAGTTTTTCCAAAGCTTTAATGTTTCGTCCTTCACGACCAATAATTCGCCCCTTAACTTCATCTGATGGAATTGAAACTGTGGTTGTCACAACTTCAGCTGCATGTGAGCCAGCATATTTTTGAATAACACTCGTCATTATATTCTTGGCTCTTTTCTCAATTTCCTCCACACCTTGTCTTTCAATTTTAGCAATACGCTCAGCCAATGCTTCGCGACTCTCTTCTTCTGTTAATTGCAACAAGATTGCTTTGGCTTGCTCTTTGGAAAGTCCGGCTATTTTTTCCAGCCTTTCCAACTCCCTTGAGCGCGCCTCTTCAGCCTCAAGTCTGATTTTTTTTATTTCCTCAACTTTCTGCTCAAGCACTTTGCGATTGTTTTCAACTTCTTCAGTTTTTTGATCAATCGCAATTTCTCGCTTTTCAAGTCGCTGTTCACTTCGAAGAATTTGATCCTCGCGCTCTTTTTCTTTTCTTTTAGCCTCTTCCAAAATCTCAACAGCTTTATTTTTTGCATTCAAAACAAGCTCCTGAGTTTTTTTCTCAGCTTCTTCGGTCATTTTTTCAATTTTTCCCTCTGCTGTGTCAAGACGCTTGCGCGCTATTGACTGCCTCATAAAATATCCTGCCCCTCCACCTATAAGGAGGCTCAGAATCGCAATTAACGATGTCATACATTTTTCAAGCGCTCCGACTGATGAACTCACACACTGAAAGAAGGCTTCAAAAAGCCCTACGACTGCATTTTTTTAGATATATTTGAAGTAATAATAAACTTCATATTAATGCAAAATTTGTCTTAACAAGAGTCTGTTTGGAATCTCAGGCCTAGATAAAATGTTCTAATTTCGAGCGAAAACCGTGAAAAGTGAGGAGGGCTATCGAGATAACCCGACGAGCCTTGAGGGGTTTGCAGCCGGAATTAGGACATTTTAGCAGGCAAGCTGAATTTTTTTATATTGCGTTGAGATTTCAATCAGGCTCTAAGCCAATTCCGTGTGATTAATCAATTCGAACCGATCCATTTTTAACTTTTTATCTGCACTCCTATGGTACAAGAATAAGGGATTTTTGTCAAAGCACCGCGAAAATGTTAAACTGTAAAAGAAATAAATATAAAATAGCCAAAAAACAAACTTCAACATGCAAACAAAAGTATATACTCCTCTTGTTTGAAAATTGAAAATTGGAAATTGGAAATTAACACATATATGTACAGACCAATATTAGTAGTGGTTCTTGATGGTTGGGGCATCAGCAATAACAGCAAAGGAAACGTTTTAAAAGAAACAAGCTTACCTACCATTGAAAAGCTTGATCAATTTTACCCTATGACAACCTTGCAGGCTTCCGGAATTTCCGTAGGACTTTTCTGGGGAGAATCAGGAAATAGTGAGGTGGGTCATATGGCGATGGGTGCTGGCAAGATTGTATATCAAAACCTGCCTCGCATCACGCTTTGCATCCAAGATCACACTTTTTTTGCAAATGAAGCATTATCAAAAACAATGGCTAGCACATTGGAAAAAGGCACATCTCTTCATCTTATGGGATTGATTGGACAAGGAAGTGTCCATTCTTATATGGAACATCTTTTTGCAATTTTGGAAATGGCCAAAGAAAAAGGTCTGACCAAAGTTTTCATTCATGGTTTTACTGACGGCAGAGACTCACCACAAACATCTGGCACAAAGACACTGCAAGATCTGCAAAATCACCTCAAATCAATTGGCATTGGAAAAATCGCATCTCTGAGCGGACGGAACTGGGGAATGGACAGAAACAACAACTGGGATCGCGTTGAAAAAGCATACCGACTTATGACTGAAGGAAAAGGAATTGAAGCCTCTGATCCAATCAAGTGTCTGCAGGATTCATATGCCAATGGAATAACGGATGAATACATTGAACCTTCCGTAATGATAGAAGATGGCAAACCGGTTGCCACAGTTCAAAATGGAGATTCTATTATCTTTTTTAATTTTCGTGAAGACCGAGCTCGAGAATTGACCAAAGCCTTTGTGCTCCCAGGCTTTGATGGATTCAAGCGAGATCTTTTGGATATAGATTTCACAACACTTGTGGAATATGAAAAAGATTTGCCGGTTGGGATTGCTTTTCCTCCCACAACATTGGAAGAAGGATTGGGCGAAATTCTCAGCAGAAATAAACTCAAACAGCTTCGAATTGCCGAAACGGAAAAATATGCTCACGTGACATATTTTTTCAATGGTGGCAAAGAAGAACCCTGGACTGGCGAAGATCGCGTCTTGATCCCATCTCCTTCTGTTTCAAAATTTGATGAAGCTCCAGAGATGAGCGCCTCAAAAATCACGGAAAAAATTACCGAAGCGATTGAAGCTGAGAAATATGATTTTATTTTGGTTAATTATGCGAATGCCGATATGGTTGGTCACACTGGAAACCAAGAAGCTTGCGTTGTTGCAGTCCAAACCATCGACAAAAATCTGTCACAACTGATACCAGCTGTTTTAAAAAAGGGTGGCTGCTTGTTCATCACAGCAGATCATGGCAATGTCGAAGAGATAAAGAATTATCGCACTGGACAAATTGACACTGAACATTCTTCCAATCCTGTTCCACTTTGGTTTGTTACCGCTGACAATCATCGCGAAAAGAAATCGGAAGAAATAGTGCGACAGCAAAGTGAAGTCGGCGGCCTGCTTAGCGACATCGCACCAACAGTCCTTGATTTGCTCGGAATTCAAAAACCAGAAAGTATGAACGGAGAAAGCCTTTTACCACTACTCAAATAGGAATTAGGATTTAGGTTGTAGTAATTAGAAACTGCATACAAAATAAAAAACTCGACCACATATGGCTGAGTTTTTTATTTTATCGAAAGATTTTTTGTGTATTTACTAATTCCTAACTCCTAATTCCTACAACCTATTCCCCTATCACCTTATCCACAATTCCATATTTCACAGCTTCCACAGCGGACATAAAATAATCTCTATCACTATCTTTTTCAACTTTTGCAATTTTTTGACCAGTATGTCTCGCTAAAATACCATTAAGTTTCTCCTTGGTCTTAAGAATGTGTTGCGCGTGAATGTTAACATCTGACGCTTGCCCACTGGCTCCACCCATCACTTGGTGAATCATCACCTCAGAATTAGGAAGCGCGAAACGCTTACCCTTTTTTCCGGCTCCAAGCAAAAGAGCTGCCG
>Ga0209000_1002333_pt1 | contig 10517 bp, 7 predicted proteins | sample RifGroD2_FD_183998 | JGI IMG/M metagenome (GOLD analysis project Ga0209000, IMG submission 183998) | Groundwater microbial communities from Rifle, Colorado, USA - Groundwater D2 (SPAdes) (version 2) | ecosystem: Environmental > Aquatic > Deep subsurface > Groundwater | place: Rifle, Colorado...
CGATCTACACCCTCACCAACTTCATCTCCGCCATCACCAATTGGCTTCAAATCGGAAATACTGAATCTGATGTCAATTCTGACAGAATTGTGAATACGAGGGATTTGGGGGTGATTATGTCGAATTGGGGGAATTAAGGGTAAAAATATAAAAAATATAAAAAATATAAAAAATGAAAATAAATTTTAAAATACTACCAATCGTTATCCTTGTAATTTTTATCGGACTTAGCTTTTCAAATAATGCTCAAGCGCAAGTTTGGCAGGAAACGCTGGAGAATAATTTTGATATTGCTGAGACTTTCGATGAACTAGCGGATTGGTATGGTAATCATACGGATGTGGTTACTAGTCTTAGTTATCCCGATGATATGCCTAAAAAACTTGATGGTTCTGAATCTATTTGGGATATGTATTCACAATATTATAATGGTCCAAATCAACATTTGGATAATTGGATTGGTGATCACGGAGAAGAATATAATTGGAGAAGCGGAAAATCTGCTTGTATAAATTATCCTCCATTGTATTGCGGAATAAATATAGATGATGTTAAGGGATATGGGTCAGAGAGATTAGGAATATATATAGGCGACGGTACGCCTCAATCCGGATATCATGATGTTTATGTATTTTTTATGATGAAATATCACGATGGATTTTGGGCGCTGCAAGATGGCACAGTCGATTCTTTCCTATATCCACCAGTTTTGAAAATGTTTGATGCGGTGACAGGATTTAAGGATATCTATAACTATAATGAGCCAACTTGTCAAACAAATATAGACCATGAATATGGAACTAATTTTTCAATATATAATGCCGGTGGAGGCGGGATATCAAGACCGCAGAAATTATACTTTTTAGATCAGTCCAATATCACCTCTTGGGACAGTGCTAATAGTTGCTGGAGATATGCTTATGAGAGGAATGTGGCTATGTATGACCAAACAAGGTTTGATGCCGAATATTTAGCGCATAAATGGATAGGCGTGGAATATCACCTTAATCTCGGAACGCTTGAAAATTATGATGGGAGATCGGAGTTCTGGGTGTATAACGAGGATGGGGAACAGATCGGATATTATGATTCTGGTCCTGTAAGAATGCAAACTAATTTTTCCTATAATTATAATAAGTTCGTATTTGGAGGAAACTATCAGTGTGCGGGCGGAGCAGTTTGTCCGGGTGAGACTAGATGGTACTTTGATGATTTAGTTATTGACAATCAACGTGTCGGTCCGACATATTTTTCTTTATTAAACAGTCAATCAATCCCCGAATCTTGCACCGACAACATCCAAAACCAAGACGAAACCGGAATTGATTGCGGAGGAGTATGTGAGGCTTGCGTCGTTCCGATAACTTATGGATTAAGCAACTTCATCTCCATTATCACTAACTGGCTCGGAATCGGAAACGAAACTTCCGATGTTAATTCTGACGGGATTGTGAATACGAGGGATTTGGGAGTGATGATGAGTAATTGGGAATGAATAGGAAGATTCAATTTATATGAAAAAAACAATAAAAATATTTTTTCTAACGTTGTTGGTCTTTTGCGGTGTTATTTTAAAAAGGGATAATGTTTTGGCCGAGGATTTTTATGTAGGATTTGGTCAGGGCGGGGATGGTTCGGGGATTTCCTGTGAAACTGCGAAACCGTATGAATTTTTTAATGACAATTCCAATTGCGGGACAGGGGATGGAAAAATTTCTTCTGGAGACACCGTTTTTCTTTGTGATGATACTGGGGAATTCACTGAAACATTGGTAACACCATATTCTTGCAATGGTTTTACGATAAAGTCCGCATTAGGAGAAACTCCGCTGTTTGACGTCGCTTTAGGGAATGCATTGAATTTTCCGAATATCGGAAAATCGAACATTGTAATTGATGGATTGACGTTTTCCGGATGGGAAGATGGCAAATCCGCGATATATTTCGTTGATGCTGTCGGTCCGATAGAAATAAAAAATTCAAAATTCACCAAATCGGATGCGGAAATAGCAAGTTATGCCGTGAATTTCTATATTGAAGATGGTGCAGGAGGTGCGGTAGGAAATGTGGATATTCACGATAATGAGTTTTTTCTTAATTCGAAAGTCGAAGGAATAAGGATGGGAATCTTCACATCTTCAACGATGGCGCGCGTGCATGATGTAAATGTGCATCATAATAAATTTTCAAACGTAGACAAGGCTTTCAGATTTTTCATGTCGACCGAAGCACAAAGTTGGGTTCCGGCGCAAGGATTGCGTCCGTATAATATAAAATTCGACGATAACGAAGTGCATACTTCCAATGCGGCCGCTGTCGGAACGGCAGCAGGCATAACTGAAATAAGCGGAACAAGTAGTGTATCGAGAAATATAATAACAGATTGCGGTAGCCCGGATCAGATACGGGTAAATTGTTTGCAATTGCATTGGGTTGATGGAGTTGACATTGTTGACAATGTTATCAATGGCGTGGATACGGCCACTTGCGATGGAGATGGAATTATTTTGGATTGGACAATTTCCAATGACGCGTACATATCGACGAATAATAATGTTTTGCGAAACAGGATATCCAATGCTAATGCGTTGTGCGGTGGTAGGTGCATCTCAATTTTTAAGGGCAGTGGAAACTTGGTGGCGAATAATTTTTGCAACGGAACTTCCGCGGACGGTTTGAAAATAGGGAGTAATGAAGGTGCGGGGAATATATTCTATAACAATACAGTGACGGATGTGGTTAATTGCTTTTCTCTTTCCGATGGAGATAATATCGGGGTTCCTGAGTCAATATGGAAAAATAATATTTGTTCCCAGGCGACGGGGTACGGATTTAAAGTGATAAATAATTCGATAGTGCCGACAGAATCACACAATTTATTTTATGATATTGGCTTGAATGACATTGTGCTGGATGGAAGCGATTTGATTCATGACCCGAAGCTTTTTCCTGATGGAACTCTCGAATCTGATTCTCCGGCAATTGATGCGGGAACGGATGTCGGTTTCTTATATTCGGGAAATGCCCCTGATATCGGAGCGTTTGAATATACTTCAGAAAATGAATCTTGCTCCGACAATATCCAAAACCAAGATGAAACCGGAATCGATTGTGGAGGAGTATGTGAGGCTTGCGTCGTTCCGATAACTTATGGATTAAGCAATTTCATCTCCGCCATCACCAACTGGCTCGGAATCGGAAACGAAACTTCCGATGTTAATTCCGATGGAGTTGTGAATACGAGGGATTTGGGGGTGGTGATGTCGAATTGGGGGAATTAAGAAACTAAATATCTAAGTATGAAAAAAAAATTTCAAATTTCATTGTTTATTATTCTTTCAATTATTATCGGATTTAACTTCCCTTTAAAAATAAAGGCTGCTTCTGCTCCCATTTTATTATTTTCTGATTTAGATAGTGGTCCTAAGGTAGGCTGGAATGGATCGCTTATTAAAGGAGCGGCAGTTTCAATTTGGGGAAGAAACTTTGGCGCAGAAAGAGGTTCATCTTATGTAACTGTCGGAGGAGTTGATCTTGTCAATGATAGTGATTATGCAGAGTGGGGTGTAAGTGAACGCGAAAATGGCATTTCAAATGGTATGGAACGCATTACTTTTTGGCTCAACAGTAATATGTCAGATGGAAATGTGAATATAGTAGTAAATGTGGGTGGAAATGTTTCTGATCCAATAGGTTTTACGATTAGATCAGGTAAAATTTATTTCGTTTCTTTAAATGGAGACGATAGTAATAATGGTTTGTATGATGCGAATATTGGCAGTGGTAATGGACCATGGAGACATATTTATAAAGCCATGGCCAGTAGTAGTGTTTTTGATCCTGGTGATATTGTTTATGTTAAAGGAGGAACATATACCGATCTTCATATATATAATAGCTACTTGAGGTTTTATAATAATGATTGCGGTATGGCTGGATTGCCAGTTGCATATGTTGCATATCCAGCTGAAAAGGTAATTATTGGGGATGGAACTTATGATGGAATACGGGAACATTCTTATGCTTGTGAATATGTTACTATTTCTAAATTTTTTATAAATGCAAAAATAACTGCGATAGGTATGGCTTCAGGAGAAGCTAATAAGAGCAATTGGCGGGTTATTGGTAATGATATTACAACAGTTGGAATGGGATGGACGGGCACTGTTATTTTCGGAGCCAGCCCAGTTGAAAACGAGAATTTTAAGATTTTGGGAAATAGTATTCATGATTTGTATGGAGATAAATATTATCACGGTATGTATATTGGTACCGTTTATAATTTTCCTGATCTGCATAATAAAGGAGTGGAAATTGGTTGGAATGAATTATATAATTTTGTTGATATTGGCACGGGGGATAATGTTGGTGGTCCAAGCGGAATATATATTCATCCAACAGATTCAAATGCTGGAGAGGTAGACGAGGTGTATATACATGATAATATTGTTCATAATCTTCCTCATGCCGGACTGGCCTTTGCCAGTAGCATTAAAAATGCTTATGTATGGAATAATGTTTTGTATAATTGCGGTAATGGTAATCTAAGTGCAAGACCGTCGGTTCATTTTGGTATACATAACGATGTTGTTAGTAATGTTCGTTTTTATAATAATACGATTTATGACAATAATGTAGAAGGAACTGACAGCCTGATTCTATTTATCGATGCAAGCGGAATTAACAATAATGTTGAAATGAAAAATAATATCTTTTATTCATTAACGAGCGGATTTGATTCGACAGCAATAGGCGCTGTAAGTTCTGATAATGATATATGGTATGGAGCGACTATTCCTGGATATGCCTCTAACTATATTAATCAAAACCCTCTTTTCACCTCTCCTTTCACTAATGATTTCACTCTCCAATCAACTTCCCCCGCTATCAATGCAGGCACAACTCTCGCTTCGGTTCCCAATGACTTTCTCGGAGTATCCCGTCCCCAAGGAATATCCTATGACATCGGAGCTTTTGAATATGTCCAAACTTCTGAATCTTGCTCTGACAACATCCAAAACCAAGACGAAACCGGAATTGATTGCGGAGGAGTTTGCGACGCTTGCGTTGTTCCAACAACCTACACCCTCACTAACTTCATCTCCATTATCACTAACTGGCTGGGAATCGGAAATGAAACTTCTGATGTCAATTCTGACGGAATTGTGAATACGAGGGATTTGGGAGTGGTGATGAGTGGGTGGGGAGAATGAATTTTTTTAAATTTATATTTATGAGAATAATATATTTTTTATTGGCGATAATTTTTAGCGGAACTATCTTGTTAGATCACAAAGTATTAGCTATGGAGGTGCCGAATATTTTTTATTCTGATTTAATTAATGGCCCCAAAAATACTGGGCAAAATGATAAAGGAGCTTTTGTGACAATTTGGGGGCATAGTTTCGGGGAAACTCAGGGCACATCTTATGTAACTATTGGTGGTGGCCAGGCAAGCGATTACCTAGTATGGTCGGATAAAAAAATAACATTCCAGTTGGGACCGAATGCTATCACTGGCAATATAGTAGTGCATACACCTGAAGGTAATTCTATTGAGAACATCCCATTTACAGTCAATAGTGGACATGTTTATTTTGCGACCAATGACGATGTTATAGGTGGGGATGGCACATTCGATGATCCATGGACTCATGCTATGAGTTTTTATGCGCAAGCCAAGCCTGGTGACATATTATATTTACGACAAGGAACCTATACTGGACAATACGGTAAAACTTTTATGGGAGCAGCCTATCAGGTAATGTCAGGCATAGCTGGAGAAGAAAACGCTTCGATAGCCTGGATTGCCTATCCTGGTGAGAATGTGGTGTTTCAATGGGGAAAAGGAAGACATTTCCTATTTCTTGATAAGGCAAATGGAAATGAGGCACATTATCAAGTTGTTTCTCAGATTATTATGGATGGTGCCGGAGAAACTGCTCCTGGGGGAGTTGACACCGGAGGCTTTTACACAAACGAAGAGGTAGGTGCACATCACTTAAGAATCATTGGCTGTCGAGTTACTAATGCCGCAAAAGGAACCAGCACTACAATGACAGGGCACCTTAGAATTACAAACGATGGAAGTAAAATTCTTGGCAATGAAATTGATAATTGCGGGGTTAAAGGATATCCGTTCAATAATAACCACTTAATCTATATTCAATGTGGAGCTGACAACATAGAAGTAGCATATAATTATTTTCATGATGACGCCGCAGGCCACTGCATACAGGTCCATGCTGATGATCCTGGTAAAAACCAGTACGATAATGTTCGTATACATTCAAATTTAATTACGTCAGATGGTTCAGGTGACATGAGAGGCCCGACAATGTCAAATGTCCTTCCTGACTCAACGCTTTATTACTACAGCAATGTGGTAGCCAACATTGGGGCTTTCTCAGCGTTTAATTTAGTAAACGGTACAGCCTACATTTACAATAACACCTTTTACTCCATTGGTGGTGGAGGAGTCCTATCCCTAATGAGTGACAATGGGCAGCACATGGTTATAAAAAATAACATCATGTGGTCCAACGGGACAGCTCCCTATGTCTTTTTTGGATCATACAGTACAGAGTACTCGGACTGGTCTAATGTGACGATTGCAAATAACATATATTTCAACAATGGTGATGGCCCGACTCAAGATTCTAATGCTATCAATAGCAACCCCTTACTGGTTGATCCAGCTAATGGGGACTACAAACTTCAAGCATTAAGCCCGGCTAGGGATTCGGGATATCTATTAGAATTATTTCCATATGATTATGATAATATAATAAGACCCCAAGGAATATCCTATGACATCGGAGCTTTTGAATATGTTAGCGCAGCCGAAGAAACCTGCTCTGACAACATCCAAAACCAAGACGAAACCGGAATCGATTGCGGAGGAGTATGTGAGGCTTGCGTCGTTCTAACAACCTACACCCTCACCAACTTCATCTCCATTATCACTAACTGGCTGGGAATCGGAAATGAAACTTCCGATGTCAATTCTGATGGGATTGTAAATACGAGGGATTTGGGAGTGATGATGAGTGGGTGGTCAAATTAAAAAAACAAATGCAAAAAGAAATTTTTAAAATTAACGCAGCTTTACTTATTTTTATTTTCGGTATGTTCGTGGCCAATAACGCTCAAGCGCAAGTTTGGCAGGAAACGCTGGAGAGTAATTTTGATATTGCGGAAAGCTTTGATCAGTTAGAGGATTGGAAGGGTTTATGGGCAAATGGAGGTATTGGAAATATAGTTGGAGAAATACCAAAATATTTGGATGGGACTAACAGTCTTTGGAATTATTATAGCGATTGGTGTCCCGAAGACCCTGCAACTAATTGGATAGATGATTTTGGTGAAGGTAATAGAATAGGTGATTCTGGTAAGTCCCTAATTATTGATATGGGTTGCGGGGGAGAAAATGGTGAAGTGAAAGGTCCTAGTCGTTTTGGGATGTATTTTGGAAATGGAACTAAAGAATCTGGTTATGAAGATATATCTTTATTTTTTATGACAAAATTACCTAAGAATATGTGGCCGACGCATTGTATCGATTCAGTTACAAGAGAGGAAGTAAGTTGTGCTACATATCGTCCATTAGGAGCATATGAAGAAAATCGAGAATATATTTATTACGAATCCTTTAAATTTGGGACATTGAATATGGGTTGTTTTGATGCATTGCATTGCCTTGAAACACCCGAAGAAGAATATTCTTATAGTCCTTATCATATAATTCCTCATATAAAAAAATATAATTACGAGCCAATTAATGGAGGTCTTGTTTTAAAAAATGAACCAAATGATCCTGATGGATTAGGAAGAACAGGATTTTATGGAATAGCAGAGGACAGAACAGTGATTACTGATGATTGGATGGGAGTTGAATTTCGTTTTAAAAATGTGATGGAAAATGGTGTTCAAAAAACCTATATGGATATTTGGATATATGATAAAGTTGGTAATTCTTGGCATGTTTTGGTAAATACACCCGTAGATTTTGTCACTCAGGATATTACAGAACTATGGAACTGGTATTTTTTTGGCGGTAATAATAGTGGCGGATGGCTTTGGGGCGATAGTATGCAATCTTGGTATTACGTGGACGATTTTATAATTGATGATGGATCTAAAGGGCAAATTGGACCAAGATATTTTTCTCTTTTGAACTCTGTTGTCGGTGACAATATTCCGCCTTCTCGTTCAGCCGGCTTACCAACAGGAACTTTAATAGCGGGAACAACATCAACAGTATTTTCATTAATCACAAACGAATCAGCTGTATGTAAGTATTCTGGTGTCAGCGGAACAACTTATGAAACAATGACGGGAACATTTGCAACAACAGGAACAACATCACATTCAACAATACTCAGTGGATTAACTAATGGAAATTCGTATAACTACTATGTCAGATGTTCAGATATGTCTAATAATGTAAATATTGATGATTATGAAATATCATTTTCAATTAAACCTGCGCCAATAACATACACTCTAACTAATTTCATCTCCGCCATCACCAATTGGCTCGGAATCGGAAATGAAACTTCCGATGTCAATTCCGACGGAGTTGTGAATACGAGGGATTTGGGAGTGATGATGTCGAATTGGGGGAATTAAGGGTGAATATAATTTTGTTGTATATTTGCGTCGCGATTATAAATCGGGTATAATTTGTTGTATGAGGAATTTTAAGGGTTTTTCAATATGAAAAAAATACCAACAAAAAAAAATGATTCCGTGATTGGAAAAAAAGATCGATTCGAGGTTATTCTTGAGGAAATAAATGAAAAATTCGATTTTTTGGCGGATGGTTTTTCAGCATTGAAAGAAGGGCAAGATAAATTAAGGGAAAGCGTTTCTTCTTTGGAAACCGGCCAGCGAACTTTGGAAACCGGCCAGCGAAATTTAAAAAAGAAACAAGAGATAATTTCAAAGCTGTTTTTGATTGGCAGTCAAATTTTAGCGATGAAGTTTATGGAAAATTCGATAATATCGAAGAAGAACTTGCAGACATCAAGGGTGAATTGAATAATATTAAAAAAGAATTTAGTTTGTATAAAAAAACTTTAAGCAAAAAATCCAACAAAAAAGACGCAGATATGCTTGAGCGTAGAATTGCAAGTTTGGAAATTAGAATGATAAAATTGGAAAAAACGAAAGTGTAAATTCAAACATTATTTTTTTGAAAAATATTTATGCGGCAATCGAAATTGTTTACCAAAACTAGAAAAGAAGCGCCGAAAGATGAGGTGAGTTTGAATGCCCGGCTTTTGATTCGCGCCGGATTTATTAACAAAGAAATGGCAGGGGTTTATTCCATTTTGCCTTTGGGGCTTCGTGTGATAAATAAAATCGCTAATATCGTCAGAGAAGAAATGAATGCGACCGGAGGAGTGGAACTGCAATCGACGGCTCTGCAAAAACAAGAGGTTTGGGAGAAAACCAATAGGTGGAGCGATGCAGTGGTGGACAATTGGTTTAAGACTAAACTGAAAAATGGATCAGAATTGGCGCTGGCGTTTACGCACGAAGAACCAATGGCGAATATGATGAAAAATTTCATTTCATCGCACAAAGATTTGCCTGTTTACGTATATGACATTCGGACAGTATTTCGCAATGAGGCGCGAGCCAAATCCGGCATTATGCGGGGTAGGGAATTTTTTTGGAAAGCGTTGTATTCTTTTTCCAAAGATGAAATGGAGCATAATGAATATTATGAAAAATCTAAAATCGCTTACAAAAATGTTTTTGATCGAGTTGGATTGGGAGAAAAAACATTTATGACTTTTGCTTCCGGAGGATCTTTTTCGAAATATTCTCACGAATTTCAGACGGTGAGCGAGGCAGGGGAAGATTTGATTTATATTGACGAAGAAAAAAATATTGCCGTCAACAAAGAGGTCTATAACGACGAGGTATTAAAAGACCTTGGTTTGGATAAAAATAAGCTGATTGAAAAAAAAGCGATTGAGGTTGGGAATATCTTTTCTCTTGGACATAGATTTTCCGAACCGTTCGATTTGAAATATAAAGATGAGAAAGGAGAAGAGCAATTTGTTTTTATGGGTTCATATGGCATTGGAATTTCCAGATTGATGGGAGTTGTTGTTGAGTCGTATAATGATGAAAAAGGAATTATCTGGCCGGAGGCGGTAGCGCCTTTTGTTGTTCATTTGATTTCATTAAATCAAGACGAGGAAGCGGAAAAAATTTACAATATTTTGCGAGAAAAAGGAATCGAAGTGTTGTTTGATGATCGCGATGTGCGAGCCGGAGAGAAGTTTGCCGACAGTGATTTGATTGGAATTCCTTGGAGAATCGTGGTGAGTGGAAAATCATTGGAAAAAGGCGGGGTGGAAATAAAGAGGAGAAATAGTCAGGAAAGTGAGATTGTCGAAATTGAGAAGTTAGTAGAAATTTTAGAAAATAAATAGGTCGAATAGAAATTATGCAAAATATACTTTTGATTTTACTTATTATTGGAATTGCTGTTGTTATTT
>Ga0209000_1002334_pt1 | contig 10517 bp, 9 predicted proteins | sample RifGroD2_FD_183998 | JGI IMG/M metagenome (GOLD analysis project Ga0209000, IMG submission 183998) | Groundwater microbial communities from Rifle, Colorado, USA - Groundwater D2 (SPAdes) (version 2) | ecosystem: Environmental > Aquatic > Deep subsurface > Groundwater | place: Rifle, Colorado...
AGGCACGGGTGGTCATTTTCAGGCGGCGCAGGTGGGGTAGTTAGACCGGCGAAAACTGGGGAATTCCTGGCCGGCGTCTACACCGCAAGCCACATTAGAATTCCAGCCTATAATATTAACTGACTTAACCGCCGCTTGATTACCCACATTATCCACTGCTGTGTAATAAACCGTATGTGTGCCTATAGATAAATAGAACGGAGCGGTGTAGGTTATAGCACCCTGCGTTGAGAACACAATATCCACTGTGTAGTATATACCTCGAAGGCCCGACTCCTCGTCCACCGCAGTAAGAGTTATGGTATCCACGCCTGCCGTAGACGGAAGTGCGTCTCCACCCCCAATTGACCACCAGGAATATGCGTGGGTGGAAGAGGCAAGGACAAGAAAAAACAAACTGAATAGTTTCATTTACCCCCCTTTGCGGGGTGGGTATTCTTATATTCATTAAGGGCGTTTATCAGGGCGTTGTGGTATATCTTGTGCGGGTCGTTCTCTTTTAGCTTTGAATAAAACTTGATTGCATATGGGGCAACTAGCTGCTCTTCAATATCCTTGACGTCGTCCGGATGAAATTTTGCAGGTATTTTACCAGTAATTTTATAGTAACTATCCCGGCATGCCCCTCTAGGACTACTATCTTTATCATTCTCCAAACATTGTTCTAGATAGGGAAGGGATTCCTTAATTTTATTCTGTCCTAAAGCTTCGGCAGCTTTTGAGCGGTCACTTCCATACGCACCGATTTTAAGATAATTTAACAACACTGGGATAAATCTAGCATCAAAATGATCACGAATATAATAAATCGCCCAACCAGAGCCTGGGTCTTTCACATTTTTTGTCCATCGTAAAATAAATTCAGTATCTTCGGCATCCGGACTATTCATTAGACCATGCAGCATTGCTATCCCAGCCTCTTTTCTTAGGTCTTCATTGGGATGATTTAACACAATATCTTTCAATATCTTCTTTTCCTCCGGATCTTTCCCACTTAATAAGGAAACCTTGGATTTAACAAGGACTTCATGTTTCTCATCCTGCGGCACATTTGGGTCCTGCATTTTCTCTGCCACTTCCTTTAACACGCTTTTGCCGTATGCGTTATAGCTGATACTTTTTACACCCTGCTTATCCCAAAGCTCTTTGAACACAGCTGGATCGTCTGGCGCTATCTGACCTATGGCTTTGGACGCCTCATAGCTTAAAACACCGTCATACTCCGGGGTTGCGTATTGCTTCAGGAACGGCAAAGCTTCTTTATTCTTTAAATTGCCAAGCGTAGCAATAATGGCGTGGGTGTTCAATAGGGCTTTAAACTTTTCCCGCCTTTGGGCTTCAGGCAGGGTTTTCCAGTCTTTATCCTTATCGGCTTTAAATTTGGCAACTTGCCTGTCGCACTCTTTCATTACAGATTTAGCAAGCTTCGGGTTATTTAGTTTTGCTAGCGCTTTCTGCCCCTGTGTGGGGTACTTATCCATCAATTGCCCGAGGATTGCCACATCCTCGTCGCTCTGCGGCGCGGTTTCGCCTATGCTTTCTATAAGCGCCATGGCCGTTGCGGTGCTCTTTGTTCGTTTCAATTCTGTGTCTATGTCTTTAAGGCTTCGGCGGGATTGTGCGTATGCGCTTGAAGCCATGAGGAGAATGGTAAAAGCAATAATAAGCCTATTCATAAAAGCTCCATATATGAAGTTGCAACGAGCGATGAGCGGTGTTCAGGCAGCGCTGTGTAACCCAAGTTACATCCCAGTTAGTGTATACCAGACGAAATCGGAACATTCAAGGCTTATTTTTAAAAGTAGATAAATTGATTATTTCTTAAAGCCTTGGCTGAGAATTCCCGTACCTTGAAAGGGACCCGAAGCCATACGCTGTGAATCTTGTTAATCGATGTGAGAGGCGCAAAACAGTATGCCCTGCTGTTGCCGATGATTTATTCTGCCGGGTCATGGGACAATTTAGCACCCTCACTTTTTGAGGGACCAATTTTTTACTTTTACCAGCGACAAATTTCCCGCATTTTATTTTCCACACAAAATATGTCCCTATTTCAGATAGTAAATATTTCTTCTCAAGCAAATCCCGCATTTTCCCATCTTTTAAAAAGAATTTCAATTGGGAGCGGGTATGAGTAGTCCAACCGGCTATAACAAAGGCAGGTTCCCGCTCCGAAACAAAATTAAACATCTCCCTTTCTGACTGCCATACATCCCACCCGGGTCCTGATACGTTGCGCGAGCGAAAAGCGTAAAGGAATTCCGGAGTCGCCATAACGGTTTCTCCACCTGAAAGTTTACCTGAAACCAATTCCAGGACGGCAGTTTTTCCGATGGCCCCGTACTGGTAAGAGGTTGAATACGCGGCCAGGCCTTGTTTTACGGATAATGCGGCGCAATTCCCCAAAAGCACTGCAGAAGCGGCAGTAATGAACGTCGTTTTCAAATTCTTAAGCCTGAACATCCTATTATAAACCGCGCCTGCCGCGAACGGTAGCGCCGCATATGCAAAAAGAGGGGCAAAAACCCGAGAAACCACGCCTTGATAGTCCCCGGAAAAAATCAGCTGCTTAAGCCTGAGATTGATGAGCAGTTCCGGATCAAAATAAATTACGCCCAAAATCGGGGAAATTAATGCAAAAACAATTAAAATCCAGTGCTGAGAGGCGGTGATCCGACCCAGGATTCCTGCAAGCGAGATACCGGCGAATATATGCAACAGAGGAGAGATGGCAGCATGATACCTTGGGAACCCGTAATTTGACCCGCCGATAAAAATGTGGCCGATAAAATAAAAGACACAGAGGAAAGCCAGAAAGCGGGAAGCCCCTGTAAATACTCCGCGATGAAAAATATCCCTGATGCCGGAAAAAGAAAGATAAAGCAGGAATGGGGAAAACCAGAAGACTACCCTCGCAAGCTCAAGCCCCCATTTAAAGACATTTTCCCCGCCGTGAGACGGCGCTGCCCCATAAAAATACTGGAATGGGATTTTGAATATAATGGCCCATGGTCCGCTGCCCCATAATGAAAGACTTACAGCGCTCCAGGTGAGGACGAAAAAGAGAGTACCGCCCGACATACCGAGTACAATTGTTTTAAAAAATGATTTTTCAATACGCCTGAGGAATAACACCAGGTAAAGAAAGCATCCGACAAGAAGGGCAAGGGAGGACGTAACCTTGGACCAAAACGACAGCGAGATAAGCATAGACAGAATTATCACCCGTCCGCTTATTTCACCCTGGGGGCGCGATAAAGCATATGAAATACCAGCAAAGAACAGCGGAAGAAGTGAGCTATCAGCCCCTGCAAGCGATTGTATGCCCTGTATTGTGACCGGATTAACGAGATACAACAGCGCGGCCGCTACCCCTGCTCGCCGGTCCGACAGATTTTTCACCGTCGCATAAACCAGCCAGGCAGTGACCAGGACAGGAAGAGCATTAAACAGTCTGGCCGTTTCCGGAAATGCCCCGAAAAAACGGAACGGAAAAACCAGGTACCATGGGTACAGCGGCGGATAATCGAACACCCAATGGTGTCCTTCTCCCTGTGCCCAACTTTTCGCGGCTTCCAGGAAAAAGCCGTCCCACTCCAATAGGGGCGTACTCAATTTGGCTATAACCCCGGCCGCAAAGACAGCCAGAGCCAGAAGGAGGAAGAATTTATCCCGCGCCGATTTATCCATGCTTTTCCAATACTGGCAACGTTGAGTAAACGGCTTCGTGTCGTTTAATATACTCCGGAAGCCCGAATAGGGCGGCTTTTGTTCTGGCACTACGCCCCAGCGCGGCCGCACGCGAAGCGTCGTGTACCAGCTCCAGGACAACCTTGGCCAGCCGCCGCGGGTCTCCGGGCGGCACTAGAAGGGCCTCTTTCTCGTCAACGACGGTTTCACTGATGCCGGGAATCCCGGTGGACACTATGGCCTTTCCCATAGCCATCGCTTCCAACAACGCCAGGGGCTGGCCTTCCAGTAGGGACGGCATAATGAAAATATCCAGCGCACCGAGGAAATCCCTGACCGAGGATATCTCGCCGCAAAAAATCAAATTACCGGCAAGCCCGGCTACTTCGGCCTGCTCCTTCAACTCCGGACCCAGGCGGCCGGCCCCCGCCACCAGGCACACCAGCCTTTCCCTGAGCTGCGGCTCCTTTTTAAGCATGAGGGCCAGCGCCTCTATCAGGCAGGGGTAGCCCTTCTGCCACTCCAGTCTGCCCAATGCGCCAAGCACAAGGCGCCCGCGCAGAGAGAACTTCTCTATTACCGGACCGGCGTCGAAGTTTTCTGGATTGAACTCCGCCAGGTCCACTGGGTTAGGGATAAGGCTAATCTTCGGGGCCGGTATACGGTGCCCCGAGACCAGAGCAGTTTCCAACCGCCTAGAGACTGTAATAAACCGGGATATTTTTTTCTCCGCCAGGGAATTCAACAGCGTATAAACCCGTTTCCGTAAAAAGCCTACATCGAAGCCCTCCACTGGCATAGCCACCGTTGAGATGGACGTGACACCCGCCTTAGCGGCCGCGAAAGCGCAGTAGAAATCCGCCCTGGCCCCCTGACTGTGCGCAAGGTCTATCCCGTGCTCCAGCATCATTTGCTTCAGCCTGCCAATATTGCGAAAGTCAAAACGGTTCGTCAGGTCCAGCGGCAGAAAACAGCAACGCTCCCGCACTTCCTCGTAGAATCTGCCCTGCGGCAGCGAGGCGCAAAAAATCTCAAACTTATCCGCTGGCAGGCCGCGCATCAAAAGCGAGAAAGTTTTTTCCCCGCCGCCGTAGCACGCGTTATCTATAACAAAAAGCAGTTTTATTTTTTGCGTCATTCTTTTAGATCCCGCTGGCTTCAGCTTATGCGCGCTCGAGTCCGGCACGGTGCGGGGAGGCAAAGGAGACCGGCATAGCCCCGGGGGCCTTTACTCGTCACGCGATTAATTATATATATATTATGCGCCGCAAAGCCCGGTCTTTGCGCCCATTATTAGTGAAAACGCTATAATTACACTACTATGCTGAATATAAGCTACTACCTGAAAAAGCCATTCTCACTGTTCAGGGATATTTTCTTCTATGCAACGCCGCGCCTCGAGAGCATGGACTACTCGGGATATTGGCTTACGAGAGGCGAATCGACCTATACACGGAGATACTCCCTGTTCTCAGAGTTGATCGAACCTGGCTCCTCCCTTTTCGACATCGGGTGCGGTGACGGCTGCGCGATACGGCACCTTACCGAAGAGAGAGGGGTTTCCGGTGAGGGAGTGGACCTTTCCGCGCCCGCGGTCGAGATCGCCGTAAGGAAGGGGACAAAGGCTTCGGTCGCGGATATTACCGCCCCGGATTTCCGGATCACGGGAACCTATGATTATATCCTTATCTCAGAAGTGATCGAGCATATAGGGAAACCAGAGGACCTTGTCAGAAAAACCAAGGGGCACTTCAGGAAGGGGCTTATCATTTCCATTCCCAACACAGGGCATTATATACACCGCCTGCGCCTGCTCTTCGGCCGCTTCCCGGTGCAATGGATGATACATCCCGGCGAACACCTGCGCTTCTGGACCCTGAGGGATTTCAAGAAGTGGGCCGATTGGCTCGGGTTCGAAATAGTCGCGCACAAAAGCAATACCGGTTTTATCGGGCTTTATCATCTCTTCCCGGGCCTTTTTGCCGACAACCTTGTTTTTCTGCTCCGGGAAAAAACCGGCAGGAAGCATATTCCCTGATAAGCTTACGCGATGAAAATCTGCATACTTACAACCTCCACCACTGTTCACTGCATGGGCGGGACCGAAGTCCAGGCCGAAACCCTGGCGGCGGGGGCAGCGGGACACGGCCACGATGTACTGGTGGTTACAACGGCTCACCCCGCCGGACTCGGAATGGAAAAGAAGGGCGGGTACACCGTTATTTACCTGCCCGGCACTGACTCTTCAATGTCGCGCGCCTGGGCCCGGAGCTGGTGGCGGGAAAGCGCGGCCAGGCTTCAGGAACTTCACAAGAACGGAGAGCTGGACATAGTCTGGGCGGAAAATTTTGCCGGCCTTTCCTATGCCGCTATTCCCTCCGTTCGAAGAGCGCCGGTAATCTCCATCGTCAACGGCCTGGCGGTACGCGGAGAGATCTTAAGCCGGTTAAGAGGCATTTCCGGTTTTAAAGATCTGCTGTATTTTCTTACGCGCTACGCGGCACAGGTACTTTTTTATTATGTTCCCTGGTTCCGCGCCATGGTGCGCGACTCCGACCTGCTGGTGGCGGTAAGCAATGAGACCGCGGCCGCCCTGGCTGCCGAATTCCCGGGCAGCGGGAACAAAACCGCCGTGATACTGAACCCGGTGGATACCGACTTTTTCAAACCGGACCCGGCCGGACGCGCGGCGACCAGGAAAGCTCTGGGACTCGGGGAAATAGACCGTGTGATACTGATGGCCGGAGTTGTTCACAGCCAGAAAGGCATGCACCTGGGGCTCAAAGTTTTCGCGGAGCTCTCCGCCGCCTTCCCGGGCGCCCGCCTGGTCATAGCCGGTGACGGACCGCAGCTGGAAACATTGCGCGGAATGGCCAGTACCCTTGGAGTTTCAGACAGGGTCCTGTTCTGCGGCAGGCGCGAGAACAAGGAAATGGCCGGTTATTACAACGCGGCGGATATTTACCTTAATCCGACTTTGCGCCAGGAAGGTTTCGGGCTGGTTACAGCGGAGGCCATGGCCTGCGGGCTGCCCTGCCTGGTGTCCAGGATAGGCGGAACCAGCTCAACAATAGACGACGGCATAAGCGGTTTTCTCGTAAAGCCAGGAGACACCAGGGAGCTAAGGCTTAGACTGGAAGCAATGCTCCGTGACGCACAACTGAGACGGCGGCTTTCCGCAGGGGCCAGGGAAAAAGCCGTGGGCTGCTTTAATGTGAATAAAGTTGTGGAGTCCTATCTCGCCGCAAGCCGGGAGCTATCGAAAAAGCAGCGAGTCATTTAGACTGGAACTCCCTGCCGGCGCCGGAATCAAAGACGGTCTTGCCGCGGCGGCAATAGGTGAAAAGCAGGGTAAAAGTGAAAAGCCCGTTGAAAAGCAGGTAAAAAGCCAACAGCAGATCGACCCCGCCGGACAGGCAGGCCGCCGACAGCAGCAGGTACTGCGTCTCCCTGACCCTGAGATTTGAAACCGCCACCCGTCCCCAAAAAGCCGCCCCTGACTTGCCTTTCAGCGGGCTGGAAGAGGGAACCTCTCCGCCCTGCGCGGCAAGCGGCTCCCAGTACGGGCGCAGCACCTGGTCGAAGATCGCCTCCAGCGAGGAGCTATAAGAGACAAAGAAAGCGCAAAGGAAACCGGCGGCCGGCCAGACATGCGGGTCCAGCCCCCAGGCGTCCCCGGCCGTGCGCAGTACGGGCAGGCGCCACACGGTGATGCCGATAACGGTCCAGAAGAGCATATCCGCCCAGCCCATTATCGAATCCAGAAACCTGCCGTAAGGATTGCGCGTGCGCATTACTCTTGAAATATCCCCATCGACACAGTCCAAAAAGTTGAAGAGCAGAAGAAAACCTATTCCGGGCCACAATGCGGGGACGCCGGGCTTGAGCAACAGGCAGAAACCGGATAGGGCGGCCAGGCCCGAAAGCCAGGAGACAGTTTCGGAAGAAAGGCCGGACCTTAAAGCGAGCCAGGTCAGGCCGTAAGAAAGCGGCCGGAAAAAATAGCGGTTAGCGAACAGGTACCGTTCATATTCCGCCCTGGCGGAATGCGCCGCGCGTATCTCGGCGATCGTCGGGAATTTATCGTTCATATCCATCTTTTTTCCGTCTCCGCCCCGGTGAGAAAGCCTGCCGCGATCCGGCACAACTCCTTATAGTTAGCCAGCGCCCAGAAGAACAGCGCCAGGTCCAGCAGAAAATGCAGCGAGAACAACGCCGGATACAGGAACGGCCAGGCCGCCCGGGCAACATAGATCTCCCTGATAGTGAGATTAGCAAAAGGGACGGGCAGGTGGAAATATAATATCTCCCAGGAACTGAAAATAAAAAAGACCAGCGCGAATAGCGGCAGCCCTTTAAGCCCGTGCCCGCCCTCCAATACGGTAAAAAGTATGAGATAGAACGGAAAGGCGAAAAATGCGCAGTACATGATCCAGGAGGATGGGGCGGCCAGCGTCATGATTACTGTCGCTATGAAAAGGTCTACGGCCGCCGCCGCCCTGTCTCCTTTCTCAGGCGCGCAGGAGGCGGCTTTCCTGAACCAGAGCCATACCAGGCCGGAGAAAAAAAGAAGGCTGGCCGCGAAAACCGGCCCGGGGTACGCACCGCCCAGGAATATGTTTAATACAAAAGTAAGGGAAGTGCCATGGAACAGGCCGGAAAACCTCCCGATGGAAGGAAGCTGTCTTAAAAACTCCAGGTTATTGCCAATCCCGAAGAAGGCAACGGACAGGACGGCAAGGGCGAAACAGCTCAGGGTGAAGGCCAGGAACGCGCCCTTATCCTTCTTCCTTAAAAAGACCGCCGCGAGCGCCGCGGGGGCAATTTTAAGCGAGGCAAAGAAGGCCAGCAGAGGCGGCAGCGCGGCAGCGCGACCGCGCAGTATGAGCGTATAAACCAGGCACAGCCCGGCAAAAATAATTATATTAACGTTCCCGGTCTGCACGGTCTGGTAAACGGATCCGGAAAAGAAAATGGCCAGGGAGGCGGCCGCCGCCGAAAGCAGCCTTCCACGGCAACTGCCTGCCTTGTATACCAGGACAAACGAGAACAAGATAAGCGCATGGCATATTATGAACCAGGCCATTACAGCCTCATAAGCCGGAAGCCGGCAGAAAGGCATGAAGATAAGCAGCGCCAGAGGGAAATAGCAGTAAGGGTTAAGCCAGCCCGGCATGGCGTAGATGGAGCGCCCATCCAGGAAATTGGCGGCCGCCAGGCAGCCTCTGTAAAAATCCAGTCCCACTATCTCGAAATGCGAGTACAGTATTTTATACGCGCCGTAGTAAAAATAAAGGACCAGCCCCGCGGCCAGTATTAAAACCGCCAGGGCTGAACGCGGCCGCGGCCGGGTGGAAAGGGAAAAATAGCGCTTTATCATTTTGGCCATAGCCATGACGGACCCGGCCCGCCGCGCCCCAACAAATAGTCCGCTGCCCCCGCCGCATATGCCTTAGCCTTAAGGAACCTGCCGGTCTGCCCGGATTTCAACAGGAGCCAGGAGATATCCTTTATAAACCCGTATATCAGCCTTCCGCGGGCGTAAGGGGCGTGCGAGGCGGCGAACAGCAGCTGCCCCCTGGTCTTGTGGTAGATCTTAAGCGGTGAATCGTTGCCGCCGGCGGAAGAGGAAACCTTGTGCAGGACTTTGGCCGCCGGCACCACTAAGGGGGCAAACCCGGCCTTCAGCGCGCGCAGCCCCCAGTCGGCGTCCTCCCAGTACAGGAAATAGCGCTCATCCAGCATCCCCACTGTTTCGATGAGCTTCCTGCTGGCAAGCAGCGCGCAGCCGGTAACATAGGCCGTTTCGGCGGGTTCCTGCTGCCCGTAAACAGCCTCCAGCTGGTCCGCACCCGGAAAAGAAAATACGCATTCCTCCCTGTTGAATATGGCCCCGGAAAACCAGATCTTCTCCGGATCGGAGAAGTAATTAATTCTCGGTCCCAGCATATCCCTGGCCGGGTCTTTGCGCGCCTCCGAAACGAGGCAGTCAATAAAATCCGGCGCGGCCGCCGTATCGTCGTTAAGCAGAAGTACATATTCAGCCCCATTCTTCAGGGCGCGCTTTATCCCGGTATTATTTCCCGCGGCAAAACCCGCGTTGGACTCGGTAAAAACCACTTCAGCTATTTTAGCCGACGCGCGGCGGATCTCATTCTCAAATTCCCCTTTGTAAGGGCCGTTATGCACCACTATAATTTCAAGGTTCGGGTAAACAGTCTTATCCAGCGACAGCAGGCAGGCCACAAGCCCGCCGGTATCGGCTATATTCAGGATGACGGCGCAAATTTTGGGGCTGGCAGTATCCATTTGTTTGTGAGTTTTCCAGAAAACTTCAGTTTCAGGCCCGAAACCCGGCCTGCTTCCGGGCGAACAAGATCATTGCCTCAGAGCGGCCGCTCAGGACTGAAACTTGGTTTATAAGCCTTTTAGCAAGCGCCTTAAGGCCCCACCCGCTAACAGGGTAATTCTCCCTCGCTTCAAAATGCACCACTTCAAATCCGGATAGGACAACCAGCCTTTTCAAGGTCTCCGCAGAGAAATGCCAGATATGCTGCTCCGGACGGAGTGAACGCCACTTCCCGCCACACAACCCGGCCATAAAACTGCCGATATTAGGCGCCCCGATCGCCAGCAAGCCATCTTCTTTTAGTATGCGGCGGGCATCCGCCAGCATTTCGCGTGGGCGCTCAACATGCTCTAAGACATGGTTGATCACCACAACGTCAAAGGAATTATCAGGTAGCTGCGCGGCCTCAAGGGGCCCTGTCTGCACGTCCAGACCTTTTTTCTCCCTGGCAAAAGCCGAGGCCCATTCGGAGACCTCC
>Ga0209000_1002335_pt1 | contig 10516 bp, 7 predicted proteins | sample RifGroD2_FD_183998 | JGI IMG/M metagenome (GOLD analysis project Ga0209000, IMG submission 183998) | Groundwater microbial communities from Rifle, Colorado, USA - Groundwater D2 (SPAdes) (version 2) | ecosystem: Environmental > Aquatic > Deep subsurface > Groundwater | place: Rifle, Colorado...
ATTGGTGTCCAACACCTATATATCCAAGATTTCAAGGAAGATTTAATCCATACCGCATGTACGGTTGTCACCCATCAAGAAAAAGCGTATTTCGGGGATCGTATCAAACCTAAAATTGGTCATCCAGATCGTTTGCAATCTAAGAAGTCTTTTGTTGAAGATCATGCTGTGATGGTAGATGTTTTTGAATATCCTGATTTTATCAAAATTGATCGTGCTGGTGCAGGACAACATCATTTATATTTTGAAACTGAACTTGAAAATAAAACTGAACGTAGAGAACAATTTCAAATTTCATCATTAGTCATCACACAGAATGGTCATCATGCCTCAGTGACTTCTTATAGAGATGCATTGATTTATACACTAGGAAATAAGCATTTTTCTGTTGTTCAACAATATGCTATAGATACTAGAGTATCAAAAGACGCACCCAGCGGATTTATGTATCACGGCATTGAAGATATCTTGTATGACAAAAATCATTTTGATGGAAAGATGGATTCCACATTGCCGATCGCAATGTCCATCAATCAATATATTGAACTAGAGCCAAAAGAAAAAACAACAATCAAATGGGTGATTTTAATTGCCACAAGTCAAGATGAAATTATCCATCTCATTGATACATTTAAATTTGAGAATCAACTGGAATCTATCAAAGCATATTGGCGGAAATGGCTTGATCAAGCAAATAAGGCAATTCATTATCAAGATGAATCCAATACCATGCTAGTTGCACTCAAGGGAGCTTTGCTCCATGGATTTTTACCTGCTGATCTAACAGGCCATTACTTTGCGAATGGCAAAGTATGTTTTTATGTCAGGGACGCACTGATGGGTGCAAGGGCATTTTTATATGCTGGATTTTATGATGAGTTTGAATCCGTCATTCGTTTTTTATCAGAATGTGAACGTAAGGAAAATGGAGAGTTTTACCAACGTTATAACGCAAATCAGCTTCCTGACGAAGGTGCAAACAATAATGTGTTTTCACAAATTGATGCAGTTGGTTATTTTGCACGAGTCGTTGCCGATTATTATCAATTGACAAAAAAGATGATTGTTCCCTATTCATATTATCAATCTATTATCCATGCGCTCAACCATGTCTCCCGAAAAAATGGTTTATACGGTCCAGAAGGTGGAGTCAATGAAGGCGTTTATGGGCCTGCATACATCGTTTCTACCAACATGTTCATCGCAGGAGGATTATACGGGGCTTCGGATCTTGCTCTAGAGTTGGATCAAAAAAAAGATGCAGAAGATTGGAAATTGATGGCTGAACAGATTCAAACACACATTGAAAGAACCTTCCTTGATGAACAATATTATCCATATGGATATGTTGATTATCACGATGAAGTCATTAAAAAATATGACACCCCACAATTGTTATCTGTATCTTTAGGATATCCATTGACTGAGAACTATATAAAAAATTATAAAAATCTGCTAACAATATCAAGTTTTTTTAGTTATGGCATTGGGTACAGTGAACAAGAGTATCATCATGGACCATGGATATTCAATACAGCAGCTGCAGCAGAAGTTGCTTTCCTGATTGGGGATATGGGAAATTATCAACACTTGATGCTATGGATGATTGCGCATCGCAATCATTATGGATTACTTCCAGAAGCTATTCAAGCAACGCATGAGCAAACCCCTTTTATCAATCCTTTAATGTGGGCGAATGCAGAATTTGTAACTGCAGCATACTCAAGAGAAATTAAGAATTTAAGGAGGAAGAATCATGATTCAGGCAAGACTGAAAAGATCTGAAATTAAAGAATATCATTTGGAATGGAATCATGTCAAGCTTGAAATTCATCAAGACAGGATGAAACTTTCGGGTACATTCGAACATGTTTTTGGTTTTGGTGAAAAATATAATGCCATCAATCAAAAAGGTCAGCTGATTGAAAATAAAGTGCATGATCAGTTTTGTAATCAAAATGAAAAAACTTATTTCCCACTTCCTTTTTTCTTTCTCAAAGAAGGAATGGGAGTCTTTATTCAAACAAGAAGAGTTTTCAATTTCAATCTTGAAAAAGATATCGATGTTGATTTCAGTAACCTTGAAGAGGATGTCATCATTATTATTTTGACTGGAAAACCAAACGAAATGATTTCTGATTTCATGAAATTGACAGGAGAGACGCTCTTACCTCCAAAATGGGCATTTGGTCCGTGGATGTCAGCACACAGATGGAACAAGCAATCACTGATTGAAGAAATGATGAAAAATAGTGAACACTACAAACTTCCTTTGACAACGATTGTGATTGAACAATGGAGCGATGAAGCTACTTTTTATGTTTTTAATCAAGCTCAATATAGCCCCCATCAAGATGGACTAAAATACTCTGATTTTTCTTTTAAGAGTGACAGTCCGTGGCATGATCCAAAAAATATGATTGAGATGCTTCATAAAAAAGGCATTCGTATCATTTTGTGGCAGACCCCTGTTATTAAGGAACTTGAACCTCATGAATCTAAAAATATGCAACATGAACTTGATCAGCTTTATGTCATTCAAAACAATCTAACTTGTAAAAAAATAGATCATTCCATTTACAAAATACCGAAAGGTCGTTGGTTTCCAGGATCGATGATTCCTGATTTCAGCAATCAATCCATGAAAGACTGGTGGTTCAAAAAACGCCAATATCTTTTAGACATAGGTATCGATGGTTTTAAAACAGATGGTGGAGAATCTGTTTATTCTGATGATGTCGTTTTTTCATCTGGTTTATCAGGCAAGGATATGGTCAACCAGTATTCAAAGGATTACATTGAATCTTACCATGAATTCACAGGTAAAAATCGTGTATTGTTTTCCCGTGCAGGGTATATCGGTCAACAATCTAATAGTATACAATGGGCTGGAGATCAAAAGTCAACCTGGAAGGAATTCAAGGCAGTTTATCAAGCGGGCATCAATGCAAGTTTGAGCGGTCAAACATTCTGGGGATTTGACATTGGGGGATTTGCTGGTGATATTCCGAGTATGGAACTTTATATGCGTGGTACCGAGTTTGCGTTATTTACACCCATCATGCAGGTACATTCAGAACCCGTTGGAGGACAGTTTGCGTTATTGGAAGCATCAAAGATAATGAATAATGAGCGCACGCCATGGAATATGATGGATCAGTATAATCGTCAGGATTTATTGCCTGTTTTCCAACAATTCTATTGGATGAGAATGAACATGCTTCCATATATATATAGTGAATCCATCAAGGCAGTCATTTTGAAAAAAACATTGATGAAGCATTTGATGATTGAATATCCTGATGATCATCATGTCTATGATCATCATCAGCAATACTTGTTTGGTGAACTATTGGTAGCACCAGTCATTGAGGAAAATCAATATGAACAAGATATCTATTTTCCAGAAGGAGAATGGGTTCATATCTTGTCAAATCAGACATATGAAGGAAAAAAGTTTCATCATCTGGAAACTGGTTTGAACGATATTCAAGTATTTGCAAGAAAAGGAAGCGCATTGGTTCTCAATTTAGGTGATCATCAAAAGTTTCCAAGTGACATTGGAAATGAAATTGATGGAAAACAGTTAACAGTTATTCTTTATGGGAACCAAGGAAAGTATCATTATATGGATCAGCAATCCGATTGCTGGATTGAATGGGAAAATGGAAGTGTGACTGTAACAGGTGAATGTACGAAACAGCTTATTTATGTTCATCAATCATCTTTCTAGGTGTGTCGGCATCACACAAGGAGTCATCACATGAAAAATTTAATCATTAACGGAGCATCTAGATCTGGAAAATCAACGGTTGCCAAACGTATAGCAAAGAAATTTAATATGTCGTATATCCCTTTTGACAGTATCGTTTCTACACTGGAGAGACTTTATCCATGTACTGGAATAAAACATCTTGATGACAATATAGCAATGAGCAAGAAGTTATCTGTTTTACTGAAAGAATTCATTTCCCATCTAGAATATGAAGATATTCACTATATTATCGATTTATATCAGATTTATCCTGTGGATTTAAAAGAAATAGTGGATGATGAAAAGCATTTGGTTGTATATTTCGGTTATCCCCATATAAAAGCTGAAGAAAAGCTTGAGCATATCAAAAAATATGCTAGAGAAAAGGATTGGACAAGACAAACAAGTGATAAACAAATGATTGACATTATAAATGTATTCATCTTAGAAAATCAATTGATGTATGAAGAATGCAAGAAAGTCAATTATCGGTTTTTCGACACAGGACACCATTTTGAAGAAACAATCTGTGAAGCTGAACGGTATATCATCAAAATGCTCACTGAATAACACAAAGAGGAATCCAAGATCATTGGAAACCTCTTTTTCATTCATGTTGATGAAACAGTCGGTTCTATGATTTTCTTGCACAAGTATCTGAGTCTAGCCATTTTTTGTTAGGGTCTCATTTCGAGATATCATGATTAGGAAACCGCTACATCTATATAGATGTATCCATTCATCAAGATAAAACAGATACATTTTCTACGATAATATGCAAAATAGGTATTGTGTATAGAATGGTACTGTGTTATAATGGGTTCATAAGGTGGTGTCAAAATGAACGCACAATTCAAAAAAGGAATCATCGAACTCTGTGTATTATCTGTATTGGTAGAAAAAGATAACTATGGATACGATATCATCAATGAGCTCTATAATCATATCAATGTCAGTGAAAATTCAATCTATCCGATTCTAAAAAGACTGACTGATGATGGATACTTTAGAACTTATCTTGTCGAGTCTAAAGAAGGAGCACCAAGAAAGTATTACCAAATGACAGAAAAAGGATTTATATTTTATTTGTCACTCCGTGATGAATGGGATCAATTTATTGGCGGAGTATATCAAGTGATTAGCAAAGGAGGAAAGAAAAATGATGAAATTTTTAGAAGATTTAAAGAAAGAATTGAAAAAGAGGAACATAAGTGATTCAGAAATTGAAGAAATCATCAAGGATCATCAGGAAATGATTGATCAAGCATTTCAAGAAGGTTATTCTGAGTCTGATGTTATTTTGAGATTTGGGGATCCGGTGATGCTTGCTGAGGAACTATCTGAAGGATCAGATCGTGATGATGCTCCAAGAGTGGAAAGCGATCAATATCAGGTATGGAAATCATATACCCCAAATAAAGATAGTCTTACTCTAGTTGTAAAACTTGTATCCGAAGATTTAGTTGTTCAACCTTCAACAAATGATCAGATTCGTATTCTTTATAAAGGAAGAGTAAATATTGAAAAGTATGAAATCAGTTATAAGAATGGTGAACTTTTCATTGAAGCTCCTAAATCAAGAGGACTATCCTTCATGAGACTTCAATCTGATGAAATGAAATTTATCATTGAAGTCCCCAAAGCACTTGATTTCAAGGAATGCAACCAGCATGGCGTATCCTCAGACTTCACCCTACAAAACCTAGAAATCACTCACTTCACAATCAACACGACCAGTGGTGATTGTGAAATCAAGAATTCAACGTTTGAAGATGCCCGTTGGAATACCGTATCAGGAGATTTAAAAGCAAGCGATCTTTCCATCACTAACCTAGTGATATCCATGGTATCAGGAGATTCAAATCTTAAGCAAGTGAACATCAAATCTGACTTCTCCCTTTCTACCGTTTCTGGAGATGCGAAGATTGAAGATTCTAAAGCTGATACATTCAACATGAATACAGTCAGTGGTGATCTAGATGCCAAAGAATTTTATATCCAATCTGTGAAGTTCAAATCTGTAAGCGGAGATTGCGACATCATCAATAAAATCAAAACACCGATTAACATTCTACGCAGTGTTTCAGTGAGTGGAGAAATCCGAATTAAGTCTTAAAAGAAATCGAGATGATTCAAATGAAACAAACATTCCATTATAAAATCGAAGTTAATGAAAACTCAATAAGTTTCGAATTCTATTTAACAAAACCTAATCATACCGCAGATGCACATGATGGTTCTTTAACTGAACAGAGTGAAAAAAGAAGATTTGGCATCAAGCTATCCTATGATTGGAGCCAAGTAGAAGAAGCTGATGAAATCATCGAGATGATTAACAATGGAGAATTGATTGAAATGTATCAAATGAGTAGGAATATGATTGAATCATGTCATGCTCATTCATAAAAACATCTAAAACTAGACAAAACGATTCCGCCTCAGGCTGAATCGTTTTTGTTTTCTTTGTTTTATCATGCTCCCCCTGTTTTAAGGAAAGCAGGAAACTTGAATATTCATCAAATCTATGTCAATTTGTGATAAGATTAACGTAAGGCATCACTTATTCAAAGGAACCCATAACATGACACTGCTCCAAATGAAATATTTCATCGCTGTATGCGAAAGCGGATCACTCACTGCAGCATCCAAATCCTTATTCGTGACCCAACCTGCTTTATCCACAGCAATCAACCAGCTTGAAAAAAGCTATAACTTAAGACTCTTTGAACGGAAGAACCATGGTTTGACTTTAACTAAAGATGGCGAGTTTTTCTATGAGAAGGCGAAACAGCTCCTCAATGCTTATGAAATACTGGATAAGGACCTAAAGGATTTAGCTCAAAGTAAATATACGATCAGAATTGGAGTGCCTCCAATGATCGGATCGTTTCTCTTCCCTAAGATCTATAGTCAATATATGCAATTTCATCCAGATGCTAAGTTTGAAATCTGGGAAGAAGGATCTTTAACGATTAGAAAGAAGATACAGAATAAGACATTAGATATTGGGTTCTCCATTCTGAATGATAACGCGAATGAGCATTATGAAAAAGAAGATATCTTGGAAACAGAACTCCTTTACTGTGTCAGCAGGGATAATCCAATCTCTAAAAAAGAATCACTCATCATTGAAGATATCAAGAATGAGTCAATCATCATGCTTAGGGAAGGATTCTTTCAAAATCAATTGATTAATAAGATGTACCAGGAAGTCCAAGCAGATCCAAAAATCATTTTGATTTCATCTCAGTTATCTGTCATCAGAAACTTCGTGAAAATGAACGCTGGTGGAGCATTCCTGATGAAGGAGCTTGTTGATATAAATGATGACTCCATCGTTGGAATCTCATTTACTAACAAGCTCACTTTAAAGATTGGTTTGATCTGGCAAAAGGAAGCGCAGCTCCATTTAGGCGCACTTGACTTCATCAATTTCCTAAGAGATTTCAAACAGGTATAAAAAATATTTATAGCATATAAAAAAATGAAAACATGAGAAGCGAGAAATCGCTTTTTTCTTTGATATAATAGAGTCGAGATAACGCTTACACAAAGGAAATCGATATGAAACCCGAAAAAAATAAGATATTAAAAAGAATTATGAGTAAATTAGGTAAAGCTGGTATTTGGACAGTTATCTTAACATTAATCATCTTCATATCCCAATTCATCGCATCCCTCATCCAGAGTGACTTTGGAAATGTTTCTATTGAAACGGTTTATTTTGCTGCGAGGGATGAGCAAACTGTTGTTTATGATCTCTTTGTTCCATCTTCTGCAAGTGAAGACAACAAGGCTCCCTTGATTATTGTGATTGCGGGTTTTCAGCGCAGCAGAGAGACGCAGAGCCATATCGCATTGGAATTTGCTCGTAGAGGATATGTCGTCATCAATATCGATCCATATAGCCAAGGCGATTCATCAAGCAGCCAAGGCATCGAGGGGGGAGCAATCGCCACCATCGAAGGATACGGCGCATTTGACATCATTAATTATGTTTATGACAATGATGAAGTATACCCTTATGTCGATAAAGATAGAATCGGAGTCACCGGCCATTCCGCAGGCGGAAACGCCGCTTATCAAGCTGCAGTGCACTTCGGTCAGGAATCTGTCAATAACGGAGGGGTGAGCAAGGTTCATTCCGTCTTCATCAGCGGTTATGTCCTATCCATCAACTCCAGCATCACCTTCTCCAAGAGCAATATGGGAACTGATTACGCCTTATATGATGAAGGAGCATTCAGAAACCCAATCAATACAAGCGCACCATCCGGATATTCATTATCTGATATGAGATGGGCTTTAGAATCTCACATCTTTGTCAATTCAGGCTTAGAGAAGCAGGGACTCCCAACCATTCCTGATAGTTCTGAAGTTGAGATTGAACGTATTTATGGCAATCCCAACCTAAGAAACATGAGACAGGTGTTCAACACACCCACCATCCATGCATTCCAGCCTTATGATCCTCAAGCAGAAATGGGCATGTTTAGCTTCTTCGAGATTGCTATGGATTTTAGAAATGATACCATCAGTCCTAGAGATCAAGTCTGGGTGATTAAAGAAATATTTACTACGCTATCCTTAATCGCATCCCTTTCGATGCTTATCCCTATAGCAACTCTCCTCTACCGCATTCCATTCTTTAAATCATCGCTTCAAAAGGCTAATATAGATATAAGAAAGCGTAGTAAAGGCAGTATCATCAATTATATTGTTGTCTTCCTCATTACTGCGACCTTCGCAGCACTCTCCTATCTGCCTTCAGCTGAACTGACGTTAGTATTATTCCCTGAAGCGAGCCAGTCTGTCAATACATGGTTCTTCCCACAGCGCATGAACAACGCAGTTGCTGTATGGGCTGTGTTATCAGGATCATTCGCGATGCTTGTGTTCATGGCTTCCAGGTATATCAGTTTAGTTCTTAAGAAGCGTAAAGAGAATACTCCAATCATATTGAAAGAAGAGTTCACCAGATGGGGAGTATCCACTGGATGGATGAACCTACTCAAGACAGTTCTCTTGGGATTATTAACAGTCACCATCTATTTCTCACTCCTCATGATTACCTATTGGATTTTCCATGTGGATTACAGATTCTTATTCATCATGGCTGCACGCCCCTTGAATCAAAAGGTGCTCATTCAAATTCTGATGTACTTCCCATTATTCTTTATCTTCTATTTCTCTAATTCGATTAGAGTGAATGCAGGTCAGATGAGAGGTAAAGCACATGAATATGTCAAGCTCTTCATTTCAGGGTTTACCAATATCGCAGGACTTGCAGTGATCTTATTTCTGCAGTATCTCGCATTCGTTCAAACAGGAACGATTGCGTTTACTGAATTACCGGATGGCACGACACAATGGCTTTATGTCAATATCTTATTTACCCTGATACCGATTATGTTCCTCATGCCATTCTTTAATAGATGGTTCTATAAATTAACAGGAAATACGGTTTTGGGACCGATGATCATCTGCTTGATCTTCGTCATCATGAGCTTAAACAATTCAGTATCCTATATTCCAATTTAAAAAGGAGAAAAAAAATGAAAAAAAGATTATTCCTACTCGTTGCATTATTCTTGTTGGTGGTTCTCGCTTCATGCGAACCAGAAGTCGTAGAAACCATCACTTATACCGTTACCTTTGAAACAGGTGAAGGAGCTACCACTATCGATGAACAAATCATCGATAATGGCGGTAAAGTTACAGAGCCTGAAGATCCAACAAGACCTGGATATGTCTTCTCAGGCAAATGGATGAATGGAAGTTTCGAATGGAACTTCGATTTAGACATTGTGACTGATGATTTGACATTGGTTGCTGAATGGCTTGAAATCTCATCTTCACCATCTGAAATCATGATGGTAGATGAAGCGTTCACTTCATCTATTTCATGGATGCAGACAGACGCAGATCTTCAAACGTTCACCGTTTCCATCAAGCCAGTTGATGGAATGAGTTTTACAGTCATTGAGGGCACTTATGATATCGATACGACGAATTTAATGCATGTCGTCACCTTTACTCCAACAGTTACTCCTCAAGGCGGAGAATACATCGTGAAGATTGAAGTCGCTGGAGAGAATCCAGTTGAATCTGATGTCATGATGTTTGGCGGAGCAGGAACAGAAAGCAATCCTTACTTAGTTTCATCGATCAATGATATGCTTACCATCCTTGATGATGCCGATTATAGCGATCAGCATTTCTTACAGATCAATGATATTTTATCAACACTCACTGAACCAATTGAAATCAATGATGCGAGAAAATTAGCATTCTCGGGAACTTATGATGGAGATAACTATAGCATTTCATTTTCTGGCAACGGCGGTTTATTCCATGAAATTACTGAAACGGGTGTTGTTAAGAATCTAGTCATTTTAGCAACAACAACTCTTTATGCAGCAGAACTCAATCTTTACCCAATCGGCGCAGTTAGTGATAGCAATGCCGGCTTGATCGACAATATCGATTCCAGAGCAATTCTAGAAAACCCACGCCTACAAGGCGCACTCCCAGTATTCACTGCTGTGGATACTTTAGATCACACGACAGGAGCTGGCGGAATTGTCGGTTCGAATGAAGACTCAGGAATTATTAGAAACGTCACGGTAGGCGGTGCAGGATCTGTTAAAGCGGGTCGTGGTGTCGGCGGTGTCGCAGCTTATAACTTCGGATTGATCGAACATGCGCATGTCACAGCAACCCTTCCTGCTGGAAACCAAGCCAATAGTGGAAACTCATCCA
>Ga0209000_1002338_pt1 | contig 10501 bp, 8 predicted proteins | sample RifGroD2_FD_183998 | JGI IMG/M metagenome (GOLD analysis project Ga0209000, IMG submission 183998) | Groundwater microbial communities from Rifle, Colorado, USA - Groundwater D2 (SPAdes) (version 2) | ecosystem: Environmental > Aquatic > Deep subsurface > Groundwater | place: Rifle, Colorado...
TATATTGGTGCGCAATTACATATAGAGTTACCAAGTTATGGCAGTGTAGATCTTGCTATGCCATTTAAATTAGGGGCTTTTTCTTACGTTGATTCAAAATCTATTGGAAATATAGAAATAGGAAGATATTGCAGCATTGCTACAGACATAAACATTAGTCCTTATCAGCACCATCCAACCAATTGGTTATCTACCTCACCCTTTCAATATAAATCCAATATATTTAACTGGAATAAATATTATACTGAAAATTTGATTGAAACGCTTGAATATGAAAAATATCCTCCAAAATCCTATATAGGGAATGATGTTTGGATAGGAGCAGGTGTTTTTATAAAAAATGGCATTAAAATTGGTGATGGCGCTATTATTGGAGCCGGCTCAGTTGTTACAAAGGATGTGGAGCCATTTTCAATTGTAGCTGGTAATCCCGCAAAATTGATTCGCTATAGATTTAGTGATGATATAATAGAAAAAATAAATAAATTACAATGGTGGAATTTTGCATTTCCTGATTTTGGAAATATTGATTATTCTGATCCAGCAAAAGCTGTTGAACAAATAGAAGAAGCTATAAATGGATATAACATTCTGCCATATCAACCTAAAATACTTACACAAAAAGATTTTGAACCATTTATAAAAAAAGAAAAAAAAGCATTATTTTCAAGAAAAAGATTATTATCGGGAAGTGAATATGCAAATACCTTTTAATAAACCGTTCTTAACTAAAAGTGAATTAAATTATATAGCTGAAACAATAATAAATATGCAAACATCCGGGGATGGACCATTTACAAAAAAATGTCAAAACTGGCTTGAAAATAAAACTGGCTGTAAAAAAACTTTATTAACCCATTCCTGCACTGCTGCACTGGAGATGGCCGCGTTACTAATTGACATACAACCTGGGGATGAGGTTATAATGCCTTCCTATACTTTTGTATCAACGGCTAATGCATTTGTATTACGAGGCGCAGTACCTGTCTTTGTAGACATCAAGCCGGATACTCTTAATATAGACGAAAATAAAATCGAACAGGCCGTAACATCAAGAACAAAGGCAATAGTGCCAGTCCATTATGCAGGAGTATCCTGCGAAATGGATAAAATAATGGAAATAGCAGAGAAATATAATCTCTTTGTAATTGAAGACGCAGCTCAGGCAATTCTTTCATATTATAAAGGCAAAGCACTTGGAAACATTGGACATCTGGGGACATACAGCTTTCATGAAACCAAAAATGTCATTTGCGGTGAAGGTGGTGCCTTGCTGATAAATGATGATAGATTTGTTGAAAGAGCTGAAATAATCAGAGAAAAAGGGACAAACAGAAGTAAATTTTTCAGAGGACAGGTTGATAAATATACGTGGGTTGATATAGGTTCTTCTTATTTACCGGGTGAAATAACAGCCGCATATTTATACTCACAGTTAGAACAATCGGAGCAAATAACTGAACAAAGACGTAAATTATGGAATAAATATAATGAACATTTAAGTGAATTTGAAGAAAAAGGTATTGTAAAAACTCCTTTTATCCCATTTGAAACTAATTTTAATGCTCATATGTACTATATAATTTTTAATAATTTACAAACCAGAACGGACTTTATTACATTCCTAAAAGAAAAGGGTATAATGTCAGTATTTCATTATATCCCGCTACATAGCTCTCCTGCTGGAATTAAATTTTGTAAATATCATGATAGAATGGAAATTACGAATAAAGTTTCTGATACATTAGTAAGATTGCCATTATATAATGATTTAACTTCTGAAGATCAGGATCATATTATTGAAATGGTTAAAGAATTTCTGAATAATTTAACTAATACTTTTAATAATCTAAAGATATGATAAATGCTATTTAATTTCTTTTAACATTTTTATGCTTTACTATTTTATTTGTTAAAATTAAAATAGTGTAATTAATTAATATGGAAATGTTTCGGTAATGAGTAAAAAATTTATATTTCATGTTGGGGTAGGCAAGACAGGGAGCTCGTATTTACAAAAAAAAGTTTATCCATTCATTGAGGATATATTTTTTGGTGGGGTATTTACACAAACTCCTTCTGATTTAGACCTTATTAGTGATTTATTATATAAATATAGTGCACAATTGCAGCCTTTTCCTCCAGAAGAAATAGAAGAAGTAAAGAAAAAAACTGATAAATTTAAATCAAATATTACAAAGGAAACGATATTATATTCTAACGAAAATTTAGTCGGGTCTGCGCAGCTTAGTTATTTAAATAATAAATTCACAACTTCATATATAAAAGAAATTGAGCCTAATGCAAAGATTTTTTTTACTTTTAGAAAGCAGGATTCCTGGGCAAGTTCTCTTTATAACCACTTTGTAACAAGGTTAAATCTATATAACAGATTTGTTCCAATAAACGAATATTTGGACTATAAAGAGTCTGAATTTGGACATAATGGTAATTTAAATATTAATTTGCTTAACTGGCTTGATTTATTTAATAACTATGTTAAAGAATTTGGAAAAGACAATGTACTTGCTCTCCCTTATGAATTATTTAGGGAAGACAAAGAACAGTTTATAAAAATCTTTTGTGATTTTGCGGGAATGACCCCTTATTTCCCTAAAGATAATGAATATGTCAATGCAAAAGGTTCTTCTATTGTTTATCATACTGTAATTCACAGCAAGTATGAACAGACGGTAAACAATATAAAAAATACAAAGATTAAAACATTCATAGCTAAAAATGACAGAGGATTAAAAAAATTTTTAAGGCAATTCAAAACAAGATTTGATTATTCAAAAGAAATGTTAACTGACATACAAAAACAACAAATACTCAAAATCCATAAAGAATCTAATAAAAATTTATCTAAAGCAATTGAAATAGATTTATCCCAATATGGATATTATTAAATTAGGAGATGTTTGCAACTAAATTTTAAATTGCTTATAAGTCAGATTTAACATAAAATTTTTAGATATGGAAACAAAAAATAAAAAAGATAAAGTGATAGTACTCGGTGCCACAGGAAACCTGACATTTGCTGTTGCAAATGTATTAACGGGTATTAAAAAACATTCTCCTGACTTAAAGGCAGATTTTATTGTTTTTCATAACGATATTTCTGAAAACGACCAAAATCTTCTGAATTCTATTCTTACTTGCAAGTTTATAGTGTACGAAATGCCGATAAATACTAACGGGGTTGAGCAATCATCCTTCCCTAGATACTCAAAGCTTGCATTTTCAAGATATGAATGTTTTAGAATGCTTGATGAATATAAACAAGTGTTGTGGATGGATGTTGATATTCTCATTCAAAAAGATATAAGAGATATTTTTGATTATGCAAAGACAGGAATCAGCTTATATAAAGAAATAGCTCCGCTTCAAGAATGTTTTTCAAGTGAGAATCTCGGATATGATATGAACGGCAGTCATTATAATTCAGGTGTGCTTTTATTAAGGGATAATTTGACTGACTATCATAAAATGGCTGATTGGCTTTATTCAAAGACATATGAATTTGCTCAATATTTAAAATATGCCGATCAAGGGGTTATTAATATTCTTTTGCAGGAATTCAAGCTTGAAGTTGATAATTTGCCTGAAAAATACAATTGCCATCCTTTAAAAACAGATGTTAAAAATGCTTGCACAGTACATCCGTATTCCCCACAGAAATTTTGGAGTTGGTATAACAAGAAGTATCATTTTAAAGAGTGGGATCAAAATAACAAAAAATGGCTTAAAATGGGTGGAACTCCTTATAAAGGTTTGAAATATGATTTTTGGGGAAAAATCACCAAAAATATAGACTATGATTGCCCTCACCCAATAAGACAGCCGGGTAAATTATTTAAATTTGTTATAAAAAAAATTAAAAAAGGTCAAAATCATGTTTAAAACACCTGTATTATTTTTAATATTTAATCGTCCTGAGACGACAGAAAAAGTTTTTGAAACGATAAGAAAGCAAAAACCTCAATATCTTTATGTTGCGGCTGACGGCCCCCGTATTGACAAAGAAGGTGAAGCCGAAAAATGCAGACAAACCAGAGAAATTATTAATAAAATTGACTGGGACTGCGAAGTTAAAACACTTTTCAGAGAAGAAAACCTAGGTTGTAAAATTGCAGTAAGCTCAGCAATTAGCTGGTTTTTTGAAAACGTTGAAGAAGGGATTATTCTTGAAGACGATTGTTTGCCTTCAAAGAGTTTTTTCAATTACTGTGAAATTTTACTTGAAAAATATAGGAATGATACTAGAATAATGCATATAAGTGCCGAAAATCCGATTGATGACTCTTTTGGAGAATCAAGTTATTACTTTTCAAAAATACCTCATATTTGGGGATGGGCTACATGGAAAAGAGCCTGGAAAAAATATGATGTAGACTTTCAAAATTATAATGATTTTATCAAAAATAACCATATTGAAAATGTTTTTCCTGAAAAATATGTTCAAAAATATTGGAATAAAATATTTTCCAGAGTTAAGGACGGCAAAATTAACACTTGGGACTACCAATGGACTTACGCATTGTTTATAAATAATGGATTGAGTATAAATCCAAACCTTAACATGGTTTCAAATATTGGTTTTGGTGTGGAAGGTGCTACTCATACATCTGTATCAGAAAAATGTGCTAACAGGCAAACTTTTGAAGTAGCTGAAATCCATCACCCTGAATTTATTATATCTGATAAAACCGCTGTTGATATGATTTTAGAAGAAAGATACGATTTGTTTGAAAAAACTCCTCTTTTTATTATAAATCGTGAAATTTCAAGAACAATTAAAAAGTTGACAAAAAATGCTTAAAAATCCCATTAATTATTTAGAAACAAGTTTTTATCAAAAATACTTTTCTCAAAGAAAAGTTGCTCAAAAAATTTACGAAAATTTTGTTCTGTTGCATCTAAAAAAATACACTAAAAATTCCATGATAAGTCAAGAATTAAAGAATATACTCCATGTAAATACTGCTGTAGGTAGAGGTGGAGCAGCAAAAATTGCTTATAATTATCTTACTCAAAATCTTAACAGAATGGGATTTAACTCAAAACTTTTGGCAGGCACGATTTATTGCAAACAAGAACCGGATATGGCTTTAATTGAATGCAAAAATCTGAATTTACACAAACTTTTACACAAATATCAGAAAAAATCAGGATTATTAGATTTTTATAACCTTGCAAGTTTTAATATTCAGGATATAGAAGTATTTAAAAATGCAGATATAGTTCATTTACATAATTTACACGGCTCATATTTTTCACCGTTTATGTTGCCTCAACTGACTTCTTTAAAGCCTACAATATGGACACTACACGACGAACAATCCTTTACAGGTCATTGTGCATATGCTTTTGACTGTGAAAAATGGCTAATTGGCTGTGGGAATTGTCCTGATTTGAATTTCTATCCAAAAATCAAGAACGATACTACAGCGTTTCTCTTAAAAACCAAAAAAAAGATTTATGACATGTCTGAATTTACAGTAGTTTGTCCCTCAAACTGGCTTGCTGACAGAGCAAAACAAAGTATTTTGCAAAACAAAGATATTAGAGTAATTTATAATGGCGTAAACGAAAAAGTCTTTGCTAATACAGACAAAATAGAGGCAAGAAAAGCTTTAAATTTGCCTTTAGATAAAAAAATTCTTATGTTTAGTGCAAGCGGAAGTATTAAAAACCCTCAAAAAGGCGGTAAATACTTATTTGAAGTTTATAATCAGCTAAAAAGCAATGAAGATATTTTGTTTTTGAATATAGGTGGCGGCAATTCATCTAAAATTAGAAAAAATTGGATTGATATTCCATACATTAATGATGAAAAAACAATGGCTCTTTATTATTCTGCGTCAGATCTGTTTATTTATCCTTCTATGGCTGAAACATTCGGGCTTGTTATAGCAGAAGCCATGGCTTGCGGAACACCTGTAGTTGCTTTTAGCAACACAGCTATTCCTGAAATAATTAACCATATGGAAACAGGATACCTTGCAGAAAATAAAAACATTGAGGACTTCACCAGCGGAATAAAAATTTTCCTGGAAAATGATGAATTAAGAAACAATGCAAGAATAACAGCAAGAAAAGAAATTGAATTAAATTTCACTCTGGACAAAATGATTGATAATTACATTAATCTTTATCAGGAAATCTGGCAAAAATGTAAAGTTTATTGAGTTTTTCTTGAATAAAAACTTTGAAAAACTATAATCAGTAAATAACAAAAATTAAATCAATGAGAAGGCAATAATGAAATTAAATGAAGTAAATTATAATAAATCATTTGAATATGTATATTTGTATAAAAGAATGTGGCCTTATGTTAAGCCCTATTTGTTCAGAGGGATTCTTGGAATTTTAATTGCAATACCTGTTGGGCTTTTAGATGGAATTCCTGCACTCGCTATTAAATTTTATTTTGACCATGTAATAAACGGTACAGATAATACATTTGCTCAAAAAATAGTTGCATTGATTCCAATTGCTATAATTGGTTTTGCTGTTATACAGGGACTATTAATGTACCTTAACAACTATTTAAATGACTGGACAGGTAAAAAAATAACAATAGGGCTTCAAAAGGATTTATTTAAAAAGCTTCTTCGCTTTGAACCTGCATTTTACGATAAAAACACTTCGGGACTTGTTATGTCAAGATTTTTAAGCGATCCGGGCGGAGCATGCGGAGGAATAATAACTAATCTTAAAGACCTTATTTCTACTATTTGTTCATCCGTTGCACTTGTCGGGGTCTTGATTTATACATCATGGCAGCTCTCAATATTCGCAATATTTATGCTTGTAAGCGCATTTTTGCCTGTTACTTTAATTAGAAAACTTGTACAGCGTGTTTCACATGAAGGAATGAAAATAGGAAGCAGTGTTAACACAAACTTTTATGAAACTTTCAATGGAAATAGAATTATAAATTCTTTTAATCTCCAGAAATATCAGCTTGAAAAATTTTTGGATCAACTTATCCAGTCCTTTAATTTAAGCATGGGGTATAGTAAAAGAGCCGGTTGGCTTTCTCCAGCAATGATTGTAATTGGATCATTCGGTATAGCCGGTGTTATGTGGTATGGAAATCATTTAATATTAAACAAAACAATTTCAGCCGGTAGCTTATTCGCTTTTATAACAGCATTGGTACTTCTTTATAAGCCTGTAAGGACTCTTGGTAATACAATGGCGGGGATGCAGGGCAGTTTTGTTTCTATGAAAAATCATCCTGAATCCGTAAAAATTCCTACAATAAAAGATTCTATAAAGTTTGAAAACGTATGGTTTGAATATGAAGAAAGCACTCCTGTATTAAAAGGAATAAATTTTGAGGTAAAAATAGGTAATTCACTTGCATTGGTCGGAAACTCAGGAGGAGGAAAAACAACTATAGCAAACCTCATACCACGTTTTTACGATATAAAATCAGGTTCAATCAAGATTGATGGAATTGATATAAGAGATATTGATCTTGAAAGCTTAAGACAAAATATAGCAGTTGTTTTTCAGGATAATTTTCTTTTTTCAGGAACAATAAAACATAATATTCTTCTCGGTAAATTTAATGCAACTGATAATGAAATTCACAAAGCATTAAAGGACTCTTATCTTGATGAATTTATTACCTCTTTGCCAGACGGTATAGATACAGAAATAGGTGAACGAGGTGTAAGACTTTCCGGCGGACAAAAACAACGACTTGCTATAGCAAGAGCCATGGTTAAAAATGCACCCGTTGTAATTCTTGATGAAGCAACTTCTGCGCTTGATAATAAATCCGAGGCTATAGTTCAAAAAGCACTCGATAAACTTATGGAAAACAGAACCGTAATTGTTATAGCTCACAGGCTTTCTACAATTCAAAATGCTACAAGAATTGCTGTAGTTAATCATGGAGAAATTGCAGAAATTGGTTCGCATGATGATCTTATGTGTAATCCTGACGGAGCTTATAGCACTCTGTATAATGCTCAATTTAAATTTACAGAGCAATCCCAAGAAGAATTACAGGAAGTTTGAAAATTGAAAAAAAACAGTGAAGCAATTGATATAATTCTCCCTTCCAGAATAGGGGACTGTATTTTAAGTTTCCCTGCAATGCTTTGTTTAAAGCAATTAGTAGAAAAATTTCCTGAAAAAAACTTTAAAATAACTATATTCTCTACTAATAAACTTACAGAAATAATAAAAGCACTTGATTTTTCAGAAATTAAAAAATTTTCAAATATTCAAAAATTAAAAACGATTTTTAATCCATCTGATAAAGCTGTTTTTTTGCATACCTGCATGGATAATCACGGATTTTTTGCTAAAAAAACATACGGAATAAATATTACAGGAAAAAAAATAAGCTATCATAATGATATGCCTTATTTATATGTGGATCAAACACATAAATATCTTTCTGAAAAACTTTTTAATTATCTAAAAGAAAAGTATAATTTTTCGACAATTTCAATAAGCTTTTTTGGCACGCTTTTAGAAATTGGCTTTTCTCCAGAAGAAATAATGGGAAATTTTGAATTTAATGAAAATTCTCTTAATTTTGAAACAGAACTTACAGACTGGAAACCTGAAATCAATAATTATATTGTTATGTGCATGGAAGCGGCATATGGCAGCAAAGGTGATGCAGACAGACGATTTAACGAGGAATCCTATTTCGAAGTTGCTAAGAATATTTATGAGAAATATGGCTTGAAATCCGCTTTTATCGGGATTGATGATAGCAGAAGTCTTCCTAATACTGATTATATTTATGATTTTAGAAAAAAATTAATTTTTACCCAAACTACACAATTAATGAAACATTCAATGGCTTATATAGGAAATGATACAGGTCCTATGCACCTAGCAAACTTGATTAAAAAACCCACATTGGGAATTTATTCCAGAGAAACATCTATGACAACAACGTATTATCCTATATTTAATAATTTAAATACACAGGTTTTAGGATTTCCCCCAATGGATTTTGTAGACAATTTCTGTTCTAAACTGGTTGAAAAAGCTTAATTTTAGATTCTTTTAAAAGTATTTATGTCCAAAACCGTATACATTTCGGCACTTCCTCTATTTACAAGCATCCCCCTGTATGCATTTAAAGAAATTATACCTCTGAAAAACCATAGGTTTTTATTTTGAGAAGAATAAAGCTTTATCAATTCACGTTTTTTTCTTATAAAAGTTGTTATATCTATAAAATAATTAGGCATTGTCATTGCTGACCATATTTCATAAAATGCTATTTTAAGTGATTTTTTATGTTTTTTCTTTTTTAAAATTTCTTTAAGAAGTACTGTAACAGCTTTATGATCTTTGTGATTTTCAAAATAATTAGGAATAAAAATATAGTCATAATTAGAAATTTCTAATTGCTTGAATTTTTCGTAATTAAAGATGAGTTTACCGTCCTGAATATCAAGAAATTCATAGGAAGTGATTTCAAGATTTTCCATAACGCTTGTAAATTCTTTTTTTCGGATATTTACAATTTCTTCATTATTATTTTGAACTGTTCCAAATTTACCGTCAGTTAAGCAAACGATATGAACATTTTGAGGATATCTTATAAGTAGCCCTCCACATCCGAAAATTTCATCATCAAAATGCGGAGCTAAAACAAGACATTTTTCATCTGGTTGAATTATAAGTTCTTCTGGATCAATTTTTTCAAAATGAAAATAATTAACAAGTTTTAAATACTTCTTCCCGATAATAAAATCTTTATATAATTTTTTTAAATTAATCATAAATAACAATTCCTAGATAAATTTCTTCCAATTTAATAATTTCATTTCCTCTGTTTTACCCGTAAAATGCAAAAAATACGAATTTGAAAAAACTGCATCTATGCATAATTCCTTTACTTTGTTTTGTCCAAACAAAGGCAACTTCTCTGTCTTAAGCTCCAGCAAAAATGGATAAAAAAGAGCCTTTTGAAATTGTAGAAGCGTATTAAACCTGTAATCTATCCAGTGAATCATTCCGCTTTTCAATATCTCATAAGAAAGAGGTCTCATCTCATAATTTAGCCCCTTTTCCTCATAATTATAATAAACATGCTCTAAAATTTCTCTGTGAATCTTTGGATTAAAGACCATTACTCCAGTTTGAACCACATCTTCAAAATTACATTCAATTCCGAAACTTTTGTAATATTCTTGAGCTCGATAATTAATTACAGGCTTATAATTAAGATTCGTCCAATGTTCGTACATTCTTGAAAGAGCAAGTTTATATGAATCTCTTGTAGGAGAAGCAAATTCATTAACAGCGCCAATTTTATCAACAGGAATCCCTTCTGAAATATCTGGAGAATTTGGATTAATTATAATATCTGTATCAAGCCAAACAATTCTATCATAATCTTGTGACCATTTTTGACTTAAAACAAGACATTTCTGCCATGCGGCACATCTGCTTTTACCAAAATCCGAATTATCCCATAATTCTTCGCTAATTATCAAATCATATCCATATT
>Ga0209000_1002339_pt1 | contig 10498 bp, 11 predicted proteins | sample RifGroD2_FD_183998 | JGI IMG/M metagenome (GOLD analysis project Ga0209000, IMG submission 183998) | Groundwater microbial communities from Rifle, Colorado, USA - Groundwater D2 (SPAdes) (version 2) | ecosystem: Environmental > Aquatic > Deep subsurface > Groundwater | place: Rifle, Colorado...
GCGGCAGGCGGATGGCTTCGACCGGTGCTGCCTGCGCCGCCATTTCGCCACCCAGGGCACGCGCGCGGCAGTCGTCGAGGCGCTGGCGTATCCGTGCGCCGGTGGTTGCGTCGCTGTCCCAGCCGACATGCATCTCGCCGCAGAACAGCAGCGCGGGGACGGATGCCGAATCCTCGCCCAATTGCCGCGCCATGTCCCGGTACTGGCGGACGTTTTCCGGATGGCAGCTGAGTTCCAGCGCGTGCAGTTTCACCCAAGGGCGCGCCTCGGGTATCGCCTCGATGTAGGGATGCGCCTCGGCGCAGTGCGGGCAGGTGAGCGACCAGAAAAAATAAAGCCGAACTTCGGGCTGGCCGTTTGCACCGGGCTTGAGCCAGGCATCGTCTGCATGACCAGCGTGAGAGAATAGCGCGATTAAGCAGACGATTACGAAAAATAGGGGTTTGCCGATCATCGCAAGTTCTCCGTGGCATTTGTCGGCATGATACCCGCCGTAGCGATAGGCAGGAAGGCGCGTGCGGGCTTAATCACCTACAAGTTAACTCATGTCAAAACGTGACAAGAATTGTGTTGTTGTAGGTCGGATGAGCGCAGCGTTATCCGACATGAGTGTGTCGGAAGGCGCTGCGCTCATCCGACCTACGTAAACCTCCACCTTTTTGGTTTCGGCTTGGGTTTGTGGGCAAATGAATTTCAGATGAAAAAAAGCGGCATCCGGATGGATGCCGCAACAGGGAGGGTGGATCTACTCAAGTAACTTGAGCAGGAGGGGGTTACTTGCTTGATTGCCCAATCAGGGTGTTTACTTTGTCAGTGACGAGCCCGATGTATCACGAATTTGATTTTTCCATGCCTTGCGGATCAGGTTCTGCACATTTTCCGGCAACGGCACATAGTCCAGGTCGGCAGCCAGCTTGCCGCCGTTGGTGTAGGCCCAGTCGAAAAACTTCAGGACTTCTCTCGCCATGTCCGGATTTTCCTGCATCTTGTGCATCAGGATGAAAGTCGCGCCGCTGATCGGCCAGCTTTCCTTGCCGGGTTCATCGGTCAGGATTTCGTAGAAACCCGGTGCCTTGTCCCATTGTGCGTTCGCTGCGGCGGCTCTGAAGGATACGTCGCCAGGTTCGACGAACTGGCCGTCGCGGTTCTTCATTTGCACGGAGGCCATCTTGTTTTGCAGCGCGTAGGCGTATTCCACATAACCGATAGTGTTCTTCATGCGTTGCACGTTGGCGGCCACACCTTCGTTGCCCTTGCCGCCGGTGCCGGCCTTCCAGGAAACCGCAGTACCTTCGCCCACTGCGGATTTCCACTCCGGGCTGGCCTTGGACAGGTAATTGGTGAAGATGAAGGTGGTGCCGGAACCGTCGGAGCGATGCACCACGGTGATGTTGTCGGCAGGCAGTTTGAGGTCCTTGTTCAGGGCCACCAGCGCGGGGTCATTCCATTTGGTGATTTTGCCGAGGTAGATATTGGCCAGCGTCGCACCATCCAGCTTCATCTTGTTGGCCGCGACACCTTCGATATTCACGACCGGCACCACACCGCCGATCACGGTCGGAAACTGCATCAGGCCATCTTTTTCCAGTTTTTCCGGCGTCAGCGGCATGTCGGACGCGCCGAAATTAACGGTCTTGGCGGTGATCTGCTTGATGCCGCCGCCGGAGCCGATGGACTGGTAATTCATGTTTACGCCGCTTTGGGCCTTGTAGGCTTCCGCCCATTTGGCATAGATCGGGTAAGGGAAGGTTGCGCCCGCGCCGGTGATATTGGCGGCTGCCTGACTCGTGCCGGCACAGGCCAGAGCGGAGGTTGTGGCGATGCCGATGATGAGTTGCTTGAGTTTGCTGTTCATGTTGTCTCCATATATTTGTTAATTCAGTCATTCCATATCGCACAGCTGTATTAGAAAATGTGCTTTATGCCGAGAGAAACCACCGACGGGGAAGCGCCGATACCGTTGACGGTGCTTGCCGCCGAAGTGCTCTGGCTGAAGCCATAGTCGCTGGCGATCTTGTTGCTGATGCGCGAGTAGATCGCATACAGCTTGGTGCGCTTGCTCAGGCCGTGGTCGTAGCCCAGGCTGAACTGGTTCGCGCCGGTGTTGGCATTCGAGGCCAGTTGGCCGGCCCTGCCGTAGGCCAGCTTCACGGCATTCATGCCCATCTTGTAATTGCCGGACAGGTAATAGGCGTTATGCCCGAAGCGATCGGCGCCGACTGCGGCGCAGCCACCGGCTACCACGGCGGTGCACAGGTTATCGCTGGTTCTCTCATAAACGAAATTCGTGGTGAAGGCGTCCAGCGTATAACCGAGCCCCAGCTTCCAGGCCGATTCCTTGCCGCCTGCCACAACCGAATCGAGCTTGTGGTTTTCGTAACCGAGCGAGCCGAAAACAGGGCCGGCCTTGTAGGTGGCGGCCATGCTCAGGAGATTGTCCTTGGCGTCTGTGGCGGCAGTGTTGTTTTCCTTACGGTTGGCGTAGGCGATCATGCCGGTGAAACCGCTCATGGCCGGCGTGGTGTACATGACGATGTCGGGCTGGCGGCCATCGAAGGCGGTATTGGCGGAATCGACGGTTGTCGGGCTGGTCACACCGCCCAGCAGAGCGCGGTTGTCGGCGATGCTGTCGCCGAATATATCCAGCTTGCGTGTCGCCAGTTTGTAAGGAGTGTCGTGGCGTCCCAGCAGCACGGTGCCTGCGCTGTCGCTCTTCAAGCCAACGAAGCTATTGCGGGTGGCAAAGTTGCCGCCCGTATTGTCTATGTTGACCTGTCCCTCGACCTGCCAGACCACCGACAGGCCGTCGCCAATCCCTTCAGCACCCTTGAAGCCCAGTTTCGAAACGTTGCTCGATACATTGCCCTTGCTGGTGCCTGCCGCACCGGCGGCTGAAGTGCCGGTGTTGATGAAATCGTAGGACAGGTCGGCTTTGCCGTATACGCTTACGTTTGCCGTATCGGCCATGGCCGGTGCCGCGAAAACCGCCGCTGACAGTGCGACGAAAACCAGTTTCTTCTGCTTCATGAATGCTTGTTGCATGATCAAGTCTCCCAGTAATTTTGAATAAGTCGCCCTAGCGCGACCCGTGCAGATTAGAGGGGAGATGTGAAAAGCCGGTTAAGGATTGGTGAAAGTTTTGTTACAAGGGGGAATGATTCGGGGAGGCGATTTGATTGCGGTGCGCAAGCGCGAAACAAACACAACCTGAAATAATCGGCTCGGTGCTTACACCGAAAAACGGTAACCGCTGCCGCGCACGGTTTGGATCAAATGATCCTTGCCGGCCGCCTCCAGCGCTTTCCTGAGCCGGCGTATATGCACATCTACGGTGCGCTCCTCGATAAAGGCTTGCGTGCCCCATACTTGGTTGAGCAATTGGGAACGGCTGTATACCCGGTCGGCATGGTTCATGAAAAAACACAACAACCGGAATTCGGTTGGCCCCAATTCAATATTGATACCGCTTGCCCTGACCCGGTGCGATACGGGAGACAGCTCCAATCCGCCTATGGCTAAGGGTTCATCCGGTATCGCGGGAACATGGCGGCGCAGCATGGCGCGTATCCGCGCCATCAGTTCGCGGGGCGAAAACGGCTTGGTGATGTAATCGTCCGCGCCTGATTCGAGTCCCAGTATTTTGTCGTGTTCTTCCCCGCGTGCCGTCAGCATGATGATGGGAATGTTGCTGGTCCTTGCTTCGCTGCGAAATTGCCTGGCAAGCAACGGGCCGCTGGTGTTGGGCAACATCCAGTCGAGCAGGATCAAATCCGGCAAGTCCTGCCTGATTTGCCGCCAGGCGCTTTCCGCGTCTTCCGCGCGCAATGCGCGAAATCCGGCCTGGGTAACATTGAATGCCAGCAGTTCCTGAATCGCCGGTTCATCTTCGACTATCAAAATTTTTGCGCTCATCTCCAACCTTCGATCACTGATTGCGGAATGGCTAATATATGAGTAATTTGTGACAGAAAGATGACTCTAAGAAAGTATTTCGCATGGCAGTCGCTTATACGCGGCGTGGGCAGCGGGCCAACGCGAGATTTGCGCAGCGATTTATTTGCCCCGCTCTGGCTGGGAAATAGGTGGGACGGGGGGAGCCGGTTACCCGACAGCAGATGAATAATTATCGCATCCGCACCCGCATACACCCGCGCCCGAGGTTACGAGCACAGGGCTATAACCCGTCCCGGCAGCGTAGCCGGGCCAGAAATTATAGTCGTGCGCTTGCAGCATTGGCTTCATTGGCATGTCCACCTTGGTGATGTGCTCAACTATCCAATGCTTCAAAGAGCGGGAAAAATGCACTGCCGTGCTTTTAGGCCACATGCCATATTCGGCTTCCAGCTCATCTCTTAAATGCCGAAGCGCGTTCAGTGAATATTGCTGCGCCGGCTTGAGCCGGGCAAAAGGAAAGTCGACCGCCTGCGCGATTTTTTCCTCGTTTGCGAAATGGGTGTGTACTAATATTCGAGATGCTCAAATTCATGCAGCAGGGTGAGGCTGTCCATTGTTTCGATCGCGCGGTTGGCGTCGTTGACCATGCTTATCAGGTTTCTGTGTTCGGCATCGATAATTACATTTCCGACACTCAGCTTCTTTCCCCATACCAAGTTCGCCATGCCTTGACCCCCTTAGGAAAATTCAGGCATCGCAGAATCTATCAGGCGGGACGTGGCATGGCATTGATGTGCCGAAAGCTGCAGGTAAAGGCTTGCGACGTGCCCGGCGGCGTGGTTGGTTTCACCCTCCTTGCAGCACGGCCAGAATTTGTAGTTAAGGGCTTGCAGCATCGGCTTCATCGGCATATCCACCTTGGTGATGTGCTCGGTCATCCAAACCTTCAAAAAATGTGCGTAATGCTCTATTGCGCTTTCACACCAGATACCCTTCCTGGCCACCAACTTATCTTTAAAATACTGAAGCTCTTTAAGCGAATATTGCTGCGCCTGTTTGTGTTTGGCCAAATCGAATTTTGCCGCCCGCGCGATTTTTTCCTCATTGGCAAAGTGAACGCATAACCAACCTTCAAGCAATTCGAAGGCTTGCGATATAACCGAGAAGTCCCTTGCCCTGATCGCGCGTTCAATGCCATTGATCACGGCGATCAAATTTTTGTGATCGGAATCGATAACTGCGTTACCGACGCTCAGTTGTTTTGTCCATACCAGTTTCATCATGCGCCCCTTTTATATATCCGATTGGAAAACGTTATCCGCTCAATATGACTTGCCGGATTACATCTTGAGAAAATGTTCTGATACTTTGAGAAAGTGTTTCGCATAGCGGTCGCTCATGCGCGACATCGGCAGCAAAATCAACAAATCGGCGGTATTGAATTCAGCATCCCATGCCGGTTCGCCGCAAATATAAGCGCCCAGCCGCAGGTAACCTTTGATCAACGGCGGGATCGGCGCATCGAGGTATTGGTTCAGCGCATGCAGCGGCAGCGGGTTGCGGGGAAATACGCTGTATTCGATGGGGGCTGCATAGATGCGATGCAGTTTGCGGTAGATGCTGGCCGCGACGTGTCCGCCGTCCGCCATGCTGATGCTTGCGCAACCGATCATGTATTCGCAGCCGCTTTGCTGCATGTATTGTGCGAGGCCGCCCCATAGCTGGGTGATGGTCGCGCCGTCGCGGTAATCCCAATGCACGCAGGAACGCCCCACTTCCACCATGCGGTCACTGAGGTGCAGCAAGCGGGTCAAGTCGAACTCGGTTTGTGCATAGTAGCCGCCGATTTTTTGCGCCTGATCGGGCGAAAGTATCCGGTAGGTGCCGACCACTTTGTTCCCGTCGCTTTCGCGCACCAATAAATGCTCGCAGTATTTGTCGAAAATATCGCGATCGATTCCTTCATTTGCGCTGGGCAGGTTCGCACCCATTTCTTCGGCGAACACTTTATAGCGCAGGCGTTGCGCCTCCAGTACTTCCGCCTCGCTGTGCGCCAGGCTGGTTATTAAACGGCGTTGAACTGCGGGTTGAGTTTGTCTGTTGAGCTCCAGCATTGCATCCCCTTTATTGGTTGACGATGCTTGCAGATTATTGGCTCCCTGTTGCAGCGTGATGATGGGAATATGAAGAGTTTGTGAAATTGTTACCTGGGTAGCCGGTTCAGTCATGTTGGGTTAGCGGCTTTATCGCGTAACCCAACAAACTCAATCTTCAACACCAACGGACGGGCAGCGCACATCAACACGGCATTTTATTGGGTTACGGCGCAAAAACCGCGCCTAACCCAACCTACACGTCTGCGACCTACGTTTGTTCCGTAATTAACAGGTCGTGGTACTAGGCAGGGTCGCTCATGGCCTGTAATGTGCAATTATGGATTCGTAAAAAGCCAGCATGCGGCCCGCCAACTTGCCAGCCGACCAACCATGCGCATAATCGCATCCCGCTTCTCCCAGTTGAATACGGGCATAGTCATCTCTTAGCATCTTGATGACCTTGCCGGAAAAATCTTCCAACTTTTCTTCGGCAATCCATACGCCGCAACCTTCACGCAAGACATCGCGAGTTCCCATTTCAGCGATGGACACTACCGGCACGCCTTGCGCCATCGCTTCCAGCAGAACCAGCCCCTGGGTTTCTGTCTTCGATGAAAATACAAAAATATCAGCGGAGCGATAACAATTATTGAGTTCGGTATGGCGATCAAGGTAGCCGATAAACATGATATTTTCCGCCAGCCCAAGCGCGTCGGCTTCATTCTCCAGCCCATCACGTGCGGGGCCTTCACCGGCAATCAGCAACAGCACTTCCGGGATGTCGTGCCTGACACGGTCAACCACTTGCAACAGGAATCCGATGTTCTTTTCGTATGCGACACGCCCGACAAAAAGCAGCACAGGCCTTTCCTCCGCTATGCCGTATTTGCTGCGGAAAGCGGCTCCATCACCCCGCATGAAGCTTTCCGGTTCGAGGCCGGTAGGTATGACTTCCGCGCGAGTCGTCACGCCATAGCCGCGCAACGCCTCCATCATGGGGCCGGAGGGAACCACCATCCCGGCGAGGCTGTTGCCTTGATGCCGGGAGAAGCGGCGAGCCACTGCTCCCATCACCGCTTTGGATAAAAATGGAATGTAATGGTGGAGATATTCTTCAAAAAACGTGTGGTAAGTTTCCATGCATGGAATATCCAGCAAACGGGATAGTTTGATGCCGAGGTAATGCGCCACGAATGGCGTCTGGATGTGGATGATGTCGTAATGTTCGCCGCGCAGTTTTTCAAGGTGTGCCATCACACGGTTGAACTTCATCAGCCGATCCTCAGGGTCAAAGGGCAGCTGGCGGGAAGGCACCCGCATGATGTCGCTTTCATCCGCGCTGGGCGCCATATAATCCGGCGCGATCAGATGCACCGTGTGGCCGAGTTTGCGCAGTTCGTGCCGGAAAGTTTCTATGGAAGTCGAAACGCCGTTGATGCGCGGGAAATATACATCGGATATAAACAGGATTTTCATAGCCGGGAGCCGTAGTATCGGCGAATGGGAGCCATGCCTTTCAGCCTGATAGAACCAGCATCCAGGTCACGGCAAGGTTGACGATGGTAATGAGCACCGCAGCACTGCCGATGTCCTTGGCGCGCTTGGCGAGCCTGTGATCATCCAGCGAGATACGGTCAACCGCAGCTTCGATAGCCGAATTCAGCAACTCGACGATGAGCAGCAGCAGTACGCTGCCTATCAGAAGGGCGCGCCCAATGGCCGGCAAATCAAGCCAGAACGCGAGCGGCAACATGATGGCCGCCAGCAACACCTCCTGGCGAAAGGCATCCTCATTTCGATACGCCTCCTTGATGCCAGAGCAGGAATATTGAAAAGCATTCAATAAACGTTTGAACCCGGTTTTACCTTTGTAAGGGTTTTCCATAAGCTGTCTATAGTCCGGCGGCAGAATTACGGTTGGCGTTCCACTCAATCAGCTCCATGCGCCCGTCAAGATGTTCAACGATTGCAGTACAGCTATCCACCCAGTCGCCACAATTTAAATACAAGAGTCCGCCGACCTCTTTTGCCATCGGCCAATGGATATGGCCGCAAATCACGCCATCCAGCTTACGCTCGCGGATATGGTGAATAACCGAGTCCTCAAAATTGAAGATGAAGTTGACGGCAGTTTTTATCTTGCGCTTGGCATAGCCGGCAAGCGACCAGTATCCGGGGCGCCGAAAAGTCCTGCGCAGCCATGATAAATAAATATTCAGGCTCACCAGAATGTTGTACGACTTGTCGCCCAGGATGGCTACCCACCTGTAATGGCGCGTCACCTGATCGAATTCGTCGCCATGCAATAACAAATAGCGGCGGCCATCAGCGGCGATATGCACAATCTCGCGTGTAACCACAACATCGCCAAACGATGTGCCCACATATTCACGCATGGCCTCATCGTGGTTGCCCGGAATGAAAAAAATCTTGTCGCCGTGCCGCGCACGCCGGAGCAGCTTTTGCACTATCGTATTCTGGGCGGGCGTCCAGTGAATGTCGCCCCGGTTCATTGCCCATAAATCAACGATATCGCCGAGTAAAAAAATATTCTCGGATGAGTATTCTTTCAGGAAATCGAGCAAACGGTCTGCTTGGCAGACCCTGGTTCCAAGGTGAATATCGGAAAGGAATATTGACCTGACTTGTGTCATTTGCGGAATTTCAGACGCATCATCCGAACAGCAAACCTATTGGCCATTTACGCAGTTTCATTTGCGTCGTAAAACCTTCGCAAGGATACACAGCGTGCATGCCTGGTTGCCCTATCGCGCTCGATACGCATGCGCGCAAGATCATCAAATTGCCGCTGGACGTGAGTTGCCATGCCGTGCATACCTTCAGACATTCTTGACATCGCATGTTCGATGCAATTGGAAGACACTTGTTCCTCTTGCCGTTTCTTCATGATTTCTTACCTCTACGGTTGGCCCAATACTTCTGCTTCGTCGTGTGCCATGCCGGTTATCGGGCGACGTTGAATTGCGGGTTGAATTTGTCGGACGAGTTCCAGCATTGCATCTCCCGGGTTGGTTGAGAATGCATGCAGGTTATTGACTCCCTGTTGCAGTGCGATGACGGAAATATGAAGAGTTTGTGAAATTGCTGCTTGGGTGGCTGATATGGAATCAGATTGATGGGCGGTTTCGGTCGAATTGGCGGCTTGCCGTCAAACAGCGTGCGGCGAAATCCTTCGATTTGCTTGGCATTTTAATCATCCGCGAGATTTGGATTGAGGAGTAGCGCATAAACCGACTGTGATGAAACCATGGTTTGCGGAAAGGCGGAAGCTCCCTGTTGTGTGACTGTTTTCCGGGTAGCGCCATTAGTTTGCAACCCTTGTGAAATGGCTGCTTGTGCGGCGCGCGCCAATACCCTGCGGTTCTCACCGGCAGTCGCCAGCGCAGGGGTGAACACCAGTAAGGCATCGAAACGCGGGCTGCGCAGGATGCGCCAAATGGACTGGGATAACGTCATGTCGCCGGTGAAGACGGCGGTGCTGCTTTGTTTTCCGGCCTCATTTTGATAGCGCAGGGCAATCGGGCAAAGCATTGCGCCGGCATCGATTGCGGGCTGGATGAGCGCCGAGTGGAAATGTCCGACCTGCTTGCCGTCTGTCGTGGTGCCTTCCGGAAATAATCCGACACAAACACCCTGTTCAAGCAGGAAACTGATGTGCCGGTTGACCGATGCGGCATCCTGGCGTATGGCACGTTCGATGAAGATGGTGTTGCTGCGTTTGCATAGCCAGCCGATGAACGGCCAGTTGCGCACTTCCGTTTTGGCAATAAAACGCGATGGATAGATTGTGTTCAGCACAAAGATGTCCAGCCACGAGACATGGTTGGCGACTAACAGGTAACCACCCTCGCCGCGCACGGGCCATTGCCCCTCGGTACGGATACCGATGTTGAGGATGTCCAATAGTTGCCGGCTCCATGTTTTGAGGATGCGGCGCCGTTTCGCCGGTTTCAGGTGCGGGTAAAAAATTGCCAGCAGCACCGCATAAAAAAGGTGCAGGGCGAGACGGCAGCCCCTGAACAGGCTGATCGGGAGGCTCGGCGAACGCTCATCCATGGCAGATGCTCGGAAAGTGTCGGGAATCGGCCATTTCAAGCATTTCGAGCTGAGCCAATTCGCGCCGTTCGATAAACAGGCTGTTGCCCGGTTTTTTCTTGGCCATTTTTTTTGCGACCGTGGCGGCTTCGGCTATTTCATGGTGCGAATGGAACGTTTCCGGGGTAGCCCAGATTACGCCAATCGAGAGCGTGGGTAGCGGGTGATGGACAACGCGGCCCTGACGGTCTTCGCTTGAGTAACCGCCGCTAGAACGATGCTTTGCTTCAAACAATACCAGGGAGGTTTGCGCGAAGGAAGCCAGGGCTTGATTGCAGCGTTTCTCCCAATCCGGGCTTTGCATGACCAGAATAAAATCGTCGCCGCCGATATGCCCGATAAAATCGCGTTGGGGGTCGCAGGTGTTGTTGAGCAGTTTGCCGGTGAACTGG
>Ga0209000_1002340_pt1 | contig 10497 bp, 6 predicted proteins | sample RifGroD2_FD_183998 | JGI IMG/M metagenome (GOLD analysis project Ga0209000, IMG submission 183998) | Groundwater microbial communities from Rifle, Colorado, USA - Groundwater D2 (SPAdes) (version 2) | ecosystem: Environmental > Aquatic > Deep subsurface > Groundwater | place: Rifle, Colorado...
GTCCATCAGGTTCCTGACCGCGGCGGCCAGTTCCGCGTCGAAGTCCGGATTTTCCTCAAGGCAGAGCGCGCTTCCGCCGCCGGAGAGGGCCAGGGCGTTAGCTTTCTGGTGGCCGCCGGCTGAGGAAGGCAGCGGGACAAGTATAGCCGGCTTCTTGAGCTGCACCAGCTCGGCCACCGTGCTGGCCCCCGCGCGGGAAATGACCAGGTCCGCCGCGGCGTAAAGGGCGGGCATGTCCTCGCGGTAGTCGAAGATCTGCAGTCCGGGCGCGCCTTCCAGGCCGGCCGCGGCATAGGCGGTCTTTACCGCTTCAAAATTTTTGGCGCCGGTAAGGTGCAATGCCTGCAGGTCCCCTTTCAGCGTTTTGGCGGCGCTGATAAAAGCGGCGTTGAGGCGGCGGGCGCCCTGGCTGCCGCCGAAGACCAGCGCGGTGAACTTGTCGGGGTCGAGGCCCAGCGCCCGGCGCGCCGCGGCCCTGCCCGGCATGGCGCGGAAGGCTTCCCTTATCGGCGTGCCGGAAAGCACCGACCTGCCTTCGAAAGGATTATCGCTTATCGGCAGGCCGAGGGCGGCCCTACGGCAGAAAAAACCCGCGAGGTAATTGCCGAGGCCGAACTTGGCGTTGGATTCATGCAGGTAAACGGGAACTCCGGCCAGGCGGGCCGCCAGGACCGCCGGGAAAGCCACGTAGCTGCCCGTGCCTATCACGGCCCCGGGTTTGAAGTCCTTCATTACTCTCAGCGCGAGGGCCAGGGACCTGAAGAATTTGAAAAAGAAAACCGCGTGAGCGAAGGGATTTACACTGCGCGGCAGCGAGACCATATCCAGCTCGGCGTAGGGGAAGTCCGCGTCCTCCAGCGCCGGGCGCGCTATATCCTCTTTCTTCACCAGGAAGAGCGGCTGCCAGCCGCGAGCGCGCAGTTCCTGCGCCAGCGCGAAGCCCGGGTAAAAATGCCCCCCGGTGCCGCCCGAGGCTATGACCGCCCGTTTTTTTTCTACCATTTCTGTCCGCTCCTGTGCGCCGAGACATTGAGTATTATCCCCACCATTATCATGGAAGTAAGGATGGAGGAGCCGCCGTAGGAGAAGAAGGGAAGCGGTATGCCCTTGGTCGGTATCAGGCCGATGGCCATGGCCAAGTTAAAGAAAGCCTGAAGGGTTATCACCAGGGTGAGCCCGAAGGCGGCCAGCGCGGTGTAGAGGCTGGGGGCGTTGCGGGCTATCCTCGCCCCTTTGAGCAGCAGGGCGGTAAAGAGCCCGGTTATAAAAAGCCCGCCGACCAGGCCCAGCTCCTCGGCCACGACGGGGAAGATGAAGTCGGTGTGCGGCTCCGGGAGGTACATCAGCTTAAGCTTGGAGGCGCCTATCCCTTTGCCGAACCAGCCGCCCGAGCCGACGGCCAGGAGCGACTGGACCAGCTGGTAGCCGGTGCCGGAGGCGTCGTCCCACGGGGAAAGGAAATTCTTGAGCCGGGCGATGCGGTAGGGGTGCCTGAAAAGCTCTATGATGAAGACCGGCACCGCGGCCGCGAGCGGGGCCAGGATATAGCGCATTTTCACGCCGGCGGCGAAGCAGACGCACAGAGTCACCAGGAAAAGCAGGGAGGGCGTGCCCAGGTCGGGCTCGGCGGCTATCAGCCCGAGGACGATCACCGTCACTCCCAGCGGCTTCAGGAGTTCCCGCCAGTTGGCCTGGATGCGGCTGATGCTGCGGTCGAAGAAATCGGCCAGGTAAAGGACGAGGACGATCTTGGCGAATTCGCTCATCTGCAGCTTCATGAAGCCCAGCGGTATCCAGCGGCGCACGTGGGCCACCGGCGGCATGAACAGGGTTACGACCAGCAGGAGGATCGTCGCTATTACCGTCGGCTTTATGTAGGGGCGTACTCTTTCCAGGTCTATTTTCGCAGCGGCGGTCATGAGGCCGAGGCCGAACAGGATGTACAGCGCCTGCTTCTTGGTGTAGAAAAGGGAGTCCAGCCCTTTGTTGGCGGCGTAGAGCGCGCTGGCCGAAAAAAGAGAGACCAGCCCCAGCATCAGCAGTATGGCGACGATGAAAAAAACGGGATAGTCGACGTACTTCAGGCTGCGGTTAGCTATCGTATTGTAGGCTGGCTTTTGGCGTTTTGAGGCGAAATCCATATTGAGGAACCGGCTTGCCGGGGCTGAGAGCTACTTTAATTTCTTTACGAAGGCTTTGAATTTGCGGCCGCGGTCCTCGAAGTCCCTGAACTGGTCGAAGGAGGCGCAGGCCGGGGAGAACAGGGCTATGTCACCGGGCTCAGCCAGCTTGAGTATGGCGCGGCAGGCGCTCTCCATGGTGACCGAGGTTATTATGGGACAGCCGCCGGCCAGCTCTTTTTCTATCTTCGGGGCGGCGGCGCCTATGGTCAGTACCGCCTTCACGTGCCCGCGGATGAGCGGAAGCAGCGGGGCGTAAGGGCTGCCTTTGTCCTGGCCGCCAAGTATAAGCCAGAGGTTCTTCCCCCGGCCCAGCGCTTTCAGCGCCACCAGCGTGGAATCCACATTGGTAGCTTTTGAATCGTTTATGAAGGAGACGCGGCGGACGGTCCCGGCCGGTTCTATCCGGTGTTCGACCCCGCGGAAAGCCGCGAAAGCTTTTTTTATCACGGCGGGCTTTACGCCGCAGTGCAGGGCCATCAGCCCGGCGCACATGGCGTTCTCCAGGTTATGCGCCCCGGGCAGGCGCGGCGGCTTTACGTGGAAGGCGGTCTTTCCCGTCCTGAAAAAAAGTTCCTCCCCGGCGGTCCAGGCCGAGAGCTTACCCCCGGCGCGCTTCGAGGAAAAGAAAAGTGCCTTCGACGGGCAGCCCGCGGCCAGGCGGCGGCAATAAGCGTCCTCGTAATTAAAAACGCAGCAGCCCGATTCGTCCTGGAATTTAAAAACTTTCTCCTTGGCCTTCACGTAAGCGGCCATGCTGCCGTGGTGGTCCAGGTGGTCCGGCGTGATGTTCAGGACGCAGGCGGCGTCGGGCTTGATATGGAGGCTGTCCTCCAGCTGGTAGCTGGAGACTTCTATCACCACCGCGTCGCGCGGGCCGGCTTTAGGCGCCGCTTCCGCAGCCGGGATGCCCACATTGCCGCAGACCAGGGCGCGGGCCGCCGGGCGCAGGGCCGCGTTCATTATTTCCCCCAGCAGGACGGTGGTGGTGGTCTTGCCGTTGGTGCCGGTCACGGCCAGGAGCTTACCGGCTTTAGAGAAGGCCAGGGCGATCTCGATCTCGCTGAAAACGGGGATCTTCTTTTTTTTGAGGGCCGCCACCAGCGGGTTGGAGTGGGAGAGGCCGGGGCTTTTTACCGCGAAGCCGCAGCTGAAAGCCTCTTTGCCGTGGCCGCCGGTCTCCACCCTGACGGAGCGGGCCAGGCCTTTCAGCCTCTCCCTGACGGCTTCGGCCTTTTTTTCCTCGGTGAGGAGGACCTTGAAGCCTTTCGCGGCGAGGAGGTTGGCGCAGGCGACGCCGGATTTTCCGGCGCCGATAACGAGCGCGGTTTTGTCTTTGAAAGTATCCGGGATGAACATTGAATTATCGCTCTTCCTGCCGTGACGCTTCAGCGTATCTTCAGCGAGGCCAGCGCCGTCAGCGCGAGCATGATGCCGACTATCCAGAAGCGGACCGTGACCTTGGATTCCGCGATGCCCTTCAGCTCGAAATGGTGGTGGATGGGCGCCATCAGGAAAAGCCGCTTTTTGTTCCGCAGCTTGAAAGAGCCCATCTGGAGTATCACGGAAAGGGTTTCCAGCAGGAAGATACCCCCCGCCACCGGCAGGAGCAGCTCCTGCTTTACCGCTATGGCGGCGACGCCGATGGTTCCGCCCAGGAACAGGGAACTGGTATCGCCCATGAAGACCTCCGCCGGGTGGGCGTTGTACCACAGGAAGCCCAGGCAGGAGCCGATCATGGCGGCCAGGAAGACCGCCATCTCGCCCGCGCCTTCCACGTAGATTATTTTAAGGTAGGAGGCGACCTTCACATTGCCGGCCGAGTAGGCCAGGATGGCGAAAGTGAGAGCGGTGAAAACTATGGAGCCGGCCGCGAGCCCGTCCAGGCCGTCGGTCAGGTTCACGGCGTTGGAGGAGCCGATTATCGCCAGCATGGCGAGGGCGGCGTAAAGGAAGCCCAGGTTAAGGTAAAGTTCCTTGGTGTAGGGAATGGAAAGCGAGCTGGCGTACTGGGCGTTCGGCGGGTTCGCCGCAAGGTAGCCCACTACGACCAGGGCGGTGAAAAGCTGCAGCGTGAACTTGAAGGCCGAAGAGGCGCCCTTTGGATTTTTCTTCACCAGCTTGGTATAGTCGTCGAGCCAGCCGGCGAAGGCGAGCACCACGGTGGTGAACAGCAAAAGCAGGATGAAGCGGTTGTCCATGCGGGCCCAGAGGCAGGTAGTGACCACCAGCGTCAGGAAGATCAGCAGGCCGCCCATGGTGGTGGTGCCCTGCTTGGCCAGGTGGGTCTGCGGCCCGTCGGTGCGCTGCACCTGGCCGATCTTGTAGCTGCGGAGCTTGGCTATCAGCCACGGGCCGATAAGCAGGCTTAAAAGGAAGGAGGTCATCACGGCCCCGCCGGCCCTGAAGGTGATGTACTGGAAAACGTTCAGCGGGCTGAACAGGTCTTTCAAATAGTGCGCGTAGTAAAGCATGGTCTCCTTAAAGCGAAAAAACTGAAAATCGGTCCGGTCGTCAGAGGCGGCCTTCGCACTGTATTTTATGATTTTTTGGGCGCCTTGTCTGCCGGCGGCCCTCAGTCCCCGCTGGCGAAAAACCGGCAGTAGTACGCTATCACCGAAATGTCGAGCAGCAGGACGGCGGCAAGGCAGGCGTAAAAGGCCGGCTTTTTCCAGGCGCGCAGCGCGGCGCAGCCTTCGGCGAAATAGACCGCGCCGAGCGGGGCGAGGAACATCAGGTAGCAGCTTTTCAGAGCGCCGCTCCCGGTGTTGAATTTCCACAGCAGCCTGCCTACGGCCAGCAGCGACAGGAGCAGGAAGAAATTGAGCGGCCGGTATTTTTCTTTTTTCACGCCGGCCGCGAGGCCCCATCCGCTTACCAGCAGGGGCGGCAAAGCGAGGCAGAACACGGCGTTCCTCAGGCGGAATTCCCGCACGTCCGTGTTGATCCAGTCGAAAGAGAAAAAGCCGGCGAAGAAACCTGTGAGCACCGAGCTCGATTCATGCCAGTCGTTGAATTTAGAGGAAAGGAGGTCGGCGAACCTGAAACTCAGCAAATTATGCTCGCGGAACAGCGAGAAACCGTCCATATGCAGCGGGTTCCCCCAGATCGTATAGTTCGCCCAGTAGAACCAGCCGGCCAGGGACGCCGGTATAGCCAAGGCCAGCAGGGCGGAGCCGGAATACCGGGCGAAAGAGGTTTTATGCCGGATATAAGAATACAGCAGTATTGCGTTCAGGTAGGCCAGGCCGATGAGGCCGGAATATTTCGTAAGCAGCAATAAACCGCAGAGCAGGCTGAGGGAGGCGACCTTGCCCGGGCTAAGCGGGGCGTTCCACCATTTCAGGGACAGCAGCAGGAACAAAGCGCTGACGGGGCCTACCAGCACGTCATTGCTGGCGAGATTTGAGAGCGCGATATGCCCCGGCAGGAAAAGCAGGAGGGTCAGGGCCGGCAGAGTCAGCTCATAGTCCTCCCCGAAAAAATGGCGCAGTATCAGGAAAGAGAGCCAGAGCGTCAGGAAGCCGCAGAGCACGGAAAGGATTTTCAGGGGGACGGCGGGGGCGTTCGGACGCAGGGAGCCGGCCAGCGCGCCCAGCATATGATAGGCGGGAGGGTGCCAGCGCTGGGGATTGGCGGTCCCGCGCATAAAAGCCGGAAAGCTAAGCCCGGCGGACGGGGCCGAGTAATGGGCGCGGATCTCCTCGATATATTCGAAATGGTGGTCGTATTGGGAAAGAGAGGGTGACCGGGCCGCGAGATGCACGCGCAGGAGCAGCCCGGTTAGGGCTAAGATGATGAACAGGCCGAAGAAGGACTTTTTATGCGGCATTCCCGGAGATATTCTAGTATTTCCGGACGCCTTCCGCGCTTCGCCTTAGCCCTGCCGGCTCATTTAAAACCCAGTTTCCCAAGGAAGAACATAGCCGGGCACCACTTGGTGAAGGAAGACTGCACCAGGTTGAGCGAGACGAAGACCGAGAGCAGGTAGAACCAGGGGCTGACGAACCAGCCCAGGGCCAGCGCCGCCATATTTACCAGGCCGGCCAGGAGGCGCAGCATATCGTTCATATCCATCTTCATATTAATTCTCCTTTTTACCGCCGTGGACCAAGTTGTAAAGCGCGGGCACGGAGGTCCGCGAAAGTATCGTAGAGGCTATAGCTCCGCCTATAAGCGAGATCGCCAGGCCCTGGAAGATAGGGTCGAAGAGTATCACTCCCCCCGCCACCACGACCGCGGCGGCCGTGAGTAGCATGGGGCGGAAGCGGGCCAGCCCGGCGTCGATGCAGGCCTGCTCCACGGAGACCCCTTCCTTGATCCGCAGCTCTATGAAATCCACCAGGATGATCGAGTTGCGGACCACGATGCCGGCCCCGGCGATGAAGCCTATCATCGAAGTCGCCGTGAAGAAAGAGCCCATCAGCCAATGGCCCGGCAGCACGCCGATAAGGGTGAGCGGGATGGGGACCATGATGATGAGCGGCGTCACGAAGCTGCCGAACCAGGCCACCACGATGACGTAGATGAGGAGCATCACGATCGCGAAAGAGATCCCCATGTCGCGGAAAACCTCGTAGGTGACCTGCCACTCGCCGTCCCACTTGATCGCCGTCTTCCCGCCCGAGACGTCGGGCTGGCTGGCGTAATACTGCTCTATCGGGACGCCTTTCTCTTTCGCCAGGCCGTCTATCTTTTCGCGCAGCTCCAGTATGGCGTAGATCGGGCTCTCTATCTCGCCTGAGATCTCGGCCGTCACATAGGACACTTTCTGGAGGTTCTTCTGGTAGTGCGGCAGGTCGGCCTCGGTCTTCTGCGGCCTGACCAGGCCGGAGAGCGCAAGCGGGGTGCCGTTCACCGAGTACAGCTTGAGCGAGTTTAGCGCCGCCAGCGACTTCCGGCCCGCGGGCGGCAGGCGCAGGTTGACGGAGACGGGCTCGTTCTCGCCGCTTACGTGGGCGAGGCCGATATCCGAGCCGGAAAGCGCCATGTAGGCCGTCTGCGCTATTTCCGAGGAGGAAAGGCCGTTGAGGGTGGCCTTCTGCCTGTCCACGCCGAGACGCACTAGCTCCTGCGCGGAGGGCAGGTAGCTGTCCACGTCGACCACGCCGGGAGTGGCGGCCAGGATCTTCTTTATATCCCCCACCAGCGCGTTGCGGGCGGCGTCCTCCTCGTTGTAGATCTCTATCACCAGGGTGGCGAGTACCGGCGGGCCGGGCGGAACTTCGGCCACCTGCACCCGCGCGCCGTACTTCGCGCCTATCTCCTGCAGGCGCGGCCGCGCCGCCGAGGCTATCTCGTGGCTCTGGCGCTTGCGCTCGTCCTTGCCGGCCAGGTTCACCTGGATGTCGGCCTGGTAGGGCCGGCTGCGCATGAAGTAATGCCGCACAAGGCCGTTGAAGTTGTACGGGCCGGAAGTCCCGGCATAGGTCTCCACGTCTACGGCTTCCGGCAGGGTCCGCAGGTACCGGGCCATTTCGTCGGTAGCCTGCCTGGTGAGCGCGAGGGCGGAATTCTCCGGCATATTGATGATCACCTGGAATTCGTTCTTATTGTCGAAGGGCAGCATTTTCACCTGCACCTTCCTGGCCAGGACCAGCGCGCCCGAGATGAGCACCAGCCCCAGGGTGATGCCGAGGGAGCCGTACAGCGCCGTCCTGCTGCTGAAGAGCCATTTCATCAGGCGCACATAGGCCCGGTCCACGGCGGAAAGCTTGGGCGTCGCGCAGTGCGCTTTCGGGGGCCACCTTTTCAGTATCATCGCGAACATCCAGGGGCTGACTATGAAAGCCACGCCCAGCGACAGGATCATCGCGGCGGAAGCGCCGACCGGGATCGGCAGCATGTATGGGCCCATCAGCCCGCTGACGAAGGCCATCGGCAGGATAGCGGCTATGACCGTTATCGTGGCGAGTATGGTCGGGTTGCCGACCTCGTCGACGGCGCGCAGGGCGGCCTGCCATTTGGGGCAGTCCGGGTCCAGCATGCAGTGCCGGTGGATGTTCTCCACCACGACTATCGCGTCGTCCACCAGGATGCCGATGGAGAAGATCAGCGCGAACAGGGTGATGCGGTTGAGCGTATAGCCGAACAGGTAATAGATCAGCAGCGTAAGCCCCAGGGTTACCGGGACGGCGACCATCACAACCAGCGACTCGCGGATACCCAGCACGAAGGCTATCAGCAGGGTGACAGAGAGCGTGGCCAGCAGCATATGGAACAAAAGCTCGTCGGATTTCTCTTTGGCCGTCTCGCCGTAATTCCGGGTGACTGTCCAGGTGACGCCGGCCGGTATCGCGCCGCCTTTCAGCTTTTCAAGTTTCTTAAGCACCTCTTCCGACACGTGAGTGGCGTTCGCGCCTTTCCTCTTCGCCACGGTCAGGGTGACGGCCGGCAGCGGCGCCCCTCCCCCCGCGTAGATGAAGGCCTCCGACTCCTCTTCGTCCTGGCCGTCGGTGACCTGCGCTACTTCCGAAAGCTGCACCGGGTGGCCGTCCCAGAGGCCTACTATCGTCATTTTCAGGTCTTCGACGGTGCGGATGAAGGAATCGGTCTCTACGAGCACGCTTTCCTTTTCCCCGCTCATGCTGCCGGCGGGCAGCCTGCGGTTGGACTGGGTGATGATCCCCGCCAGCTGCAGGGGCGTCAGCCGCCGCTCCGCGAGCTTTTGTGGGTCGAAATGAACCAGGAAAGTCCTCTTGCGGCCTCCGATCAGATTGGTTTCCGAAACCTCCGGTATCGAGCTTATCTCTTCGCGTACCGCGGCCGCGGTTTTCCTCAGCGCGAGCGCGTCCGCTTTCTCGCCGTGGAAGGTCAGGGCCAGGACCGGCACGTCGTCTATGGAACGCTGCTTGACCAGGGGCTGGCCAGCCCCGGCCGGCAGGAAATCCGCGTTCGAGGAGACCTTGGTGAAGAGCCGCGTCATGGCTTCTTCCGCGTTCAGCCCCACTTTGAAGCGGACGATGAACATGGCGAAATTGGTCTCGGCGGTGGTATAGACGTATTCCACGCCGGGGATCTCCATGAGCTTGCGCTGTCCCACGCTGACGATCCGGTCCTCCACCTCTTTGGCCGGCGCGCCCGGGAAGGGCACGATGATATCGAACATCGGCACCGAGATCTGCGGTTCTTCCTCCCGCGGAAGCATCACGGCGGCGAAGATCCCCATAAGGAGGCTCGCGATCACCAGGAGCGGCGTTATATTGGAGCGGACGAAAGCCTTGGCGATAGTGCCGGCAAGGCCCATTTTAGGTGTAGTGGTCATTTTAATTCTCCCGAAAGCGCCGCGCTTATCTCCGCGGTCCTGGCCTCGTCTAAATTTCCCGAAAAGAACATGAGCGCGGCGTAGTAGGAGTGCACCTTGAAGACGGCCTCCGCCAGCGCCGCGCGGGCCCCCATCAGCGCCGCTTCGGCGCGTACGACTTCCAGGACGCTCTGGCGGCCCTGCCGGAACATCGGTTTGAAGAGTTCCAGGGATTGGCGCGCGTTGACTATGGTTTCCTCGGTCAGCGGGAGGACGGCTTTCGCGCTTTCATAGTTCCGGTAATACTCGGCTATCAGGCCCGCGGCGGCTTCCCGCATGGCCAGCGCGGAGTTCTCAGCCTGGGCCTTCGCCGCCGCCTTCTCTTCTTTGCGGGAGCCGCGGGAGAAGTCGCCGAAAGGGATCGTCATGCTTATCCCGGCCATATGCTGGAAAGGGTTGGAGGAGAGATCCTCGGTATTGGTCTGCAGGGCCGCGAAAGCGCTTATCTGCGGCAGGATGGAATTAGTTTCCATCTTCCTCTGTATCTCCGCTGCCTCGGCCTGCAGCTTCGCCGCGCTAATGTCCCCGCGCAGCGTTCCTGCGTCCCTTATGAGTTCCCGCTCGGCCGGCAGGCTGTAAACGTAGCGCGCAAAGGTGCCGGGCAGCGACACGGGGGTCTGCGGCTCAAGTCCCATCCGCACGTTGAGCGAGGCGGCTACCGCCCCGGCTTCTTTCTCGAAACCGGTCCTGGCGGCGGCCAGGGAGCTCAGGACCGCCTGGGCGGCGTAATAGTCGGAGCCGAGCACGAATCCTTTTTCCTTCAGGCGGTCCGCCGCCGCGATCTCGTCTTTAGTGGAGTCTATGGTTTCCCCCGCTATGCGGGCCAGCTCGGTCTTCAGCGAGAGCATCAGGTATTTCTGGATGGTCTCGAAAGCCGCGCCTTTTTCGGCGAAGCCGCGCACTTTGCGCCCCTGCTCCACGGCGATCCCGGCCAGCCTGCGGTAGTCCCGCAGCTTGAAGCCGGTGAACAGCGGGATCCCGAGTTCCAGGCTATTGGAAAAGTTGACCTTAGGC
>Ga0209000_1002341_pt1 | contig 10493 bp, 13 predicted proteins | sample RifGroD2_FD_183998 | JGI IMG/M metagenome (GOLD analysis project Ga0209000, IMG submission 183998) | Groundwater microbial communities from Rifle, Colorado, USA - Groundwater D2 (SPAdes) (version 2) | ecosystem: Environmental > Aquatic > Deep subsurface > Groundwater | place: Rifle, Colorado...
CCGCCTCTTCCGAGTTCTGAATGGTTCCGGCTACGTTATAAGGGATTATTAAACTCGCGTCATCCCTTAAATCGATCACCATAGCATCATCAGTCGCCTGAACATCCATGAAAGTTAGGAGCGTTGGTTTGCGCCAGTAATGGATCTTGAACTCACACGCCTGTTCTAGATTATTAACGAAGAGCTCATTCTCAGGAGTCTTAATGAGATTAGAATAAGGCAAGTATTGCCTTGCATCCCTTGTAATCTCCACATAGTTTAGGTCTAGGAAATCATCAGGAGTAACTAACTTTCTCCAAGGAGCATGAGAAGGAATGTCTGCTGCCAAGGGCCAAGAATAAGGGTATAGGCAATAATTACGGAATAGATAAACATAATCTCCGGTGAATCTCAGCCTGATTGTGTTAGTCGGAAGGGTTGGGATAATTAGCCGTTTATATTCTGCAAAAGTAGTAACGGTTGATAGTACGGTGATTGTCTCGATTTCCGTATAGGTTGAACCATCGCTTGTTTCTTCAATGACAATGGTAGATGGTCCGGTTGTTTCGAGAACACATGATTTTGCATTACCAAGCGAGATAGAGAAATCAACGTTCGGGATATGGGTTCTGATCGAACTCGTATCGTCAGAGAGAGTGTTCTTAACTGGGTTATGGGGGACAGGGAGAGTTTTGGGGAGTTTTGCTGTTGTGCTTGCCAGCTCATAAATGCTTTCATTGACGATTTGTTGGATCTGATAATTGAAATCAGCATTTTTGCTTTGCGGAGTAACGGCCCCTCTTGAGCTGAATTCCCCAAGAATCTTTAATGTGGCTGTTCTGATTTGACCGTAATTGATCGCCATTTCTTTCCTCCTTTCAAATAAAATAACCGCCCAAAAGGACGGTTATATTTTTAGTTGTTGCGACTAATCGGTCTACTGCGACATTACGCCGATGTAACAGTCTCTATTGCTGTACCGCTCCAAAACTTCTTTTTATTTGCTGTCGTATTAAACCATTCCCAACCTTTTTGATTTACTCCCCATCCTGCCGTAACTGGATCACCTGCTATTTTGACAGGTATCCACGGGATAACCCCTGCCCGATTTCCATACCCGATTAATCCAGCACCAAAATTAACAAATCCAAACTGTTGCATATATCCAGTTGCGTCACCAAGACCATTTTCAATTGTTCCGTCGGCTCTAATATTAACCCTATCCGTAGTATCACCTGTAACCCTTGTCGATATAAGACCAGTAGTAGCCGTACCAGTAAACATTTTTTTATAATAGTGATAATCTATAGTTGTCGAACTCTTTACAAATACGGTCCCATTAAAAATTTTTGAGTAAGTCCATCCTCCTGTTTTATCAATTAAGATAGCTAACCCATCGCTATCATAGACGACTGAATTGCCCGTGAAGAAAGAAAATGATGGTGTGTATATCTCGAATCGACTTGTGTTGTCTGTATTAATAACATTACATCCAACATCCCCATTTGCTAAATACCCAATATCAACTATTGCATTTCTCACACCAACAAATGTAAACACAGGGGTTCCGTCATTTGTAGATAGATTTAAGTAAGATTTAATCCTAAACCCGTCTACATTAAATCCTACGCCACCAATGATAAAATCACCTTTTACGTTAGCTTCCGAATAGTGCCCATCGATAATTAAGCTTTGACACCTACCAATTATACAAGGTAGTAAATTACCCTCTAAAATCAATGTGTTAAAATGCAAAGCGTAACTAGAGTCCGACTGTAATGCGCTTGCGGTTGTGATTGGATTCCCCTGGCAACGTCTGATGTGACATTTTCCTACTTCAATGCCATTTGTTCCACCACTTATAAACCAACCTGTATTTTGCTGCCACATCAAATTTAAGTTAATTTGTCCAGCGTTAAACTCTTTTGTCTCGATACCAATTTGCCCGTAGTCAACCCTTACATCGACTTCGCCCTCTACATTTTTTACGATTCTCAGAACTTTAGTAGAGTTTATATTCCCCTGTAGTTGCAATTTCTTTAAATACCCACCACGACTGAAATTTGTGCCGACTTCCTCAATTTCTCCTGTTCCACCCCACTCGATTCCTACACCAGTACCTATATGTTTTAGAATAGTCCCTTCACTACACTCTACTCGAAGTGCTTCAATAAATTGGAATGTAGGATTTTGTACACTATCACTTATTAATCTCGATCCTCTTAGGTTTAAGGTTGTGAAAAGAAATGCTCCGTTAGGAAAATACAAAATTTTGCTATTAGTTTTGCAATAGTCGGCAATGGCTTGTATTACGGTTGTATCATCTGAGGAATTGTCGCCCTTTGCACCGACCATAGGCACAGGCGGGAATTTTACATTAACTCTATCAACAATTTGAGTCGCAGTTTCTGCCTTATACGCACTGAGTTGACCCCTGGCAACCTTATCTACTGTACTCATTATTGTGCCACCGCCGTTCCGGATGCATGTATACCCCCTCCTGCTACTGCGGAAATCCTAGCACGGAAGGAATAATTAGCAGGTACATCGACTTCCCATGTTTCAGGTGTCGTGTCAGATCCGCCCGTAGTTGTTGTGGCGGGGGTGTAGGTAGTGTCACCGAGTTTGAAGGCGGGATGGGATTGATATACTCCTTTTGGTCCTGCTATTTCAAACACTATAGTCCTCGATGCGCTAGTGCCTGTTATTTCGAAGTTTAACGTCATTGGCATAATTGCAGTATAGGCCGTTCCATTCCCGGTTGCAGTTGCCCCATCTTGGAGGGTTACTTGATTGGGTACTCTACCGATAAATTTAGTCAGAGTTGACATTGCTTTTCCGTTGCCAAAACTTTATAAAAGTCTATTAAAGCTTTGTTTGCTTCCTATTTCATAGTGTCCGATTTTGTCCGAGGACTACTTTCGTTTGATATAACACTCCATAGGCTTAAAATCCGATGCAACGAATCGTACATATTAGTAGTGTCTTTTGGGTGACTAGACTACTAATTTATACCTCGAAAGGTTAATGGAAGCATTCAAATCTCGATCTATCCCTAAACCACAATTACATCTGTATACTCTATCTGATAACTTCAAGTCCTTCTTGATAGCTCCACAACTGGAACACATCTTACTCGAAGGAAACCACTTGTCTGCCTCAACGAGTTCAATGCCGTGTTTCTCACACTTGTATTGGAGCTTTGTCTTAAAGTCATACAGTTTTTGTTGTGCAATTGCTTTAGATAGATGTCGATTCTTCATCATACCCTTGATATTTAGAGTTTCCACAACCACTCTGCAAGGTTTGGTTTTCACGATTGCATTGGTGGCTTGGTGGATATGATTACTTCTGATTCCAGTTATCTTTCGATGTAGCACGCGGATTTGCTTCTCAACTTTTATAATGTTGCAGGTTTTGACGTAACGTACCCCCTTCTTATTTTTTAGGTATTTACGAGATACCTTTCGTTGCAACCTACGAAGACGTTTTTCTAACTTCTTAACACTTTGGGACTTATTGATATTCTTAAACACCATGCCATTTGAACAGGATGCTAGGACTTTGATCCCAACGTCAATGCCGATGACTTCATTTGTTAGTGGTTCAACAACTTGCTCTTGCTCGGTTCCGATGGACACATACCAATACTTTCCATCAAATGAGATACGAGGATTAGTGTATTTAATACCTATAGGTAACTGTTCAGCAGTCTTGATCCATCCGATTTTCTCAATTAGAACGATTCCAGCTTTAACCTTAAGCTTCATTGTGTCATTATAGAATGAAGGTTTTGACTTTCTTCTACTCTTGAACTTAGGTTTTTCAGCTAGATGTTTAAAGAACTTCTTATAGGCATCACAGGCATCTTTAACGGCTTGCTTTGGGATGTTGTTGGAAACCTCACCTAGCCAAGAAAACTCTTCCGTTTGCTTTAGTTGAGTGATTTCTTTCCTCAAATCATTGTCGGAAAGAAAATTCCCGCCATTGGCATAATTAGTTTCCTGCCTGCCTAATGCCCAGTTATATGCCCATCGCGCAGTTCCAGAGGATTTCCATAGTCGGTGTTCCTGCGCTTCTGTGGGCTTGAGTCTAACTTTCTTCCCTAGTATCATTCATTATCACCTCATTCATATTGTATCACAGTATCAACACCTTTACAATGCTATGTTAATACTGGTATAATGAATATGAGGTGATAACGATGACTATTAGTTCAAGCAACGTAAGGACTGGGTTAATAATGCCTAAAGCCCTAAAAAAGAAACTAGAAGAACTAGCCAAAGAACAGAACCGCTCACTAAATAATTTAATGGTTACTATTCTTGATAACTCTATTAAAAATAAATAGAGTTCTTTATAGTTTTATAAACATTTATCAACAGTTGTCTCACCCCCCCTTTTTGGTTAGAGTTCAGATTTGTATAGCTCGACGCTTTGCGTAATGTGCTTATGGGGTTTTATTCTTGTATTGCCCTTTTTGTTGACAGTTGGTCTGCGCTTAACTATGGGTTTAACAGACTCAACGACTGATTGAACCACTGTGTCCTTCGCGATTGGACGCAGGGATTGGACATTGTCATTGAGTTGTTGTAGTTCTGTTACTATTAGAAATAGGAGTTTATTGGTGTCTCCTACGAGGTTTTCGGGTTTAAGGTTGAACATTGTCATCGCCCTTTTCAACTTCTTTTACTAAAGTGGCGCATTGCTGTATTGCTACCTTTTGAGCTTCGATCTGCTTGTCTAATGATTCCTTCTGAATGTATAGATTAGCCAAACCAACTAATAATTCTTGTTGTTGTCTCTTAACAATGTTTAACATAATACCTCCCTAAAAATTAAGGAGACCCGAAGGTCTCCTCGTTAATTGTGATTATGAATTTGCAATAGTCTTAGCGGCTACAAGATAGTAAGTCTCTCCTTCGAGAACTATCTTTATTGTGCGCCAGTTCGTAAAGTCCAGAGTGCTACCGCCAGCATCATTGTCTGCCAGCATTCCTGATGCTGTGTTGATATTGAATAGGTTAGTGATCTTATTCCCTGCGTAAATGTACATAGCTTGGTCGAAAGTTGTGTCGCCATTATTGGACATATACAAAAGCTCTACTTCTCCAGCGCTAACAGTTTGATCAAGGTGTGAGTCCAGCCATGCAGCAGACAAATGAGAAACCGACGTATAAACTCCACCATCCTCAATTAATCCGTATAGTCCGGCCATCATTATTCCCGAACCGTTTACTGTGCCATTATTCGCAACTTGTCCATAAGTCCCGATCAAGGAGCCGCCTGTTGCGGTATAGGTTGCAGCAAGCCTCGACACACCCTGTACTGCGGTATTGCCGCCACCTGTCACTAATGCCGCCTTGCAATCTGCTGTTACCTCAAGGCAGTTATGCCCTGAGTCAGTGTCCGTAAACTCTGACTTAATTTGTAGCGCAAATGCATCAGTAGTTGGACGATTAAATAGCTTGGAAATTCCCCTCACACTGAATGTGTTTATGTCGGCATCCCATAAGAAATATTTACCTGTGGTATCACCAAAGGCTTTTACGTCCATGCCCTTTGTGTCCTCGCCAAAGTGTGAATACTTGTGCCCAAAGTGTCTATTGTTTGACATTCGAATTACCTCCTTAATTTAACAGGGGTTTCCCCCTCGCGGTTTTTTGCCGCATTAAATAGGAAAAGCACCCTTTAGCAGAGTGCTAGTTGTTGGGTATTTGATTTTGTGTCGAAGCCTATCCATGCGTGGATTTTTACTAGGCGAGATTCAAGAAAATAAGGTTGTCTTGGATACCATTCTTCCAGCAAATGATTATGCTTGCTTGAATTGCAAGACTTGCAAGCAGGAAGCATGTTTAACTTTGTGTAACCCCCACCTGCCGATACCGGAATCACATGATCTTGTTGCACGTTTACTAGCTTTTCGCCGCAGTACACACAACAATTATCGAAAGAATCAAGGGTATCTAGCCATTGTTCAGGGGTTAGGGTTGCGACTGCATTTTTCTTTTTAGCCTCCCTGCGCTTACCAATGGCAATGATGCGTTCTTTTCCTGCTCCGTGATAATAAAGATTATACTGTTTTCTGAATTTTTCAGGATTAGCTTTTCGCTGTTCGGTTATACGTTTTTTTACTTCCGGACGTTTGCTATATTCCCTAGCGATAGCTCGAATGTTTTCGCGGTTTCCTTCCCTGCGATGCAATGCCTTTTCGTTTATGGCTTCTTTATTTCCCTCATAGTATGCCGATTTCTTTTCTTTACCGCCGTTTTGATATTTTTCACGACTACGAGCGTTTATTTCATCCTTGTTCTCATTATGACTTTTATTTTGTCGCGCTCTTATCGCTTCCCTATTAGCGGTATAGTTGGATGACTCTTTTAGCGAGACGCATTTCTTGCAAGTGTTCTTCAGTTTCTCAGTTCCATTATCGACACGTTTGTGAAAAAAATCCGTCGTTGTGGGAAGTTCATCACCGCATTTTGTACAGAACTTAAACCCCTCTCTTGGGGTTAGTTTCGTTGGCTTTTTTGGTTTTGGTTTTGCCCTTTTATGGTTTTCTGTAATAGTTCTGCAAGAACGATGATGGTATAGAACTATTTTCCCGTGTTTATCCAGCGATCTTTTTACTCTATTTGGAGGAACCTCAAACTCCTTACCACAGGCAGGATTGGAGCATTGAACTACTATCCAGTTTGGCTTAGTCAAAGAATGCTGTAGTTCTTTTTGTTGCTCATCTGTAAGGGTTATATTAGCCCTATCCCTACATTCTGCTCCGCAAAAACTTCCTGCTCCAATTGAAATCCTATACGGCGTAGTTTTGAATACTTCGCCGCACTCTTGGCAAGTTGTTTCAAATGCAGTCCTATCACCCATTTTGTCGGCGCGGTGTTCTTGGCAATGGCAAGGATTACAAAGGGTAACAAGATTACTTAGGTCATGATTAGGATTGTCGGTTTGTCCGCTTCTGTCTTTGTGATGGACGCTTAATTGTTGAGTACCACCACATACGGTACATCCATATCCATCTCTTCGCAATGCCAATTCTCGATTGCCACCGAATAGATTTTTGTCCCTGAGTTTCATAACACTATTTTTATAATGGTCTTCATAGGTATTGTCTTTACGACATTTAACACTATGATACTTTTGATTTTGACCAGTTGGTTTAAATTTGATTCCACAGCCTGAACACACTCTAATGTTTGGAATTCTTCTCAATTCTCTAGCTCGTTTAACACATTCGGGTTTACAATACTTTTTCGCTCTCTCCGCATTAAATTCTTCTCCGCATACCGGACAAATAGCGAGCATGGCATAATCCTCCAATCACTTATTATAGATAGATTATACCATGCTTTATTAATTTTGTAAACCTAATTAGTCAATGAAAATTATGCTGGAAAGCTGAATTGGAAGGGTCTAAAATCGTAAGCCCCCGCAGAGTACCACATAATAGATCCAATCGACCATTTTTGTTCCGCTTCTGTTTTCCATGAAATAACTTCATAATCGTCACCAGATTCAAGGCGATTCACCCATTTAAGACTTTCCTTCGCTGCCATACCATCCATTACGCACCAAGGTTGTCCTGTTTTTCCGGCTTGCTTACGGAATTGGTCCCACACAATTACCTTTAAGTTGCCATCGTAAACGTTAACATTGTTGTCTGCCGTATCGGACTTGCCGGTAGAGCCAACAATCTCTAATGCCCGCTTGCGAAGGGCTGTAGGTACAATTAAAGTATCGGGATTTAGTTGGGATTCCTTTCCGCTTTCGTCCTTTGTGTCAAACATCTTTTGACATACTGTCTCAAGATTTTCTTCGTTCAACTCTAGTGTCTCAAGATTATCTTGAGTCGTGGAGTAGTTTGCCGAAGTCTGACTGTTGCTCGCCAAGGGCAATCCATTAGATGTCAGTGTCCAATTTAGCGGAACACCATTAACAGTGAAGCTAGTTTGATCGGCATAGGTAAAGATTCCCCCAGCACAAGCGTTACGAGTACGGGCAGCGCCAAGTGCAAACATGCCGTGTTCGTTCTTTAGATTCACCAACTTAGCGTTAGACAACGTGAAGCGGTCATACTGAATTCCAGCTTGCCAAACCAGCGGAGTCCATACTTTAGCATTTGGGGAATCTTTTATATCACCGTATGAAAACTCACCGTTCCACTCCTTAAAATCAACAGCACCGACAAGCTCACTGATTGCCTCAGTCGCGTTATCGGATTGCACTTCGTCGAATAATTCTGGAATCAAAGAGTTCTTGTATGCCTTAGCGTATTTATCCTGCCAATACTCAAGCAAGGGATTTTCATACAAACCTACCATCTTTTGGAAATTGCCTGAACTCTGAATCATTACACCCATTACACTACACCTCTGTCTTTCTTAAATTAAGCCTGGCAAATATTTTTGCTGGCAATCACTTGAACTTTTGTATTTGCGGTATCCTTCTTCAAGATCCGCAAGTGCCCACCCGTTACAGTGGCAGAGGCCACATTAGCCCCATTAGAATCCAATACAGCCAACTTTAACCCCGGCAAGAACGCCGCATCAGGAGTTCCCGTGTAATCTGCCTCAATGATGTCCCCCGGCTTCACCAACTCCATCACAGCCAAAACATCCGTTCCAGCTGTTGCCGCCTTAATGCAAACAGCCTCAACTGCCGCCGTTGTTGCAGATTTTGTCCATCGCTGGCTCGACAAATAATAACCCTGTCCGACAACAGCCGCCTCAGAGTCCGTCATATAAAGATCCTCTACGAACTTGCCGTGGTAGTTACCGAGGATACTACCGATAATTCTTAACGCCATGGTTTACACTCTCCTTATTTCTTTAAGTACTTAGCTTCTTTCTTTCGGGCCTCAGCTTCCGTATAGCCCATAGCCCTCCAAACCCTCATCTTCTCTGCGCTCACTTCAACCTCTTTACCCTGTTGTTGGTTCCCACTCTTCTCAGTACCCAAGTGATCCTTCGAACTGATATTCCTAATAGCCCCCTGCGCCCCTTCCTCCTTAGCTCTCTGGCGAATCTCAGCGCGATTAACAGCCTCATAAGCTTCTAAAAGGGTCATCCCTTTGTACGCCTTCGCTTTAATAGCCTCAAAGTTAGGTAACGCTTGCATGTCGGCTAGAGTCTTAACCTTCAAATCGGGATACTCGCTCGATAACTCGGAAATCTCCGCGTTGATTGCAGCTTGACCTTGCTGTGCTTTAGCCGCTTTGATGTCGGGATGATTCGCAACGAGTTCATTGATTAGGTCCGGGTCAACGCCCTTTGCCTTGTACTCTTCTTTTTGCAGGGCAGCCTCAAATTCCTCAACAGTCTTAATGCCATGACTCTTGCCCCACTGTGATTCCACATCGGCATCCGAATAAACGTTGTATTCCTTGCCATACTTTCGCGCAATGTCTTGATCGCGCTTACGCTGTGCTTCTGAATCATTAGCGCGTTTTTCGGCTGCCTCTGTCTTTAGCCTCATTTCCCTAAATGCGGCATTTACTTCAGGAGGTTGTGATGCTTTCTGAGTAGCGGACTCAGTACCACCAGAAGTTCCCTCGCTTCCTTGGGTTCCCTCTGTGCCGGGTTCGCTTCCGGTTTCTGCTCCTGTTGATGTTCCTTCGGTTCCTGTGGAGGCGGCGGCCCCTCCGATTGCGCCATCTTCATCCATCATTGGACGTAAATTCTTTAAGTTAAAACTATTGAACATGTGTTACCTCCTGCGTTATGCGGTCGCCACCGTTATACTCGTCTATCCGAGTGTCGCCTTTTAGGGCATAGAAAAAAGGAGGCTGGTATTGCCTCCTCGTACGGTATTAATTGGGGTTATTTTCCGTTATTGAGACCTTTCTTGGCTCTGAGATCCCCACCTTTTTGGATTCGTGTTGCAGGTTGACTTCTTTCGCCAGTGCCCAAGTTATACACGAACGAGCTCTTGCAGGGCATAGATTTTGGTAGATTTTTACCGCCTTGGTTTGCCATATTGTTCACCTCCTTAAAATAAAGATAAAAATAAGAGCATTCCAGCTCATCAGTTGACTTTATTTAGATTAATTCGTAATGTCCAATTGCAATTACAGGGTTGTTTTTAAGCTCGAGGTTATCATTGTAGGCTTTTTTGTAATACTCCATCTTAACCTTCACGTTATTGGGTGGATTCGTAATCATTTCTGGTTCCGGTAAATCTGGCATAGTAATCAAAACCATAATTCCTTTGCCATTTAAAACTGCATATTCCATTGTCTCGATAAGTTTTTCAAGTTTACTCATAAATAAATACCTCTTTCCTTCTTAACAAATTCCCCTTGCTCACCCAACTATTCTGCTCTTCCATCATCTGCCGAATAATCTCCATCAACTTATCAGGGTTGTCCAATAGAACCATCAACTTGTCAGGTTCCATCTGTAACAATAATCTCCGTATAGGCTCAGGAAACTTCTCTAAGGCTTGCAAGATCTCAGGAGGTATATTTGCCACCTCTTGCGGTTCTATTTCCCCCTGTGGCATCTGTG
>Ga0209000_1002343_pt1 | contig 10489 bp, 8 predicted proteins | sample RifGroD2_FD_183998 | JGI IMG/M metagenome (GOLD analysis project Ga0209000, IMG submission 183998) | Groundwater microbial communities from Rifle, Colorado, USA - Groundwater D2 (SPAdes) (version 2) | ecosystem: Environmental > Aquatic > Deep subsurface > Groundwater | place: Rifle, Colorado...
ATGGTGGTATACACCTTGAAACCCTGCGTATAGGTGTCTTCCTGGTATTTTTCATAAACGGCCTGGCGGACCATTTCCGAGATGTAGTCCGATTTGGTGCCGAATTCCTGGTTGCCGCGCTTGGTCACGATGGGTTGCTGTTGCGCGAGGTGGAGCTGCTCGTCGTCGATAAAGTGCAACTCATGCATGCGACGCAAGACATAAAGCTGACGCAACTTTGCCCGCTTCGGGTTAACGACAGGGTTGTATGAAGAGGGCGCCTTGGGCAGTCCGGCGAGCATGGCGGCCTCTGCGATGGTGACCTGGCTGAGCGGTTTGCCAAAGTAGATCTGGGCTGCTGTCGCAAAGCCATAGGCGCGCTGGCCAAGATAAATCTGGTTGAAGTAAAGCTGAAGAATTTCGTCCTTGCTCAAATTGTGCTCGATCTTGAAAGCGAGCAGCACTTCGTTGAACTTGCGCGTCATGGTCTTTTCCTTGGAAAGGAAAAAGTTGCGCGCCACCTGCATGGTAATGGTGCTTGCACCCTGTTTTGCGCCTCCAGAGATGAAGTTGGAAATTGCTGCTCGCAGCACGCCCATGTAATCTACGCCACCGTGCTCGTAAAACCGGTCATCTTCGGCAGCAAGAATGGCGTTTTTCATCACTTCCGGGACCTCGGAAATTTTGACCAGCACCCGGCGTTCCTCGCCAAACTCGCTGAGCAGCATGCCTTCCGCACTGTAAATGCGCAGCGGCATTTTTGGGTGATAGTCAACAAGCGCATCCAGTGAAGGCAGGGTTGGATAAGCCAGCATAACCGCCAAGCCGAGCAGTATGACCGGGAGCAACGGCAAGATTGATATGATAAGAACCGGGAGAAGCAAACGACGGGAAGGCATGTACAGTTGTCCGAAAAGGAATAATGGTGGTATGGTGTACCGGTCGGTGCGAAATTATATCGACTCTGCGCGGATAAATAACCCCTAAAAATAGCTTTACACGATTTATAGTTATTGCTAGGATTTAATCCACTTTATACAAAAAAGCTCTAAACGGCCTATGCTTAAAGCAAATTTTGACATTCCCTTGGACTTTCTGACAACTAAAACACCCCCCTTGATAGGGGTGGATATCAGTTCGTCGTCAGTCAAGATGGTTGAATTTGGCGAGCTACCCAAAAAAGGCGGATATATTTTAGAGCGTTATGCCATCGAACCGTTGCCGAAAGACGCCATCACTGACGGAAGCATCAACAATCTTGATGCTGTTGCCGAAAGTCTTCAGCGTGCCTGGAAGCGGCTGGGTAGCCGTATCAGGAATGTCAGTCTGGCGCTTCCTGCGGCGGCAGTCATCACCAAAAAAATTCTTCTGCCGGCCGGTATGCGCGAGGAAGACCTGGAATATCAGGTCGAGTCGGAGGCAAATCAGTATATCCCGTTTGCGCTTGAGGAAGTTAACCTGGATTTTCAGGTCATCGGACCGGCTCCCGGCAATCCTGATGAGATTGAGGTGTTGCTGGCGGCCTCGCGCAAGGCCAATGTCGAGGATCGGGTTGCGGCGGCTCAATCGGCGGGTTTGAGAGCGTTGGTTGTTGATGTTGAACCCTATGCGGCTGAGGCGGCTTTTGAGCAGATTAGTGCCCAGTTGCCTGATGGTGCGGTGGACAAGTGCGTGGCGCTGGTCGATATAGGCTCAAACGTGATGAATGTCAATGTGTTGCGCAACGGGCAGTCGGTCTATTCAAGGGACCAGCAGATCGGCGGCAACCAGTTGACGCAGCAGATTCAGGGAGTGTTTGGCCTGTCAGCCGAAGAGGCTGAGTCGGCCAAGCGCAATGGCGGATTGCCGGATAACTACGAGAGCGATGTACTGTCGCCTTTCCGCGAAAGCGTGGTAATGGAAATCGCGCGCGCATTGCAGTTCTTTTTTACTTCGACGCAATACAACGAGGTGGATTATATTGTGCTGGCAGGCGGGTGTGCAGTATTGCCAGGCCTGGATGATGCGGTGGCGACCCGAACCCAGGTGAGCACCATGGTGGCGAACCCTTTTGCTTTGATGACGCTATCGAGCCGCATCAAGCCACGCCAGTTACAGACTGATGCGCCGTCCCTGATTATCGCCTGCGGGCTGGCGATGCGGAGGTTTGACCCGTCATGATACGCATAAATCTATTGCCACATCGCGCCGAAAAGCGACGCGCCCGCCAGGTTCAGTTTGCCGCGCTGGGAGTGATTTCCGTGGCTTTGGGGGCGTTGCTGGTCGGCTTCGTTCACGTGGCGATTACCACGCAAATATCCTACCAGGAGCGGCGCAACGGATACCTGAAACAGGAAATTGCAGTGCTCGATAAGCAAATCGATGAAATCAGGAAGCTGCGCGAGCAGACCCAGTCATTGCTGGTGCGCAAGGATGCCGTGGAAAAATTGCAAAGCGATCGTTCCGATGTGGTGCATCTGCTGGATCAGATGTTGCGCATTCTGCCGGATGGCGTTTACCTCAAGACACTCAAGCAAACCGGCAACAAGATCAATTTGGCCGGCTACGCACAATCCAATGCGCGCATTTCCACATTGATGAGAGCAGTTGAAGACTCGCCCTGGCTGGATTCGTCCGCGCTGGTGGAAATCCGGGCTTCCAGTGCGGGCGGCGCGCGCGTAAGTGAATTTACGCTGACGTTCAACTTGACCAAGGCCAAAGAAACGGAGGCCGCTAAACCCGTTAAATCTGCCAAACCTGCCGGCGCGAAGGGGTGAGTGCCATGATAAAACTGGATGATTTCAAGAACCTGAATCCCAAAAATCCCGGGGCGTGGCCGTGGCTGGTGAAACTGGTTGTTTTTATTGCGCTGTTTACCGGAGTTGTTGCGGCTGGCGCACTACTTGACTGGCAGGGTCAATGGGAAAGCTTGGGCAAGATCAGGCAGGAAGAGGAGAGTCTCAAGGGTACTTTTCTTGCCAAGAAGCAACAGGCAATCAACCTGGACCTGATCCGGAAGCAGTTGACAGAGACGCAGGAATCATTCGGTGCATTGCTCAAACAATTGCCCAGCAAATCGGAAATGGACGCATTGTTGACGGACATTAATCAGGCAGGCTTGGGGCGCGGCCTGCAATTTGAATTATTCCGCCCGGGCGGCGAAAGAGTGGTTGGCTCTTTTGCCGAGCAGCCGATCATAATCAAGGTAACGGGCAACTATGACGACATCGGCAAATTTTCCAGTGACATCGCGATGTTGCCGCGTATCGTCACGCTTCACGAGGTAGCGATAAGTCCGGTTGGCGGGAAATCATCCGCAGACGCAAGATTGTCTTTGGATGCGATAGCGAAGACTTTCCGTTATCTGGATGAAGAAGAAATGGCCGCGCAGAAGAAAGCCGCTGCACCTGCGAAGGGGAAGAGAAAATGAGGCTCGTCCATTTATTGCTGGCTTCGATATTGTTGACGGGTTGCGGTGGCGAAGAATTTCAGGATTTGCGTGATTTTGTCAAGAATTCCGGCGCGGATATGCGCGGCAAGATTCCGCCGCCGCCCGAGGTGAAGCTGTATGAGCCTTTTGTTTATGACAATGAAGCGAATCTGCCGGATCCGTTCAAGCCGCGAAAACCGGATTTGCGTTCCGGTCGTGGCGGAATAAATCAACCTGATCTGGAGCGCCCCAAAGAAGCATTGGAAGAATTTCCGCTCGAAAATCTCAAGATGGTTGGTTATCTGTTCCAGAATAAAATCGGTTATGCCGTGATTCGCGCTCCGGACGGCAAATTGCATCGTATCAAAGCAGGTCACTACATCGGATTGAATTTTGGTTTGATCAAAGAAGTGACCGAGACGGAAGTGATCGTTAAAGAGGTGGTGCAAGACAGCGCCGGTGACTGGTCTGATCGCGTAAGCAGCCTGCAATTACTTGAGTGATTTAGGAGTGGGACAATGAGACAATTTGATAGCATGACCAAGGGCATGGCCCGATTGCTGGGACTGTTTGTCGTTTTCGGCATGCTGGGTGTGCAGGCGCAAGCGAGCGAGCAGAACAGCATCATCTCGCTGAATGCCAGCAGCGCAGGCGACGGAACAACCATCATAAAGGTCGAGCTGGCGCAGCCGCTGGCAAATGTCCCGGCGGGTTTTACCATCAATACCCCGCCGCGCATTGCGCTTGATTTCCCCAATACCACAAACGGACTGGGCAAATCGGTCCAGGATTTTGCCGAGGGAGATTTGCGCAGCGCCAATATCGTTCAGGCGGGAGCGCGCACGCGTTTGGTGATCAATCTGACCCGGATGCTCGCCTATGACACCAGGATCGATGGCAACAGTTTGTTGATTACTTTGCAGGGCAAAACGGCGGATCAGGCGGCGGCTAGCAGCATTTCGCGCTTTGCCGAGGCCAAACAGAATGCGCAAAAGTACACTTTGCGCGATATTGATTTCCGTCGCGGCAATAATGGCGAGGGCCGCGTTCAGGTTGACCTTTCCGATCCCGGCATTGGCATCGACATCCGCCAGCAAGGGACTTTGCTGATCGTCGATTTCCTCAAAACCAGCCTGCCACGCAATCTGCAGCGCAAACTGGACGTGGTTGATTTTGCCACGCCTGTGCAAGGAGTGGATACCTTTGCGCAGGGCGACAACGTGCGCATGACGATCGAACCCAAAGGAATATGGGAGTACGCTGCCTATCAGACCGACAACAAGTTTATCGTCGAAGTGAAACCGGTTGTCGAAGATCCCAACAAGCTGTCGAAAAGCGGCCAGACGGGTTATGCGGGCGAGAAGCTGACGCTTAACTTTCAGAGGATTGATGTTCGTGAGGCGCTGAGCGTGATTGCCGATTTCACCGAATTGAATATGGTGATCAGTGATACCGTGAGTGGCAATATCACCCTGCGTTTGAAGGATGTCCCATGGGATCAGGCGCTGGATATCATTTTGCAGAGCCGCGGGCTGGATATGCGCAAAAACGGCAATGTGATTCAGGTCGCACCCCGTGAAGAAATTGCCGCCAAGGAAAAGATCAGTCTGGCTGCGCGCCAGGAAATTTCTGACCTGGAAGAATTACGCACGGAAAGTTTCCATCTGAGCTATCAGAAAGGCGATGCGATAGTTAATTTGTTGACCAATGACAAGCAACGCATTCTTTCCAAGCGTGGCAGCGCGGTGGTGGATCAGCGCACCAACACTTTATTCCTTCAGGACACGCCGTCACGTCTGGAAGAGGCGCGTAAACTGATCAAGCAGATTGATGTGCCGGTGCGTCAGGTGATGATTGAGGCGCGCTTTGTCTCGGCAACTGACGATTTCAACCGGACTTTGGGCGGCAAATTGGGCTACACCGCCCCTGCAGTGGCTGCGGGTACAGGTTTTGCTATTGGAGGGAATACGCCAACGGCAACGCGGGCAGCCATCGGAGGTAATGTGAATTTGCCGGGTGCCGCCACCGGGACGGGCGGGTTGACACTTTCGCTGTTTAATCCGGCGGCAACCAAGGTACTGACGCTGGAGCTGACTGCATCAGAGCTGGACGGTAGAACCAAAAACATAGCCAGTCCCCGTGTAGTGACCGCCGATAAAACCCAGGCAAAAATCTCGGCGGGTACGCAGATACCGTATCAGCAGGCATCCAGCAGCGGCGCAACGGCCGTTGCGTTCAAGGACGCGACGCTGAGTCTGACGGTAACGCCGCAAATTTCGCCGGATGACAACATAGACATGAAGCTGGATGTTAATCAGGACACGGTAGGCGCCATATATGGCGGCGTGCCAAGCATCAATACCAAGCAGGTGAGTACGCAGGTGATGGTGGAAAATGGCGGCACGGTGGTAATTGGCGGTGTATTTACCCAGGATGTCTCGGATTCAACGCAGAAGGTTCCTCTGTTGGGCGATGTGCCCGTGCTTGGTTGGCTGTTCAAGAATAATGTCAAGAGCGACACCAAGTCCGAGTTGCTGATTTTTATTACACCCAAGATCATGAAAGATGCGCTGAATTTGCGTTAAACAGCCAGTTGCTTCCGCAAAAGCCCGGCAGAGTCCGGGCTTTTGTTTTTTATCGTTTACAATGCGCGGCATGCAAAGCAATCAAGCGAACAGTCGCAAATACCGGTCGGGCAACCTGATGCTGGTTGGCATGATGGGTTCGGGCAAAACCACCATCGGGCGGGCGCTGGCCATGCATCTGGGCAAGGTATTTGTGGATAGCGATGAAGAAATTCAGCAACGCACGGGCGTAACCATCACGCACATATTCGACATTGAAGGCGAGGCTGGTTTTCGCCAGCGCGAGGCTGCTGCCATTCGCGACCTGGTTGGACGCGATAACCTGGTTCTGGCGACGGGTGGCGGTGCGGTGCTGGAAGAGCAAAACCGGGCGATGCTGAAGCAGAATGGCATCGTTATTTACCTGAAGGCGAGTGTGCATGATTTATGGCAGCGTACCCGGCATGATCGCAGTCGCCCGTTGTTGCAAGCCGTTGACCCGCGTGCCAAGTTGACAGAGCTGCACCACCAGCGCGACCCGCTTTATCAGGAGGTCGCGGATATTGTCGTTCAGACCGGCAGGCAAAGCGCGCATGCCTTGATGCTGACACTGGCAAACGAAATTGAAATGTTCACAAAGAATAACGGAACGCAGGGGCACGGTGTGCCGCGCCCCCGCAGAATTGACTAAAAACTATGCAAACACTGACAGTTGGCCTGGAAGAACGCAGTTATCCGATTCATATCGGCAGCGGATTGCTCGGGCAGGCAAAATTATTGCAACCCTGTTTGCCGCGCAAGCGGGCGGCCATTGTGACCAATACGACGGTTGCACCGCTCTATCTGGACAGGCTCAGGCATACCTTGCAGCGCATCGACGTCAGCAGTGTGCCAATTATTCTGCCGGATGGCGAAGAATATAAAAATTCCGCTACGCTCAATCTGATTTATGACGCACTGCTGAGCAATCATTGTGAGCGCTCCACCCCATTGATTGCCCTCGGTGGTGGCGTGGTTGGTGACATGACCGGCTATGCGGCAGCGACCTACTTGCGCGGTGTGCCATTCATCCAGGTGCCAACCACGCTGTTGGCACAAGTGGATTCATCGGTGGGAGGCAAGACCGGTATCAATCATCCGCTCGGCAAAAACATGATTGGTGCGTTTTATCAGCCGCAACTGGTGCTGGCCGATACCGACACGCTGAATACCCTGCCCGACAATGAACTTTCGGCAGGTTTGGCCGAAGTTATCAAATATGGCCTGATTCGCGACCTGCCGTTTCTCGAATGGCTGGAGCAGAACATGGACAAACTGCTGGCGCGCGACAACGCCGCCCTGCAATATGCCATCGCACGCAGTTGCCGGAACAAGGCGGAAGTCGTGGCGGCCGACGAACGCGAGAGCGGCGAGCGTGCTCTGCTGAATCTCGGGCATACCTTCGGTCATGCCATCGAATCCGGCATGGGTTATGGCAACTGGCTGCATGGCGAAGGTGTGGCGGCGGGAATAGCCATGGCGGCCGACCTGTCGCAACGCCTGGGTTGGATCAGCGCGCAGGATGTGGCGCGCATTCGCAACTTGCTCAAGCAAGCCAGGTTGCCGGTAGTCGCCCCCGATCTGGGCACCGGCAAATATCTTGAGTTGATGGAACTGGACAAGAAAGTCGAAGACGGAAAAATGCGCTTCGTCCTGCTCAGGAAAGTCGGGCGCGCTGTGGTGTCTGGCGATGTGCCGCCGGAACTGTTACGGCAAACGCTGGAGGCATGTGTGCATGGCTGAGCTTGCGCCTTATGCAATCAGTGAGATTAACTCGCGTGGCCGGAAAATAGCGGAAGAAGTGCCGTGCGGGCGTAGCCAATTCCAGCGTGATCGGGATCGCATCATCCATTCCGGCGCATTCCGCCGCCTGGAATACAAGACGCAGGTGTTTGTGAATCACGAGGGAGACCTGTTCCGCACCCGCCTTACCCACAGCATCGAGGTTGCACAAATTGCACGTTCCATCGCACGGCGCTTGCGCCTGAATGAAGATCTCGTCGAGGCAATTTCCCTTGCGCATGACCTTGGGCACACGCCGTTCGGCCATGCCGGGCAGGACGCGCTGAATGCCTGTATGAAAGAGTACGGTGGCTTCGAGCATAACCTGCAATCGTTGCGCGTGGTGGACCTGCTGGAAGAGCGCTACGCCGCTTTTGACGGGTTGAATCTGTGTTTCGAAACACGCGAGGGCATCCTCAAACATTGCTCTGCAATCAACGCCGCAAAGCTGGAGAAACTGGGCGAACGCTTTCTGCACAATCGCCGCCCCTCGCTGGAAGCGCAAATTGCCAATCTTGCCGATGAAATCGCCTACAACAACCACGATGTGGACGACGGCATTCGTTCGGGCTTGATTGAACTGGAACAGCTAGCCACGGTGCCGCTGGTGGCAACGCATCTGCATGAGGTGCGTACCGCCTATCCCGATTTGCCCGAGCGGCGCGTGGTGCATGAAACCGTGCGGCGCATGATTAACACACTGGTGACCGATTTGATCCGGCAGAGCGAGCGCAACATCAGCGCGCAGGGCTTGTCGACCATCGAAGACGTACGCACCGCGCCGGCGATGATCGCCTTCAGCGCGGAGATGGTCGAGCAGCAGCGCGCACTTAAAAATTTTCTGCATACCCATTTATATCGCCACTACCGCGTGATGCGCATGAGCTCCAAGGCGCGACGCATCATCAGCGACCTGTTCGCTGTCTTCATGCAGGATGCCCGCCTGCTGCCGCCGCCATTCCAGCGCCAGGCAGAACAGGAACACGCGCGCGCGGTTGCCGATTACATCGCCGGCATGACCGACCGCTATGCCATCCGCGAGCATCGCCGGATATTCGCAGTGGATGAAGTGCTGGCGTAGTTTCTGAAACTGGCGTTAGTGCCAAATGCGTCAGAATGTGCGCTTTTCGATGATTTACGCATGATAAAATCTGCGCTCATTTTTCAGGCTACACCCCATGACCGGCAAGCTTCTCCCGATTGAGCAACTCCTGCAGCAGCGCATCCTGATTCTCGACGGCGCGATGGGCACGATGATCCAGCGTTACAAGCTGACCGAGGCGCACTATCGCGGAACGGAATTGTTTGGCGATTACAGCGGCGCGCGCCAGACTTTCGTCGACCATCCGATAGATGTGAAAGGCTGCAACGACCTGTTGCTGTTGACCCAGCCGCATATTGTCGGCGGCATCCACCGCCAGTACCTCGAAGCGGGTGCGGACATACTCGAGACCTGCACCTTCAATTCCACCTCGGTGTCGATGGCGGATTACGAGATGCAGCACCTAGTCTATGAGCTGAATGTCGCCGGGGCAAAGCTGGCGCGCGGACTGTGCGATAAATTTTCCACCAGGGACAAGCCGCGTTTCGTCGCGGGCGTGCTCGGCCCGACCGGGCGCACCGCGTCGATCTCGCCGGACGTGAACGATCCCGGCGCGCGCAACGTCAGCTTCGACGAACTGGTGGAAAGCTACGCCGAGGCGGTGCGCGGCCTGCTCGACGGCGGTGCAGACATCCTGATGGTCGAGACCATTTTCGACACGCTCAACGCCAAGGCCGCGCTGTTCGCCATCGAGCGCCATTTCGAGCAGCACGGCGTACGGGTTCCAATAATGATCTCCGGCACGATCACCGATGCTTCCGGGCGCACACTGTCCGGACAGACCACCGAAGCGTTCTACAACTCGCTCGCACATTCCAGGCCGCTGTCGATCGGCCTGAACTGCGCACTGGGCGCGGAACTGATGCGGCCCTACGTCGAGGAGATGTCGCGCGTCGCAAGCTGTTATGTCAGCGCGCATCCCAACGCCGGGCTGCCCAATCCATTATCCGAGACCGGCTACGACGAACTGCCGGAAAAGACCGCACGTCTGGTGAAGGAATTCGCCACCAGCGGCTTCCTTAACATCGCCGGGGGCTGCTGCGGCACGTCGCCCGCACACATCAAGGCGATCGCCGAGGCGCTGAAAGACGTGCCGCCGCGCAAGATTCCGCCCATCGAGAAAAAGCTGCGCCTGTCCGGGCTGGAGCCGTTCAACGTCGGCGACGACTCGCTGTTCGTCAACGTCGGCGAGCGCGCCAACGTCACCGGCTCGGCCAAGTTCAAGCGCCTGATCCTCGAAGGCAACTACGACGAGGCGCTGGACGTCGCCAAACAGCAGGTGGAAACAGGCGCGCAGGTGATCGACATCAACATGGACGAGGCGATGCTGGACGGCGAGGCCGCGATGGCGAAATTTCTTAACCTGATCGCGTCGGAACCGGATATCTCCAAGGTGCCGCTGATGATCGACTCCTCCAAGTGGAGCATCATCGAGGCCGGGCTGAAGTGCGTGCAGGGCAAACCCATCGTCAACTCGATCTCGCTGAAGGAAGGCGAAGAGCTGTTCATCAAACACGCCACGCTGGTACGCCGCTATGGCGCGGCGGCGGTGGTGATGGCGTTCGACGAGCAGGGGCAGGCCGACACGTTCAAACGCAAGACTGAAATCTGCAA
>Ga0209000_1002349_pt1 | contig 10468 bp, 10 predicted proteins | sample RifGroD2_FD_183998 | JGI IMG/M metagenome (GOLD analysis project Ga0209000, IMG submission 183998) | Groundwater microbial communities from Rifle, Colorado, USA - Groundwater D2 (SPAdes) (version 2) | ecosystem: Environmental > Aquatic > Deep subsurface > Groundwater | place: Rifle, Colorado...
AAGTATTGCTCTGAACAGATTAATTGCGGGCCCACGTATGGATAACTAAAGCTGCCCCGGGGCTTTAAGCCCCGGGGAGATGAGGCGGATCTTAACCTGATTTACAAAGGAGAATAAAATGGACTTAAAACGCAAACATGGTGCAGCTATAGGAGCTCTTGCGGGAATATTCCTGCCAGTTGTTTTAGGCGCTCATAACTATACATGCCTTCCTAAAATATTCCAGATAGTTTTTCCGCCCATGACTTTAGCCGTAGGCGCCTATATCGGACACCGGATACATCTATGGATATTAGAGCGGATAAACAGCCGAATCAAATAGTGTGCAGCGCAAGCTCTACCCTGAACAATAGCCAGGGATGAGCACGGAGCGGGGGCCCAGGACCTGATAGGCCCAAAGACCCTTCCGCGCGCCAGCGGCTTCAGCTAAACTCTATTCGTAGTATCCTTGTAATCCAGGGGATTGGCCCTGGGGCATCCACGACCGGACCTTAATCCGGTGTATCCAGGGAAAGCAAACAATCTTGCTTTCCCATTTTTGTTGTAAGGACGATTAGAAAATGGCAGAATGTAGAGGTTAAGGGGAGACACAATGAAAAACACAAAAATATTTATAATGCTTGCCGGGATAGCGGCCCTGCTCTTCGGTTTTGGCGCCAAAACCAAGTCCGACTTCCAGGCGAAGCTGGGAAAGCGCGTGTTCCTAAATTCCGAACTGTATGCCGCATCTTCGCTGACAGGGGACTGCATAGGCGCGGATTGTGTGGAGCATCCCAAGCGGGGTGGATAGTGTCGGATAGTAGGCCATCCCAGGGAAAACGTTGATGGCCGGAGCTAAAAATACCGCGAAGGTGCAGATTTTTCTGGCCTTGGCGGTGTTTTTTTGCCTTCTCGCGGGGGTTATTATTTACCGCTACACAAAGAACAATATGGACGACAAAACCTTGCGTGTCTCATTTTCTTCCTTAAAACCGCTAAGCCGTCACGACCCGTTAAAAATATTTTACGCGGTAGATTATGTGCTCCTGGAGAATTTGTACAGCCCTTTGATCCAGTATGCGCCTGACGGCGAACTGGTCTCCGCCATCGCCGAGAAATTCGAATGGGAAGGGACAGAGGCCGTTTTTACCATGCGGAACGGGTTGCGGACCATAGATGGCCGGAAAATAGACGGTTTTGACGTAGAACAGACTTTTAAAAGGATGCTGATAATCGGCGGGAATGCCCATGGAGATCTACGGGATATGCTATGTCCGGGCGTGATAATGAAAACCATGAACGATTCGTGTCCGGGAATCATGGTCCGCGACGGCGGCCGGAAATTCGTGATGAAATTTTTAGAGAAAAAACCCTTCCTTTTCCCGATGCTGGCGAGCATAGACTTCGCTATTATCCCGCGTGAATCGCTGGACAAGGCGACGCTGGCGATAAATGACTTCCGGAACACTTCCGGTCCGTACTACGTGGAGAAAGAATCTCCGGAGGGGACCATCGACCTCGTCGCAAACCCGGCGCATTTCGCCTATCGTGAGAAAATGCCGCAAAGAGTCTCCCTGGTCCGCGTGGATAACCGCGACATGAAAAAGCCGTTGGAATTGTTTTCCGAAGGCAAGGTCGACCATATCCCCACGGTAGATCTCATGCCGGCGGATGTAAAGATCAACTATGCCCGCGGGCACAAAGATGTGAACCTGCACGAAACCTACCCTCTGCGTGTAATGTTTGTTATCTTTACAAAAAAAGGCCTGGCAACACTGTCCGAGAAAGAAAGAATGCAGATAGGGACGAATTTACGGCATATCTTTTTTTCCAGACGCGGGGATCTCCCCGGCTATGAAAGGGCCGAGCAGGTTTTTTCCTTGGACGGCGCATTGCCGGAAAGTGAAATGGAAGAGATACGGAAAAGATTCAAGAGCGTCGGCGGTCCCGCAGTTATCAAAAAGAAAATGCTGGCCTGGAATCTGAACGAATATTTCAAGGACGAAGTCGGGGATGTTAAAGCCCTGTTCCCCAACACGGAATCCGTAAGCAGCGGCAAGATCACCGCGTTGGTAAATTTCGAGAAGGAGGGTATCACCGAGCCCGAGTTTTATATCTTCAGGACCGATACCGGCTTCCATGAAGATATAGGCCTTCTCTCCTATTATTTCACTATCAATCTCTTTGACCTGGAACCGACCAAGAAACAGGCGTGGTTGAAAAATTATACGGCCACAGGGGATAAGGGGCAACGGATGGAGATGCTAAAAAAGCTGCATTACAGGATTCTTTCCGAGGCGATCGTTATTCCTATTTCCATTACCCCATATACCTCACTTCTGAGGAAGCCCTGGTCTTTTGATTTCTCCAAGCTGCACGCTAATAATCCTCTATGGCGGATACATCTCGATTAACAGACTGGGTTCTGTCTAAATCCGGGGAGCTGGACCTGCGGGTGACGACACTGCAATGGGTTGATGCATGGCTCCCCGGGTTTTATGACTACCGCGTGCAAATATGCGTGCAGGGGAAGGACTTTGCCGGAAGAGGTATCGACTCCGACGAGAAGACCGCGTTTGACAAGGCCTGCGCGGAAGCGATAGAGCGGGCGATCTGCTGGACCTTAAAGGCCCCGGCCGCCATGGCGGCGTTCCCGGACGAGGAGGGAGCCAGAAGCCGTGCGTATTACGAACTGGTCGGCATAGACCGCGCTATCTGTCACCATTTCTGCCGGCAGCGCCTACACCCCTGTTCGTTCGGGACGCTTGGCAAATCCATTCCTGCCGCTAATATTCAAAAGATGGCGGCTAAGAACCGGCTGGAAATACATTTATTTGAATTGAGGCCGGTCGCCGACGCGCGGGTTATCTCCGCTATTGCGTGGAGTAAAGACCCGCGGCACCCGGTTAAGGGTTTTGTGGCTGGATTCGGCACCGGCCCGTCACAGGAAAATGCAGCGCTTAGCGCCGTTCTGGAATGTCTGCGGACTGCCACTGCTGTGTTTATTGGCGGGGCAGGTCCGGAGGAACCCTTAAATTCCCTAAAGGCCAGAAGAAGCCCCTGGTGGCATATCTGGCAGGCACAGACCGAAGAGAGTATGCTGCATCTCCGGGAACACTTGCTCCCGCAGAACCAGGATCCGGCACCAGATTGGAAACCAGAGGCGATATGTATAAGCGATGTGACGTTCAAGCGGCTATCCGGGCTTTACACGTTATTTGACGGGCTTCCATTGGTTGTCGCATGTGCGGCTTCCCAGAAACTCATTGAACCCCAGTATGGCGACTTCCGCTTGTCAGATAACGCAATGCGCCGCTTCAGTGCGTTCAACGGCGGAACAGGTTCGGTCGATGTCTCCGTGCCGCATTTTTATGGCTAAAGTATGAAGCAAGACTTGCGCGAAACCCTTAACAGGCTGGCCGTTAAAATACTCGTATTTGACACCGTCATCCTGGTGGTACTGATCGCGTTAGCGCTATTGATCACAAAGCAATCGAAACAAAGGCTCGCGGATCAGTTGTCGGAAGCTTTTCGCGCACCACTTCTCGCTGGTGATACCAGGCAGATATTACAAGACATGTCCAGGCCGTTATATAAGGACTTTCTGGGTTTTGCCTGGAAAACACACGAGGGGGCACGAGAATTCCTGGTGCCGGCGGATTTAAATAAACCCGGCTGGATTTTATGCGGTTCGGTAAAAGTCCCTGTTTTCTTCGACGAGGAACGGAAGGTCCCGGCAGGGATATTGTGGTTCTATTATCACAACTGGTCTGCACTCCCTTTGGCATTGATAGCCTGGCTTTTCCTGGTCGGCGTATCTATTGCCGTCATGTATTTTGAGCGAAAGCGGATGACGCGAGAATATCAATCCGCATTGGAAATCGAGAGCAACCAGTTAAAAGCGGATATGGCCGCCCAGGTCGCCCATGACATCCGCTCCCCGGTGTTCGCCCTGGATGCCGCGCTCAAGAACATGACGCAACTGCCGGAGCAACAGCGCATTATCGTGCGCCACGCGGTCAATCGCATACGCGACGTGGCAAATAGTCTCCTTGAGAAGAACCGACAGGGGCCTGCACTTTCCCCCGCTGCTGACTCCGCCTTAGGCAGCTCCGGCGAGCCTTTGGATGTGTGCCTGCTCTCCAGCCTCATTGATCCGGTCGTTACGGAAAAACAACTCTCTTTCGAATCAAAGCCCGGCATCAACATCGATTTTAAACTTTCACAGGAATCATACGGATTGTTCGCCAGGATCCAGGCGGTAGAATTCCGGCGCATGATATCCAATCTGGTAAATAATGCCGTTGAGGCTTTGAGCGAGAAAGGCGCGGTAACTATCAACCTGACCACCGAACAAGAGATAATTATTTTAACGGTTTCTGATAACGGCAAAGGCATACCGCCGGAAATACTGGCGAAATTAGGCCGGCGCGGAGAGACCTACGGCAAAGCCGGCGGCTCCGGCCTCGGACTTTACCATGCCAAGACCGCAGCAGAAAGCTGGGGCGGAAGCCTGAATATTACGTCAAAACCGGACGAGGGAACTACGGTTTCAATAAAACTGCCCAAAGCCAAAACCCCTGATTACTTTGTAAAGGAACTCGACCTCGCCGCCGGTCAGCCTGTACTAGTTCTTGACGACGATATCGGCGTCCACCAGATATGGCGCGGCCGGTTAGAAATCGCGCGCGTCAAAGAACATAATATCGAAGTCTCATATTTCAGCGAACCGGACGCACTGCGTTCTTGGGTTACAGCCAATCCGGCCAAAGCCGAAGGCGCCGTTTGCCTTTTTGATTATGAGCTTTCAGGGTTTAAGGAAACCGGCTTAAGCCTGGCCTCGGAACTAGGCCTTTGCGCCCAAACCATTCTAGTCACCAGCCGCAGCGAAGAGCCACGGATAATAGAGGAATGCGCCCGCCTCGAAGTCAGGATGATACCGAAAGGATCGGCCGACTTCGTGCCTATTTCGATCAGCGCGCCCGCCGCGCCCGCGCGGGCGGTATTGCTGGACGACGACGCGCTAACACATATGACTTGGGAAATGGCTGCCGAGGCTCACGGCATTGAACTTAAGGCTTTTACGAGGCCGGATGAATTCTTTGTGGCTCTTAGGACTTTTGCTAAGGATATACCCCTCTACATTGACTCGGATCTCGGGGAAAATGTGAAGGGCGAGGATATCGCAGCGCAACTAAAAGCAAAAGGATTTACCAGCATCTGCCTTGCCACCGCCCATCCCCCGGAAAAATTCGCGCATCTGCCCTGGCTCAAAGTGATAACTAAAGAGCCGCCCTGGGCCTAAGGCCGGGGTCCGGCATCCAGCTCCAAAAGAAGCCGCTCGATATCCCGCGCCGCCTCACGCATTAGCGTTATTACCTTGTCGCGTTTCTCCGGAGCGCATTTCGGCAGCATTTCCGCCGCACTTTTAAGACCAATGGCCCTGGATTTGAGGTTGTGGTATATTTTTTCAATATCGGCCATGGTTATTTTCCCTCCGCTTTGCGCGCCTTCGCCAGCGCGGCATATAGAAGACATTTCGATATCTTAAGCTGGGCTAGGGCGGCGGCTTTCTTGCCTCCGTTCGCGCTCAGGCTGCGGTTGATTAACCCCGCGGTAAAACGGTCCGCGGCGGCGGCAAGGCCGTGTTTGACTGCATAATCGTACTGCTCCTGCGTAACAGCCACTGTCCCCGCCTGCTCCGGAGCGGCGCAAGGCGTAATGTGGCGCCTCACTGTTTCCAGAGTCACCGCCCCCTGCGTACCGGCGGCTATCAATTCCACAAAGCGTTTAAGTTCCCGCGTATTGCCGGGCCAATTGTGCGCCAACAGGTGTTCCCTTGCCTCCGGCTCGAAGGCCAGCCGCTTCTTTCCATTCGTAAAAGCCTGCATAAGCGGGAAGATATCGCATTTCCTCTGTGCCAGGGGCTTGAGTGCTATCGTCATGCCATGCACGCGCTGGAAGAAATCAAAGCGCAACTTCCCCTCGGCCAACAGCTTCTGTACGTCCTCAAGTGTGGCGCTTATCACGCGGAAATCGGAATACTCGGGTTTATCGGCACCCAAAGGATAAAATGACTTTTCTTCAATAGCCTTAAGCAGCTTAACCTGCATATTCTGGCTCATGGCCCCTATCTCATCCAGAAACAAAGTTCCCTTATCCGCCTGGGCCAGTTTACCTTTGCGGTTCTCATGCGCGCCGGTAAACGAGCCCCTCTTGTAACCGAACAGTTCCGACTCCAAGAGTTCCTCGGTATAGGCCGCGCAGTTTATCGCCACAAAATCCCCGTCCCGGCCGGAATGCCCGTGCAGCAGTTGGGCCAGGGTGGTCTTGCCTGTACCGGAAGGGCCCAGTATCATCAGCGGCAGCTCCGTGGCCGCGTATTTCAGGGCTTCGGTCACCAGGGACCGGGTTTCTGGATCGTTAGTGATGAAATCCCCTGCAAATACCTGCTGGGCTTTCTTGCCGCCATCATCGCGCATGTACCTGGCTATGATGGCCGCAAGGTTCTGCTGCTCATTGCCCTTTACATAGAATTCCTTACAGCCCAGCGCGTAGGCGCGGCTTATGGTCTCTTCCGTGTCGCAACTGGACATCACAACAGAATAGATCCCTTTCGCGACCGCCAGAGGGATAAGCTTCAAACCCGAGTAATCGTCAGTATCGCCTAGGAGCAGGTCTAGGAAACAGATATCGTAATGCCCGGCCCTCAGTTTGCGCTCCGCCGCGGCCTTCTCCCAGGCAAAGTCCACCGTATGGCCGGACAGATTTTCCGCCATAACCTCGCGCGCCAACGCGTCGTCTTCTACCACAAGGATATTGAGTTTAGCCATTAAAGCCCCCTGCCTGCCGCAACCTGATAACTCAGATTGTAGCAAAAACCGGTCATGTCGTCTTATAATAATACTAAAAGGGTGCTTAAAACGAACTTATTGCCCTGTGCAAATTACTGCTCGTCTGCACTCATAAAAACATACTCTCCGACGATAGATAGGGGAAGTAGACGCCTGCTTCGCCCGATTTAGGGGCTTTGGCATAAATATTGCTCTATAAAAGGGTGTAGACACAAAAACTCAAAAAGGGGTTGGGATAAAGGAAACCATGAAAAAGAGCAATATACTGATAATGTTGATCGCAGTGATAATGACGACGGTCTCAGCGGCCAAGGCTGAAGAAATCGTAAACTTTGACGGCAAAGGCATTGGGGCCAGGAGTTTTATGGAGGCCATAAAAACCACTGATTCCTGCCGAAATGATAATATAGCGTGTGAACAACCGAAGCCTACGCCAGTTTTATTTGAAAATGCAGGGCTGCCGGCCGAGTCGAAAGCCGATGTCGCCACAAAGAAAGCCGAACCTGTTTTTAGCCCGCGCATGGTAGCGGACATGGATGCATCTATTGGTTCCGCGATAGCTTATGTAAATACGCATGGGTACGGGCCCCAGTTTCGGCCTGGGTTTGAATGTCTGCGCGACCAAGGCACCTTGAAAGAGAAATTCGACTTCGTGTATCCGGCAGACGACTCAAACCTCCTGCTTCCCGATAGATGCATGCAGCCGTCAACAAAAGGTACCTGTACGTGCGTCGCCTGGGATTGGAAAGATGTCTGCTACGACACCACCGTATACAAAGATGTCTGTGAAACAATTGCCGGAGTTTGCGCGGCCGGCTCGTTTATCGGTGGCGTTTGGACCATGGGGACATGCACGGGGTCCTATATGGTGTGCAAAGCAGTAGCCACTATTGTTCCGAAGTGTATCCCCAGGAAGTATTGCTCTGAGCAGATTAATTGCGGCCCCACGTTTGGATAATTAAAAGCTGCCCCGGGGCTTTAAGCCCCGGGGAGATGAGATGAGTGTTAACCAGATTTACAAAGGAGAATAAAATGACCTTTCAACACAAACTCGGTGCAACTATAGGCGCTATTACTGGAATAATCCTGCCAATAGTTTTAGGCGCCAACAACTACACCTGCCTTCCCAAAATATTCCAGATTGTTTTTCCCCCTATGACTTTTGTCGTAGGCGCTTATATTGGGCACAGGATACATCTCTGGCTATTAGGGCGGATAAACAGGCAAGTTAAATAAGATCCGCCCGGGTAATCTTAAATCAAGATCTACCCCAATCACCCGATGAAAAGCATTCACCATGAAATAAGCCTGCGCCTGAGGACGCTGGATTTTAACAGCATCTACCCCGGATTCCATCAATTCCCCTTCGCTACCTACAATGACAAGAAAGTCTGTTTCGGGGAAAGTGAAATACCCTGGGACAACCGCTTTGTGGGGAACACCGCCATCGATTACAACGGTGAGATAATCGCTATATGGAATATGAACTGCGCAATCAAAGATATGGATATTTTTGCCTCATTGCTGGCACACGAAATGCTGCACGCCTACCAGCGCGAGAGCAAAGTGACAGACTATCCCGACGACCTGGCCGGGGCTTTCTATCCGCGTGACCTACACAACTTCAGCCTGCGCTTTCAGGAAAACCAGCTCTTGGCCAGTCTGGAGGAGAAATTCGAGGCAACGGCATGGGTTGATTTTAAGGCCATGAGAGCATACCGGTTTCAACATTACCTGGAATCCGTGAACTACGAAATAAAAACGGAGAACATAGAGGGGAGCGCTCAATTCGTGGAACTGGGCGCGCTAAAGCAATTATCGTCAGGTTTATACCGCAAGAGACTAGACAGGATATTGGCGGGCCTGCGCTCACCCGCAAAAATATTTGACGCGCGGCTGCTCTCCTACGATACAGGCTGCTTAATCCGGATAATCTCTAAGAATAATGACTTTGAGCTCCCGAACTGGGACAGAGAAAAGGCCGCCGCCCCGGACGACCTCGAAGCCGCGGCTGTTCCCGGGCTCGACGCGGAATTTGACAGATACTTCGGCGAGATAGACAAAAAGCTAAAGGACATATTGGCCAGAGGTGAAAAGCTGGATATTTCCGGGGAAAACCTTCTGCTCTGGGACCCCTACAATGTGCGTTCTTCCGGGGATCATCTTTATCACCCGCATATCGTAGGTGTAGGGACTGACAAGAAAAATCCGGAACTGCTTATGGGGACCTATGTCACCAAAATGAAGGGCCGCACTCGCGCAATAGAAGCGATCTGGCGCGCGGCTCCGGAGCAGAAACGCAACTTAGGGAGTTAGCGCGTGCGCCGTGAGCGATCAGGTACTTTATAAGGTTAAAGCTATTCTTTGCAGTGGGGGTAACTCAGCGAGGTAATATTGCGACGGATTTCTTCGAACTCCCGATAACTCCGCGGCTTACCGCTTAACCTGGCGCTTTTCGCAAGAGCCGTCTCCATATCGCCGTTTCTCCCCAATATCCCCAGCGCCAGGGCGTAATGGACATATGCGTTGTAATAATCCGCTTTGAAGGAGGAATCCTCGATAACTGCCGCAGACCGGAATGACAACTCCGCATTTATTCTTTTCTACTACGGGCGGCAAAGGCCTGAAGTTTTTCTATTTCTTCTTTTACCTGTTCCGGCAATATCTTTGCGAATAGCAACGTATCGTCATTACCTAATTTTTGACTGTCCAGCGCCCCCTCGTACTGTCTGAAAGCCGGAGCTTTGTCGTAGGGCGGCAATCCGGCTTTGACCAATATTTTCAGGGCTGTATCCGGTATTACCGGGTAAAGCAGTATGGCCACGTTTATAATGGCACGCGAAGCAACGTTCAACACGGTAGCACATCTGGCGGGGTCCGTTTTGCGTAGTGTCCAGGGCGCGGTGTCGTTAACGTATTTATTGGCGGCCATGGCCAGCGCCATGGCACGCGACAGCGCCTGCCGCACTTTATAAGTGCGGTAAAAAGCGTCTGTCTCCGCAAAAGCCGGGGCAAAGCCATCTATCAGCGCCTTATCTTCGGGTTTAAGTTCTCCCTGCGCCGGTATCTTCCCTTCGAAGTTCTTCTTCATGAAAGAGAAACACCTGTTAACGAGGTTCCCCAGTGTGTCGGCCAGCTCATTGTTACGGGCCTGGAAATCCTCCCATGTGAACTGGGAGTCCGAAGTCTCCGGGGAATTGGAGGCGATGGCGTAGCGCAGCGCGTCCACACTGTACTTTGAGAAGAAGTCCGCTGTGTCGATATACCAGCCCTCGGATTTTGAGAACTGCCTGCCTTCGAGGTGGTAAAACTCGTTTCCGGGCACGTTGTCAGGAAGGATATACGGTTTATCCTGGCCCATGATCAGGGCCGGCCAGATTATCGTGTGAAAGATGATGTTGTCTTTGCCGATGAAGTGGATCAACTTCGTGTCCTTACCGAACCACCAGTCCTTCCAGGCGTCGGGCTTGCCACTCTTCTCCGCCCATTCCATCGTCGCTGAAATGTAACCTATCGGCGCCTCGAACCAGACGTAAAGCACCTTCCCCTTGGCCTCTTTGAGAGGTACGGGCACGCCCCAGGTCAGGTCGCGGGTTATGGCGCGCTTAACAAGCCCTTCCTGTATAAGCGAGAGG
>Ga0209000_1002352_pt1 | contig 10449 bp, 11 predicted proteins | sample RifGroD2_FD_183998 | JGI IMG/M metagenome (GOLD analysis project Ga0209000, IMG submission 183998) | Groundwater microbial communities from Rifle, Colorado, USA - Groundwater D2 (SPAdes) (version 2) | ecosystem: Environmental > Aquatic > Deep subsurface > Groundwater | place: Rifle, Colorado...
GGTCTCCTGAGTTGTTTTGGCTGTTTGCAAGGCAACCATTATTATACTCTTTGTGAGACCGCTTTTCTTATTTAAATCAAATAATTAAGTGCGTTTTTAGGGGGTTTTTTAACTCCGAAACGTTAGTCCTATATTTATGCTCTCCTTTCTCGGTAGAGATGACCAGGATGTCGTCATGAACTTCAAGCCGCACATTTTCTTCCTCTATCCCCGGAACCTCGGCGACGACCAGCAGGCGGCCCGGTTCGTCAAACACATCCACCATCGGCTCCCGGATCTCGTGCACCGCCACCAGCTTGCCCTCTTCATCCCTTCGAATGTTCCCGAACGGTTCAACCTTGACCCCTTTCTCACCCAGGCCGGATTTGACCGAGAAACCGTAGACCCCCTTAACCCGTTTGTCCGAGCCCACGCTGAACTCGCCGGTCTTGGTCACCTCGCCTCCCGCCTGTTCCGCTTGCTCCGCCAGTTTCCCCAACTGTTCGATCAGGGTGCCGAGTCCCGAGAAAAAGCCGCCGCCTGCTGGCTCGGGCTTCGGCTTCCCGAACAGCGCGCCCAGCCTGCGCCCGATTTCATCGAGGCGCTCTTTCCCCTCCGCAAATTCATCCGAGCGTTTTTTGTCGACCATGTCCTTTTCTCCTCTGTGATGTGAATGGCAGAATGCCGCGCTTCAGCGTTCATCGTCCCTCAGGTTTGTATGCATCCCTCATGAATTGGGTCGAGGAAATCTCATACGCCTTCAGTTTGCTATGGATCGTTTTGTAATCAATGTGAAGCATTCTGGCGGCCTGCGCCTTGTTGCCGTCAGTCAGATTCAAAACCTGCAGGAGAATCGCACGCTCAACTTGAGCGGTCACCCGCCCGGACAACTCCTTGAGCGACAAGCCATCCCCAGATGCCAAGAGCGCCGCTGAGTCACGGAGCAGACACGCTCGGGTACCGCCGTTTTCGTGCCAACACTGCTCAGGTTGATCGGGCCAAAGAAGTTCAGACGGGCTGCCGCGTCCGTCGAGCATCCCCAGGCACTCGGGCATAATCATTCCCTCGCGGTCATCGCACAGCAACACCGCCCGCCGCAACTGGTTGCGCAATTCGCGAGCATTGCCGGGCCAGTCATACCTCTGGACGAGCCCCCAGGCAGAGGCCGACAGATCTTGCACCTGCTTACCCAACTCCTTGTTCGCCTGGATCAGGAACCGATTAACCAGAAACACGAGGTCCTCTTTTCGCTCATGCAATGGCGGGAGACAGATCGCGAACTCCGCGAGCCTGTGATAGAGATCCCCGCGAAACGTCTGCTGATCCACCATGACCCGAAGATCCGCATTGGTCGCCGCCACCACCCGGAAATCCACATCCCGCTCGTTCGTGCTCCCGATCCGATGGACTCGCCGCGTCTCGAGAACCCTGAGCAGCTTCCCCTGCATCGCCAGAGGCAGGTTGCCTATTTCATCCAGAAAAATGGTTCCGCCGTCGGCCAACTCGAAAGCCCCTGCTTTGGCCTGATGCGCCCCGGTGAAAGCCCCTTTCTCGTGCCCGAACAGCTCGCTCTCAATCAGCGACTCCGAAATGGCGCCGCAGTCCATTGCCACGAACGGCTTGGCGGCCCGCAGGCTCCGGGTATGGATCGCCTGCGATACCAGCTCTTTCCCCGTCCCGGACTCGCCTGTCACCAGGACCGATAAATTCGTCCTGGCCACTCGCTCCACCTCCGTCTGGATGCGCTGAACGGCCGCGCTCTTCCCCATACAGTCCAAGAGGGAGTCGGCCTGTCCCGACGGCTGGTTGAGAAACTGCCGGCGCTGCCCTTTCAATGCCTTTTCCTCGAGGGCGCGGCGCACGGTGAGGACAACATCCTCATTGCTGAACGGCTTGGCCACATAATCGTAGGCCCCCGCCCGGATCGCGCGAACGGCATCATGGGTCTTGCCGTTCGCGGTGACCATAATCACGGACACCGTTTTATCGTGCGCCTTGGCCCGTGCAAGTACCTCGAAGCCGTCCATGTCCGGCAGACCGACATCAAGGAGCGCCACCTCAGGCGCCTCTTGCCGGATGCAAGCCAGCGCCTCCTCCCCGCTCGCCGCCACTAGCGGCGTGAACCCCGCCCGCCGGATGAGATTGGACAGAACCCAGCGCGCATCCTCCAGGTCATCCACAATAAGCACCTTGGCCAGGACGGATGGTGTGGAGTCCAAGGGAGCATCCCCTTGTTGTCGTTGATTATTCAGTTTTCCATTCATCATTCCGACTTTCCCTGCCTTTCTCTGAGTGATGGGAGCAGGTGCCTTACCAGAATATCCGCGTGCAGAAGCGGCTCCACAGAATGGGCCAGGCCCATAAACAGCAACCCGATCTCACCGGCCGAGAGCGTGGCATTTATCCGCTCTGCGATGAACCGATCCCTCTCGGAGAGCAGCCTTCGGCTTTGGTCCTCACGCTGGTTCTCATGGCCCGGGCTCCCGCCGCCTAACGCGCCTTGGTGGAACTGGTACTCCTGAAGAAGCAGACGTGGATCTTCGGTACCCATCAGTCGGGCACCTTGCTCCATGAGTTCAACGAGGAGCTGATGATTCTTGCTCCCTTGAGCTGCGACATCCTTGACGATGTCCGCTTCCTTCCCGCACAGGGGTAAACCGTCCTGATACAGGCGGACGGATGCATAGGGCAGTTCCAGCGCGGCAATCATTTGGCGAATTCCGATCCAGACCTCGTCAATCGATTTGAGATGTTCGGTCCACTTCTCGTGGCCGTACCGGGTAACGTACTCCTGCTTGATCTGCTCAAGCAGCGATCCCATATCCTGTTCGGTATGAATAATCGGAATCACAATGAGCGTGCGCATAAGTCAGGCTGGACTACGTGATGCGAGTGTGTACGCAGAGTAGCCGCCTTACCTCATCCAACGGTTCCGGCAAGCCGATATCCGCAGGCAAAGGACTAGCCCGGCTTTCTCCCCGGTGAATGCGTAAATTTCGGGGTAAAACCGCAGGACTTGACCACAACTTGGCACCCGAGCCCGAAAAAACGGCCATCGGCTGCAATTGAAATTGGAATGCCGTGCATGCAGCAGCGGGGGAATTTCTTCCGCCGGCAGCAGCTTGTTGAAAAAATGGGTCAAAAAACAGGGGGCAGGCGCGCCTGTCCTGTAACAGGGCTTTCGGAACAACTATCGAGGTATTGAGAAACGCCAAGGGATGACGCCACCGCACGCGCATGTGCTTGGGTAGCCACCCAGAGCGCGGCTTATATCGTAGATACCACTTGGGCATTAGCCCTGCATAGACCCCTCTGGACTCCGGGGACGCCTTGCGTCGCGCAGCCTTTGTTTCGTCGATGGCTCCTGCGTGTACCACGAGCACAACGGCCTCATCCACAAGCTTCATCGCCCGGCTCCCGAACTGTCTACGGGGCCACGATCGGCGTGGCGGACGTCAGGCTTGCTTGCTTGCGCAAGATTTTTTCCATATTTACGTTACCGAGCCTTTACGTGTTCTTGTTCATTCTTAACGTCGGACTTTACGGTACAACTCTTTGCAGTATACTCTTTTTCTCACGGGCTCATGCGGTTGCACAGCGGCGGTGTGCCGAAGGTTTCGCAAAACACCCGATACAGATCCCGCTCCGCCCAGCGCCATCCTTCGCTGACCAAGCGAAATCGCACCCGCGCGGCACCATCTGAGAGGTGATTATAAAGCAATACGTTATCGCTGCTACCACGCAGGTGATCCCCCAAGCGCTTGCGCAAATCCCCGGTCGAGCCGATATACACTACGCTGTGCGGCCCCGGTGGCGCGCTTTTTTCAAGCCATCCCTCTTTGGCTTCGCTCATGGGCGAAGCCAAAGCCGCCCGTATTTCGTACACCCCCGGCTGGGACGGAACCACAGTCCGCAATGTTTGCGGGGTCAACGGCACCAGTGCGGAGAACCCTTCAGTCGCCACCAGATAATTCATGCGCTGGCTGCGGCTCCGGCGATCGGGAATCGCCAAGTCACGCCGGATGTTGGCCACCGTGCGCCGCAACAAGCGAATGCCGTATTCGCACTCGAGGATGGCAGCGATGGCCTCGTCCGTCAGCGGTTCCCGCAATACTCCTTCGAGCATCCATGTTTTTTCCTGTTTTATCACATGATCTACGAAATGGCAATGAACCTGCCTCGGCTTCGGAAAAAGTCCGCCCAGCGGCACCGCTTCGCCGTTCGGCAGTGCGATGGTCAATACGCGCACCAACCGGGAGATTCGGCCCGGATCCGCCACCACGGAAAGATTCGACTCCGACCGCAGCCGGGCGGATATCTCCGCCTGGGTCAGGGGCAGGAGCGCCAAGGCCTGCCCGGAGCGCAGATACGCCGCTTGTGATGCCAGCACTGCCTGCATCAGCGCGTGGGTGAGCCGGTTCCGAGTGTTGATGAGGCGCAATCTGCGCAATACGCTTGCCAGTTCCGCCGGGAAGTCCGGGCGGGACATCAGGAGGTTTATACCCTCCTCATCGAATCGGTATTCCCGCGTGTAGCTGTCGCGGTGGTAGAGGAATCCCAGGTCCCGGCTCGCCCCGGCGCCGGGATACAAGTTTTTCATATCGCGAATCTCCCCCAGAATCGGAGAAGCTCGGGTTTGAGGGGCATCTGGCGCATCATGCGGCGCGCCTTCCAATTGACCCACGGTCACCCAGGGGCGCAGGGCGGTAAACCCGGTGGAGGACTCCGCCTGGGTTACGAGACGGTCGAAAGCCCGCAGCGGCAACTCCAGAAAACGGGCGAGCACGATTTTGCCGAGCAGGGCGGCATCAATTTTATTGTTGTGGTGCTGCAATCGCTATTACGTTGATATGTGTTTTTTAACATATCGCGGATTCACAACGAAATGCAACAATCAAGTTATCACAATAAGAGTGAATGATTGCAATAAGATAGAAAGCGGCAGTAGGATGTGACGTAGCGTTGCCAGCTCGGCTGACGGGGCACCGTGCCAAAACGGGTCATTCGCGTGCTTACAAATCTAAATCCATGTACCAACAATGATGTATCAACGCATCCTCTTTACACGGCCTTTCGGAAGGCTATATCCGCCGTTCAAATACCGCTTGGTGCCGAACTTCAGCACGCTGTCATAATTTTCGTTGTACATAGCCAGCCTTGACGCGACATATCAATTTGATATAATCCGCTCGTGCACATCATCTCCATCAAAATGCTTCGCGAGTTCTGGCAAAAACATCCAGAGGCGGAAAATCTCCTACGCGAGTGGCACTCAGTTGTGGAGCACGCTGAATTCAGGGACTTCAACCATGTTCGTGAGTTTTTCAACTCCGCCGACTACGTGCCGCCTTATACGGTCTTTGATGTGGGTGGGAACAACTATCGCTTGGCCGTTATCGTCAGATACAGGTTCAAGAAGATATTTGTGCATAAGGTGATGACGCATCGGGAATACGATGACTGGAACAAGCTCTATAGGAAAGGCAAAGGCTAATCATGCGCGCAGCACACACTCAGTTCGACATCCGAGCCATTCAATCCTCTTGGCAGGCTTTTGATGCAATGGCGCATCTTCGCCCCATCCATGATGAAAGGAGTTATGACCGCATGACGGCACTGATGAACTCCCTGCTGGATGCCACCGGAGATGACGAAGACCATCCGCTGTCAGGCTTGCTTGATTTGGTTGGGGATATGGTCTCGAAGTATGAGCAAGAACATTACGCCATCGAGGCAGCAGAACCCAAGGATGCCCTGCGTTTCTTGATGGATGCTCGCGGCTTGAAGCAAGAAGACCTGTCAGCCGTTGTGCCACAGAGCAACCTGTCGGCAATCCTGGCAGGGAAGCGAAAAATCAGCGCAACCCTGGCAGGTAAATTGGGCAAGTTCTTCGGCATTAGCCCAGCTGTATTCGTGCCAGTCTAATTTGACCTGGACACAACGTACTGTCCGCTATAGGGTTATCTAAAAAATTGGCACGATTGCAAACTTTTAACGACGGCTTGCAGGAAGGCAATCAGCTTGAGCGCAGGACAATGCAGAAGCGAGTCAGCTGGATTTTAGCTGAACACCGGAAACCCCTTTCTTTTGGGAGGTGATGATGTCAATTTGCTTGAGCCGCTTCCCAGGTGGCACTTACGCGCTGCATCAAACCTGGATGAAGCACACCGAGCTTTGGTGTTTGGCCGTTTGGTGCACCGGGTGGCACCTTGAACCATTCGCTGCTGTATGGCAGATCAACTGTGTTATGGAAACTGAATTTTGTCGAGTAGCTTAAGCCTGCAAGCTGGTACGCCGCCGTCTCGCGGTCAGCAACAAGAAATTCTCCCGAGCGGAGTTGGTCAGTTTTCTGGCTGGTGCCATAGGCCACCAATGCAATGAAATGGGGCGCCTGGTCGTCAAATACCTTGAAGATCAGAGCAGGTCGAGGCTTTGGCCCCGGCTCAATTCCCTTGTTTTCCGGGAAGTGACACCATACGATTTCGCCTGCTTCCGGAGCCGGCCACCAATGTTTCGCCATGCCTCAGAACAAGCTCGATTTGACCGATTTTGTGCGGCCTTGGGGTATCGCTTTGCGAATTGCGGCCAACTGTGTCGGCGTCAGTTCGCCGTCGTCGGCTTCATAGGCCGGCAGCACTTCTTTCGCCAGCTTGCGCAACGCATAGTGAATCACCTGCGTTTCCCCTGTGAAACCGAGGTATTCGGCCAATTTTTCCACGGTTGAACGGCTGATGCCATTCTGCGTATCGCTTGGCCGGAAACGGAATAATAGTTGATCTGGTTTCGATGTGGTCGTCATGATGTTCTCGAAAAAGGTGAAAAGATATACTCGATATATCTTTCTCCATTGGCATTGTCAATTGCCCAGAACCTTTGCCGCCCTCCCCAAATCCATCCCCTCGCCTGGGGGCATGCCGTTTCGGCATAGATTCAATTCGTAATTCAGCACAAAATCCGCTTTGCCACCCTCTTTCGTTGGCGCGTTCGGTTGCACCAGTTTGACTGCGAGGCGGCTGCACCCTTCCTGGTTGTATTTCTTGATTGTTGACACCTCGGCTCTGACCGGATCGAATGCGCCGGTTGCTGCGTGAATTGCATCGGCTTCCTTGCCCTCTACAATTCCATTGGCCGCACCGTCAGGCGCATTTAATGCCTGCATGAGCAGCGCCTTCACGCTAAAGCTTTCCGCTGCGTTTGCCGTGGTTGCCACAAGAGCAAGTGTGGCAAGGATGATGAAGCATCTCGATGCGATCATTGACGACCTTGCATGTAGTAGTTGGTCAGCTTGCGCTGCATGGTGGCGGCGCTGTCGGTGTTGATAATGGATGCGCTCGGCATTCGCACGTTCGCCATGATCTCGTTTGTAAATTCCGTCATGTCGATCATGGAAAAATCCAGCATTGCAAATTCGTCCGTTGTGAAGCCGGAGCAATCGCCCCACGATTTCCCGATTTGCGCCCGCCCGCCTTCGTTGATGATCCGCGCAAGGCGCGAGTTGAAGCAGCAATAGGTTTCGGTCGTCTCGATGCAAGTTTTGATGATCGGTATTTTGCTGGAACAATAACTGCCGGTGAAGTGGCATAGGTTCTGTCCTTTCCGCATGGCAAGCATCTTTTCTTCTTGCTCGCACGAGAGAAGGTCCTGGACAATCATGATGCCTATCTGAATCGCCAGTGAGGTTGGATCGAAGGCGAAGGTCAGTCCACCAGCGGCACTCCACGTTGCGGTGAAACCGTAAAGCGAGAGCGATGGGTTAAAAGTAGTTGTTCCGCTCATCAGATAATCTGTCGGCGTGGAAGAAAGCGCCGATTCGATCCCTCTTGCAGCGTACCCAATTGTGCCGCTGTTGCTCATTATGGAATCGTAAACATAAGAACTGCCGTATTTCAGTGCCTGTCCGCCCGTTTGCATGACAAATCCCATCACCGCCGAATTGCTCATCGCCGCGCCGCCGCCACTGCCTTTGCAGCAATTCACCAGCCCAAAGAGTTTTTTCTTGCAACTTGAGTTTTCTCCACCGAACAGGCGCATAGTTGCCGGGTCCATGTAGTTACCTGCTTCCCGCGTAGCCTCCATCATCGCCGCTGTTTTCGCAAAATCAGGATCGGGCGTGTGCCCGGTGTCAAAGCAGTTTCCGCCAACACAATACTGTTGCGTGCCACAGTCCATTACGGATGACGTTGTACCCGCCGAGCTTTGGCACTGATAGACTTTTTCGGTGAGGCTGCATTGCCCGTCGGATGCTGTCGTTATGCACGTTGACGTACCAAGCGTGCATCCTCTCGCTTGCAAGGCTGCACAATCGCTTTGCATCTGGCCGATGCAAGCGTAGTCATCTTGCCAGCTCCAGCAGTCTTGATATACCTCCAATCCGTTAATGTTGCGGGTTTCCGCTGGCTCAACGCAGGTGTGCGATGCCAGGGTGCAGCCCGGGTTGTCCGTGTATGTCTGGCACTGGATGTTGTTAATGGTGTCGGTGCTGAGGGTATAACTGTTATCAAGCTGGATCGTGCTCGTCGGCGTTGATAGCGATGGATTGCCACAGCGCCAAATGTTCGTCCATTCCATGCAGCCGGTGTTGAAAAGAGTGTCATTTGTCGCGCAGACAGAGCTTGTCTGGGAGCATCCTGCGGTTTGTTTTAGTGCGGCACAGTAATCGGTGGCATTGGGCTTGATGCAGGTGTAGGTGTCGGTGTATTGCCAGCAGGTCGAGTTGATGCCAGGGTCGGACAGACAAACCTGAACGCCGCTAACCGTTTTGCAAGGGGCTGCGTCCACGCAAACCGAGTTGGTTTTCTGGCATGTCGCAGCGAGCGCGCCGAATGATGCGATCAATAATGCGATGGTGATGGGCAGGCGGATCATAATGCGGCGCCCTCCAGCGCGGCGCAGCCATTAGTCCATGCGCTTGAAACGACTGGCGCAGGCACGCAGCTTGAACCAGAAAGCTGCATACCTGCCGCACAAGTGTAGGTAATGGCGGCAACGGTCGCCGGCGGCTGGCAACTTGTCCCAACAAGGGTATTTCCTGCGGGACAGGTATAGCTAACCGTCGCCCCTACCGGAGGCGGATAACAAGATGTTCCGGAAAGCGTGCTGCCGCTTGGACAGGAGTAGCTGACTGTCGCAGAAACTGTCGGTGTAACACATTGAGAACCGGAGAGCGTTGTACTACCAGAACAGGAGTAAGTGCCGGTTGCTGCGTATGACGATGCCTGGCAGCTTGTTCCGGAAAGCGTGCTGCCGGAGGGACATGAATAACTGGCTGTGGCGGCTGTCGGTGGCGGCGTGACCAGCGGTGGGTAACAGGTTGAGCCGGATAGGGTGTAGCCGGCAGGGCAGGAGTAAGTGGTGGTATTGCATACAAAGGCCAACATTTGGGTACCGTAGTTACAACCGACGATGGTTCCACTTCCTCCGCATCTGGTATTGACAAATTCCTGTTCAACTGTGCTCCCACAAAGTGGGACGGCATACACGGCACTTTGTGTAATTGTTGCAGTCGCCGCCACCCCCGCAGGCTGATAAGCCGGTGCTTGGCACGTTGAGCCAGACAAGGTGCTTCCTGATGGGCAGGAGTAGCTGACGCTTGCAGATGTCGCTGCCGGAGTGCAATTCGTTCCAGACAGCACGCCCCCAGATGGGCAAGAATAATTGAGCGTAGCGTTGACCGCAGGTGTCACGCATGAGGTTCCTGAAAGCGTCTGTCCTGTGCCACACGAGTAGTTTGCTGTTGCCGTAGTGGGTGCAGGCTGGCAAGTTGACCCGGAAAGCGTGCTTCCCGCCGTACATGAGTAGTTGACCGAAGCCGCAATCGTTGGCTGAACACAAGTTGTCCCGGAAAGTGTCTGGCCAGCCGAGCAGGAATAGTTTGGAGTTGCTGCAATCGGTTGCGGTTGCGTCACCGTCACGCTCAGTGTCTTGTCGCAAGTCGATGTTTCATACGCATTGGCAGTTTCATTACACTGAAAATTGCTCTGCGCATCCACCACAACATCGCGGCCCACGATGCACATATTTGTCGTTGACGACAGGTACTCGTTGCAGACTTCGGTGGTGTAGGTCGGCGAGGTGCTGGTGGTGGTAGTCTGGCATGAGGTGAATGATCCCATTGCCGACGGGTCGGCAAAACCAAGCGATTGCGCTGCAAGCGTACCGGCGTTGGCTGTGATCTGCTTCGAATTGAGGATCATCGGATCGTTGGGATTGATGGTGAACTGCGGCCGGATTGTCGGGTTTTGCGCCATGTAACTGATGGCGTCGCAGTTTTGCTGCAAGAATTTGTCCGGGTTTGCCGGATCGTTTGCGCAGCTTGTGATCTTGTTGGCGCCCGGCGTATGAGTGTCGCCATTCCCACCCTGGAAATACTGCGCTTCCGGCGCAGTGGTGCTGTATTGATAGTATTGCGGGTTGAAGCTGTTGACCGTATTGGCAATCGTTCCATTCGTGATATTGCCTGCTGCCGCGCCG
>Ga0209000_1002356_pt1 | contig 10443 bp, 11 predicted proteins | sample RifGroD2_FD_183998 | JGI IMG/M metagenome (GOLD analysis project Ga0209000, IMG submission 183998) | Groundwater microbial communities from Rifle, Colorado, USA - Groundwater D2 (SPAdes) (version 2) | ecosystem: Environmental > Aquatic > Deep subsurface > Groundwater | place: Rifle, Colorado...
TGGTATTGTATCAAGGAGGGATGTTTTAAAAGGAATTACCGAATTTAATGGTGCACCTCAGATATGGCTTTAACATTAGTAAGCAGTAGGCAGTAAACAGTAGGCAGTAGAAAAACTGCTTAATGCTTACTCCTTACTGCCTACTTTTTAGAAGGAGGGATTAAAATGGAATTATTTAAGAAGGCTGTAGGGATAATGACAAAGAGTAATTTCATCACTGCAACTCCGAAGTCAAAGGTATCTGATATTGCACTGGCAATGATAAGCGGAGAGGTGAGTGGTATCCCGGTTGTAGATAAGGATAAGAAGGTTATGGGGATTGTAACGGAGTTTGATATTATCAGGGCAGTAAAACAGGGGAAAGATATTAAAAATATTACTACTGAAGATATTATGACTAAAAATCCAATTACCATTAATGAGGACACCCCTGTAAGCGATATAACTAATATACTGGAAACGAAAAACATTATCAGGGTTATGGTTGTTGATAATAGTGGAAAATTAGTTGGTATTGTGTCAAGGAGGGATATTTTGAAAGGGGTTACAGAGATTGAGGGTGCACCTCAGATTTGGTGGTGAAAATTTTAAAAAGGCTGAAGGCTTAATGCTGAAAGCTAATAATTAATAAAAGGGGGTAATGATGGGAAAGATTAGATTTTTTTTATTGTCTTTTTTAATTGTATTTTTTATTTCATCATCTCTATTTGCCGCTCAGGGAGATAAAGAAGCCGGGAGAAAGATTTATGATAAGAAGTGCTGGTGGTGCCATGGTGAGAAGGGGGAAGGAAATGGTCCTGCCGCCGAGTTTCTTTCACCTCCACCAAGAGATTTTACACTTGGAGTCTATAAATATAAAAGCTCTCCTGTCGGTCAGGTGGCAAGTGATGAAGATATATTCAGAATGATAAGTGATGGAATGCCCGGCTCTATGTTAGGAACAGCTATGCCTGCATGGAAAGATGTCCTATCTGAAAAAGAGAGATGGGATTTGGTTGCCTATATAAAGAGTTTAACAGATATCTTTGAGAGTGAGAAGGCATCAGGACAGGTAAGTTTTGGCAGTGAGGTCTCTTCTTCGGAAGATAGTATTAGTAAAGGAAAAGAGGCTTTTAAAAAGGCAAAGTGCTTTGAGTGTCATGGTGAAAATGGAAAAGGGGATGCGGTAAAAAAACTTAAGGATGACTGGGGTTTCAGGGTTTGGCCCAGAAATCTGACAAAGCCATGGACTTTCAGGGCAGGGAGTGAGCCAAAGGATATATTCACAAGGGTATCAGTCGGTATCCCCGGGACACCAATGCCGGCATTTGCTGACCCGAAGAGTGAGACCAAGTTGACTGATGAAGAACGGTGGCATGTGGTGAACTATGTAAAGTCCATTGCTGACGATACAAAGAAGATTAAAGAGGGTGAGATTGTTGTAAAGGCGAAATATTTAGAGGGAAATCTGCCTGAAGATACAAACGCCCCTGAATGGAATAATGCCCCGCCAACGGCATATCAAATGGTCCCACAGATTATTGCAAAGGAAAGATTTTTCAAGCCGACCAATGATGGTATTACTGTCAGGGCATTATTTAATGATAAGGAGATAGCATTCCTTTTAGAATGGGATGACAGGACTAAGAGTATTCCCGGAGATGCAGATGCAGAAAAACTGTCAGAAGGTGAAGTTTTTGAAGATGCAGTTGCTATTCAGTTACCCACTTCAATCCCTGATGCAATGCAGAAACCATATTTTGGCCATGGTGATAAAGAGATGGGTGTAAATCAGTGGTATTGGAGCAGTGGAAATGCGGCGGGAGTAAAGGTTATTGATTCAACCGGTCTTGGGTCGGGGAAGGCAAGAGATGCAGCTAAGACAGATGTGAAAGGAAAAGGAGAGTATAAGACAGGTGTATGGAGGGTAATATTAAAGAGAAGTCTTACAACTGCAAATGCAAAGGATGAGCTTCAGTTTGAGGCAGGTAAATTTATACCAATAGGATTTGCAAACTGGGATGGTTCAAATGGAGAAAAGGGTTCCAAACATACCATGACCACATGGTACTGGGTATTGTTAGAGCCAAAGGCAGGGAGTAAGGTCTATACATATCCTGCCGCTGCTATAATAGTCCTTGTAGCAGGACAATTATGGTTTGCAAGGGGCATGAGAAAGGATTATGAAAAATAAGTAAGAACAGGAGGTGATGAATTAGTCATTAGTCAATAGTCATTAGTTAATAGTCAATGATATTAAAGGGAGGTTTAAATAGATGAAGTCACTAAAAATATTAATAAGCTTGATTGTGTTTGCTCTGTTTCTTTCAGCAGGCGTTGTTAATTCAGTATCAGCTGATGAGAAAGAAGGAAAGGCTTTAGTAGAATCAAAGAAGTGTGGAAGCTGTCATAAGATGCAGGGTCCGCCGGATAAGACAATTGCAGATGTATTAAAGAGAAAGGCACCAGATTTATTTTATGCAGGGAGTAAGTTTAAAAAGGAATGGCTTGAAGGTTTTCTCCAGAAGCCGACAATGCTCAGGCCTGCAGGGACAGTATATTTGAATAATATTAAGATGGGCGAGAAAAAGGATGAGATTGGTGATGTAAAGCCATGTGCATCTGCCCTTTCACAAAAAGAGGCACATGAGGTTACCGAATATCTCATGACACTTAAAGAGCCGACCATGAAGGCAGGTGTTATAGTTGATGATAAATTCTCAAAGGCAAAGGCAAAGGTGCTTTTTGGACAGAAAGAAGGATGCAGCGGCTGCCACAGAGATAAGGCTGATTCAGGGGGGACATCATGCCCGACACTTTACAATGCAGGTGAAAGGCTGAATCCTGACTGGATATTTGATTTCTTAAAGAATCCTCAGAAATATGACCCAAAAATCTGGATGCCGAGGCGTGAACTTTCAGATGAGGATTTTATCCTTTTGGCGAAACTTATTGCATCAATGAAATAACAAAGTGATTTTGGAGGTGAAAGATAATGAAAAAGGTAAGTTTAATTGGTTTAAGTGTTATGTTTTTAGGATTGATGATTACACCTCTTGCACTTGCTGAAAAGGCAGAGGATAATTATAAGCTATACTGCTTTCAGTGCCACGGTTCAAAGGGGAATGGCGGGGGTATCAATGCCGCCGCTCTTTCAACAGCACCAAGGGATCACACAAGCGCTACAGAGATGAAGAAGCTTACTGATGATAACATCTTTACTGCAATAAAAGAGGGTGGTGCAGCAGTCAGTAAATCAACTTTCATGCCTCCGTTCAAGAGCATCCTGACAGATGATGAGATCAAGGAAATGGTAAAGCATCTTCATAAACTCTGCAATTGCTAAAAAGTTTTTAAAATATGATTTGAAAAGAGGGGTGGCTTCCACCCCTCTTTTTTTATTTGATAAAACTATATAATAATATCTCCAATCTTTCAACCCAAAATCTCCATATAACCAACCCAAAAACATGATAAAATGTAACCATGATTTTAGATTTCTATAAGAAACTTATTGACGATGCCAACGATATAATCTGGGTAGTAGATACTGAGGGGAGGTTTATCTATTTAAATAATAAAATTAGTGTGTGGGGATATAGCAAGGATGAGCTTATTGGCAAGCCTTTAATCAGCATATTAAATGTGAGACAGGCAGAGAATATTGATATAGAAGTTGAAAAGAGCGGTTTGAAGGAAATAGAGATTATAGATAGTCATGGCAATATCAGAAATACATCTCTCAGTACTTCCCCATTAAAGAATGATAATGGTGCTATCGTAGGGACGATAGGTGTTGTGAGGGATATGGCTGAAGATAAGAGGGTTAGGGAGAGGAGTGCTGATACAGAGAGACTTGCAGCCCTTGGGCAATTATCCATTGGTATTGCCCACGAGATAAGAAATCCCCTGTCTTCAATAAAAATGAATCTCCAGATATTAAACAGGCTAATCCTCTTTGCCGGAGATACTAAGGATCATTTTGACCTTGCATTAAAAGAGGTATTTCATCTGGAGGGTATTCTTGAAGACCTTTTAAGCTATGCAAAACCCCTTAAGTTGAAATTAAAGTTGATAGATATTAATTCACTTCTTGATAATACTCTTCTCATGGTAAGGAGTGATATTAAAGAGAAGGAGATAGTTATTAACAAGTATTATGACAATGAGCTGCCAACTATTTTACTGGATGAGGATAAGATGAAACAGGCATTTTTAAATATATATTTTAATTCCATACAAGCAATGAATAAAGGAGGGATACTCTGTATAAAGACATATCGTGAAAAGGAGAACCCGGATACAGATGACATAGAAAAGAGGGTGGTGGTAGAAGTGTCTGATACAGGATGTGGTATTGAAAAAAAGAATCTAAAATCTATATTTAATCCATTCTTTACTACAAAGCCTTATGGAACAGGACTTGGGCTCTCTATAGTAAAAAATATATTTGACTATCTGAATGCAGTAATTGAGGTAAATAGCCAATTGGGCAAAGGGACAGATTTTATAATCAAATTTCCAGTGACAAATATTTAAAGATAGATGTTCATGTATAGAAAATTATAAAAACTCTAAGGAATTCAGGAAGTCATGAAAAAATATTCCTGCCTGTCTGCCTTCGGCACAGGCAGATATTTCTGATTTCCTAAGAAAATTAGGTTTTTGTTCCTTAGAGTCTTCCCTTAAGGAGTTCATCAACAACCGATGGGTCGGCGAGTGTGCTTGTATCGCCGAGGTCATGGACATCACCCCATGCTATCTTTCTAAGAATTCTCCTCATTATCTTGCCGCTTCGGGTTTTTGGCAGTCCTGCTGCAAATTGAAGTTTATCAGGTGTTGCAATTGGACCAATGATAGACCTTACATGACCGATGAGTATCTTTTTTAGTTCTTCTGTTGGCCGTTGACCCTCCTTTGTTGTTACATATGCATATATCCCCTCACCCTTTATATCATGTGGGAATCCTACTACTGCGGCCTCTGCAACTGCCTCATGGCTGACAAGGGCAGATTCAACCTCGGCAGTTCCCAGCCTATGGCCTGATACATTTACCACATCGTCTATTCTTCCCATCAGCCAGTAGTCGCCATCTTCATCAATCCTTGCACCATCCCCTGTCAGATACTTACCGGGGAATTTTGAGAAGTAGATTTCCTTTACATGTTTATTTTCAGAGTCTCCGTATGTCCCCCTGATTATTCCGGGCCACGGTTTTTCAATGACAAGGTATCCACCTTCATTGACTCCTGCCGGTGAACCATCTTCTTTTAAGATTGACGGCACAACTCCGGGAAATGGCTTGCACGCTGATCCCGGTTTTAAAGTCATTGCTCTGGGAAGTGGAGTTATTAAAATCCCGCCTGTCTCTGTCTGCCACCATGTATCAACAATGGGGAGCTTTCCCTTACCAATATGGGTGTGATACCACATCCATGCCTCTGGATTTATAGGTTCACCCACTGTCCCAAGCACCCTTAATGATGATAAATCATGCCTTGTTACCCAGCTCTCACCTTCTCTCATCAATGCCCTTATTGCAGTTGGTGCTGTGTAAAATATATTTACCTTGTGCTTATCAACAATATCCCAGAATCTACCCGGGTCGGGATATATTGGAATTCCTTCAAACATGAGGCTCGTGGCGCCACTGCTTAGAGGACCATAGACGATGTAGCTGTGTCCTGTAACCCATCCTATATCTGCGGTGCAGAAATGGATATCCTCATCATGATAATCAAATATCCATTTGAATGTAAGATTTGTGAAAAGGAGATACCCGCCGGTTGTATGGAGGACACCCTTTGGCTTTCCAGTTGAGCCAGATGTATATAGGATAAATAAAGGGTCTTCGGCATCCATCTGTTCAGGCTCACAGTAGTTTGATATATCCGCAGAATTGATTTCATTATGCCACCATAGGTCTCTCTTTGGAACCATATCTACAATACCGTCAGTTCTCTTTACTACGATAACCTTTTCTACAGAGGGGCATTCCTGAAGTGCCGCATCAACATTTGCCTTGAGGGGGACAAACCTTCCGCCCCTTATACCCCTGTCTGAGGTGATTACAAACTTTGACTTGCAGTCCTGAATCCTGTTTTTTAGAGATTGTGAACTGAATCCGCCGAAGACAACACTGTGTATTGCACCTATCCTCGCACATGCAAGCATGGCTATGGACAACTCAGGTATCATAGGCAGATAGATGGTTATCCTGTCACCTTTTTTAATTCCATTTTTTTTAAGGACATTTGCAAATCTGTTGACCTCATAATAAAGCTGCTGATATGTATATGTCTTATAGCTTCCGTCATCTCCCTCCCAAATAATTGCTGCCTTATTTCTTATCGGTGTATTTATAAATCTGTCAAGGCAGTTATAGGATACATTCAGTTTTCCGCCTATAAACCACTTTATATCAGGTTTCTCAAAATTCCATTCAAGAACCTTATCCCATTTTTTGAACCATGTAATATGTTCTTCTGCAATTTCAGACCAGAAGCCTTCAGGGTCATCTATAGACCTTTTGTATATATCCTCATATTCCTCTAAACTTTTTATATATGCCCTTTTACTGAATTCCTTTGAAGGCGGGAATACCCTCTTTTCAGCCATCAATACATCAATTGCCTCTTTTGACATTAATAGTTTCTCCCTTTCAAAAAATATTGAGAGAGTATAACCTATGATGTTTATTTTTAAAAGATTTTTTTGGGTGAGTTTTTTGGGGAAGGTTGTTCTTAATCTTTTTTTGCCTCAACTATAATCCTGTCTTTGTAAACTAAATCCTTATCTGTCTTTTCATAAGGGATGCCATCTATCTCAACATAAGGCTCTGATGAAACAAGATTGAGCCTCTGTCCTTTCTGTGGCGGTGATAGGAGGACATTCCTTCCGTGTCCAATCTGAAGTCTGAAATTATCAAGAGAGCCAAAGTAGAACTCTTTAGTGCCGCGACCCTTTTTTGCATGGGATATGTCCAGAGGAATCCAGCCGTAGTTTGGGAGAAGAACCTCTACACTGCAGTGAAATCCAACCTTGCAGTAATTTGGTGCTACCTCGCCGAATGGTAAATCAAAGTTTGATACCTCTCTTGCCGGTATCCCTGCCGCCGTGGCAACTGCAGAAAATAGGGAGTGAAAGTCTATACAGTTTCCCTTCTTTACGGTGCATGCCCTTCCTACATCCCCTGTTCCAAACCCGGGGGCAGTCTTGTCATACTCCATATTGTCATATACATAATCATAGATTGCCTTTACCTTTTCATAGTATGTCTTTTTATCCTTCATCAGTTCCTGTGCAATCTTTTTTACATCTTTATTAACAGCCTTATACTGATTCTCTTCAAGATAAAGTCTATATTGTGTAATGTCCCCATCTAATTCACCAACCTTGTCAGGCTCAATTTTATTTATCGCCTGATATCTGTCGGCAAGATAATTCATTGTTACCCTTATCTCTTTCTCATTTGGATTTTCCATATTCAGGCTCATAATGGACTGTGGCAGGGGAGGGGGAATCTACTTTTATATTATAGACCTCCTGATACCTGTCCGATTGTGGATATGGCAGCCAGATTTCTACAGTCTTTGCATTTTTGGGTATCTCCTTTACAATCGCTGTATATTTTATGTCAAGCCTTTTAATCTCTCCTCTATCAGCAGAAACAACATTACCTGTCAATAAAAGAATTAAGCCAATTAAGAATATTCTAATCAATAGCATATTACCCCCTATTCAAAGAGTATCCCTAATTCAATATTCTTCTGAATCTGGTTAATATAACCCTCCCCGTATTTCAGGAAGTGAATCATTTCATCCCCTCCGAGGTCGGAGACCATTGAGTATCCGACATTTCCTTCCTTCCAGAAGAGGACATTGAACCCCTTATATTTATCAACATAAATCTCCTTCTCCCCCTCTTTTATGATTCTTCCCTCAGGGAGCTTAAGATTATTTACATCAAATATAAACATGGATAATTTATGCCCTTTTCTATCAAATGCAATATATGCAACCCTTCTCTCTTTCAGATAGTGGAGATTTACCTTTGGTGAGCTGATACCCTGCCATGACAGCCCCTGCACATCAAATATTCTCTCAAGCTCTGTCCTGCTTGACGGCATTTGCTCATCAAATATATCTACAATTGTATTACTCAGATGGTTGTTTACTGATTTTACGGCAATTGTGGAGGCCGAGACATTTGCAGAGAGATAATAAAGCGGGATAATTGCTAACAGTAGAAGTGCAGCTACAGCAGAGAAAGTATAAACAGGCTTTAAGTTAAAGGCAGGGAATAAATCTGTAAAACTCCACTTTTTCTCGGATTCCTCAATGGAGTTGATTATCCTGTTCTTTAAATAAAGAGGGGCTTTCTCTATCCTTATCTTTTTTGCAATAGGTTTTAATGCACTAATAATTTCAAACTCCTGCCTGCACCTCTTGCAGACCTCAAGATGATTTTTAACCTTATAAGCCTTTCTCCCCTTTAATTCACCGTCTATCAGGGCGCTGATATAATTATTTATAGATTTACAATCGTTCTTAAAAAACATAAAATCTCCCTCTTTTTGTTATATCCATTTATAAATACCCCATTTTCTTTGCATATTCAGAAAGATTTTTATAAAGCATCTTTCTGCCCCTGTGAAGCCTTGACATCACCGTTCCAACAGGGCATTTTAAAACATCTGATATTTCCTGATAAGAGAAACCCTCTATATCAGATAATAATATCACACTTCTAAATTCTTCAGGCAATTCATCAAGTGCTGATTTGATTTCACTGTCAAATGTTTCTTTTGTCAAATCATTAGAGATATCATCTTTAGATAGCAGATTGTCTCTATCTGTCAATTTGTCAATAAACTGTTCTACACTATGAAAATCTACTTTTTCAGGCTCTTTTTTCTTTTTTCTGTAAATATTTATAAAGGTGTTTCTCAATATACTAAATAGCCATGCCTTTATGTGGGTGTTTTTTTTGTATTTATCGAAGAATTTGTAAGCTCTTAAATATGTCTCCTGAACCAAATCCTCTGCATCACCTTCATTTCTTGTTAGTTTAATGGCAAAGTTATATAGGGAATCAATATGCGGCAGTGCCAGCCCTTCAAACTCTTTTTTCCTCACCTAATCCCTCAATATTACTAAACAAAAAATATATAAAAATTATTCCCATTAAAGTAATTTTGTTATATGATAGCACAAAGAAATTTTTTAGGAAAGGAGGTGAATGGTTTGGCTCATGCTTTTTCTTCAGGCAATTAGAGTTATTTTATAAATAAAATGCAGGTATAAGAGGAGGAATATCATGAAGGCATTTAGTTTGAATTTGTTTCGGAAATTTATCATTGTTTTAGTTTTGATTTGTTTTCCAGTTGGGACAATTTATTTAATCAACAGAGCTGAAGCTCAGGAAGCTGAAAAAGATTATACCAAAGCCCGTGTTGGTAAAAAGGGGTCTAAACAGTATCAGGAGGAAGATGCCAAAGCTAACTACTATGGCTACTGCACGCCATGTCATGGTGAGACAGGGAAGGGGGATGGTCCTTTGGCAGAGACTTTAGAAGAGGGGGTTGAGCCTCGTGACCACACCAGTGCAGAGTATTTCTCACAAAAGACGGATGAAGATATTTTTAATGTAGTAAAATTTGGCGGTGCTAAGGCAGGTTTCAGTGAGGCAATGCCTCCGTTTGATGGCCAGCTTTCAGATGATGAAATGCGTGGACTTGTAAAATTTATTAGAACTCTCTGTAAGTGTCAGTATAAGAAATAATAAAATACTGCAATTCATTCATATCTAAGCGCATCTATCGGGTCAAGGAGTGATGCCTTATATGCCGGGTAAAACCCGAAAAATATCCCAACTATTCCCGAAAAACTGAAGGCGAGAGATATTGATAACGGTGACACTATTGTAGGCCAGCCTGCAATCATTGACAGCACTTTGGAGCCGGAAATCCCTATGATAATCCCGAAGGCTCCACCTATTAGTGACAATGTAAGTGCCTCTATAATAAATTGCAATCTGATATCCCATGTTTTGGCACCGACCGCCATTCGTATGCCTATCTCCCTTGTCCTTTCTGTAACCGAGACGAGCATTATATTCATTATTCCTATCCCTCCGACAAGGAGAGAAACAGATGCAATTGCTCCAAGCAGTAAAGTCATGACCTTTGCAGATTGCTCTGAAGCCTGCATAGCCTGTGTAAGATTCCGCACAGTAAAGTCATCATCCTGTTTTTGTCCAATGCGGTGCCTTTGCCTTAATAATTCTGCTATCTGTTTTTCAGCCGCATTTAAATCTTCCTTACTCTGTGCCTTTACCATAATGAGTCTTACCATACCGGGAAAAGCAGTTCCAAAGAGTTTTTTCTGTGCCGTTGTTACAGGGATATATATAGTATCGTCCTGATCCTGTCCCATAGGTGACTGCCCTTTTTTCTCAAGCA
>Ga0209000_1002360_pt1 | contig 10434 bp, 10 predicted proteins | sample RifGroD2_FD_183998 | JGI IMG/M metagenome (GOLD analysis project Ga0209000, IMG submission 183998) | Groundwater microbial communities from Rifle, Colorado, USA - Groundwater D2 (SPAdes) (version 2) | ecosystem: Environmental > Aquatic > Deep subsurface > Groundwater | place: Rifle, Colorado...
GGCTTGATAGCCAGACGTTGGATATATTAGGGGTGAAACCAGCAGGAAGGTAAAATAAAAATTCAAAATGCAAAGTGCAAATTGCAAAATTTAAAAAAGTCTTTTTTAATTTGCAATTTGCAATTTTCACTTTGCAATGGAGCGAAGCGACATGCTTACCATAGATGCAAAAGGGATTTATTACAGAGATTTGAATAATAAAGTGCGTGAGGCTGTTGCCAAAGGAGAAAAGGAAATCTTCCTAAAAAATATCAATGGCCAGTACTATATAGGCGATGGATTGAGGGGGGACGTGAAAATTACCATAGAGGGTGTGCCAGGGAACGACCTTGCGGCGTTCATGGATGGCCCTACTATTATAATAAAGAACAATGCCCAGGACAATATTGCTAACACAATGAACAGCGGAAAGGTAATTGTGCATGGTGACGCCGGCGATGTGCTTGGATACGGGATGAGAGGCGGAAAACTGCATATTCGCGGCAATGTTGGATACAGGGTTGGCATACACATGAAAGGTTATAAAAAACAAAACCCTATTATTATTGCGGGCGGCAAGGCTGGAGATTTTTTTGGCGAATACATGGCAGGCGGCGTATTAATCCTCCTGGGCCTTGATGGCGACAATAAAAGGCCGTTGGTTGGGGATTACCTTGGCACAGGCATGCATGGCGGCGTGATATTTATAAGAGGCGATGTGGATAAAAAAGGGTGCGGCGCTGAGGTTGGAATTACAGATTTAAACGAAGAGGACAAAAAATTTCTCAAGGAACATTTAGAGGATTATTGCAAAGACTTTAACCTTAAAACCGAAGATATAATGAAATCCGGTTTTAAGAAGCTGACACCTGCCTCCCTCCGACCATATGGAAATTTATATGCCTATTAAAAGTAGGCAGTAGGGTAGAGGCGATAGGCAATAGGAAAAACCCCATAGCCTATAGCCCATTGCCCATAGCCTGCTCTTTATATTTTCGTAATATTCATCGGAAGCCTGAAGGTGAAGTTACTCCCCTTGCCAAATTCGCTCTCAACCCTGATACTACCGCCCTGCATTTCTACATACCTTTTTACAAGGACAAGACCAAGACCAGTTCCCTCCTGATCTCCGGTTGAGACCTGTTTAAATTCTTTGAATATGCTGCCCATATCTTCCCTTTTGATACCTACACCAGTATCAATCACCGAAACCTGAAGATAATAGTTGTTGGACTTAACCTTAATGCTGACATGGCCGCCTTCCTGGGTAAATTTCACAGCATTGCTGATAAGATTATACATTATCTGCTTAAACATCCTTATATCAGCCACGATAGTATAAACATCAGGTGCTATTTCAACATCAATAGGTATTTTCTTCTTTATAGCCAAAGGAGTCACTATAGCGCATGCCTCTTTTATTCCATTGGAAACTAAAAAATCTTCTGGTTTTATCTCCATCTTTCCTGCCTCAATCTTTGACAGGTCAAGGATGTCATTTATTATATCGAGAAGATGTTTACCGCTCCGATAAATATACCCTATATATTCAGATTGCTTTTCATTCAGATCTCCACAAACCTTATCGTGGAGCAGCTCTGAAAATCCCAAAATGGAATTAAGCGGCGTCCTCAGCTCGTGAGATACATTTGTGAGAAATTCTGACTTAAGACGGCTCATTACTTCCATCTCTTGATAGCCTTTTCTCAAAAACCCTGTCCTCTCCGAAATACGCTGTTCAAGTTCAGAATGTGTCTTGTTAATTTTTTCCACCATCTGATTGAATTTATTTGCAAGCTCCTCTATCTCATCATGTGTCTTAATATGGATACGGTGGTTTAAATTGCCTTCCCCAATTATCTCAACCCCTTGCCGAAGCGTCTCTATCGGCTTCACAATCTTTCTTGCCGCCCAGAATCCCATAGCAGAGAGTATTAAAATAGAGAATATCAGTAGAAAAAAAACCCTCTTTAGCAAAACATAAATAGGGGCATAACTTTCATCCGGTGATTGACTGACAAAGATATACCATTTGTTTCCATCAAAGGCATTCTTTACAATATCGGTCGTTGCAATAGGGGCAAATCCCGCAACAGCATTAATGCCTTCATGGGCATTATCCTTAACAACCGCCCAGCCAAGTAACGGCGCTGTGGTAATATTATTCATCAGCTCGTCAGTAACCCTGTGAACCTGAGGCGGGAATATAGGACACAGGAGGATAATCCCAACGGAATTTATAAGCATTGCATGGCCTGTTTTTCCAATTCTGAATTTCTGCACTATCTTCGAAATCTTATCTATGGTACTAACTGCACGAATAACTCCCAGCACCTTTCCTTCTTTCTCAGACATAATTGGCACTGCAACACTTTGTAGGAACTGATTGATATCAGGGTCAAGGTATATCTCGCTTATGTAAATATCTCCTTTACCTTTATTATAGGCTGTCTGCCACCACTTCTCACTGCCATAGTATAAATACTTTGTCTTTCCTGCGGAGGCAACTAATACCCCTTTTGTGTCGGTTATAAAAAGCTCAACGTATCCCTCTGTATTTTTCTTTATTTCTGCTAAGTATTGCGCAGCCCGACTGGATACATACGCCCCAAAACGTTTTTCCTTGTCTCCATGCTGCAACCACTGCATATCAATTTTCTGGATATGCCTCTCTATTGACCCCTTATCTTTACCTGTATAGGATTCATTTGCTAATATCGCTGCATTTCTTAAGACCGGTGAAATAGCAAGGCTTTTAACATCGTGAACAGATTGCTCCATAACAATTTCGGCGTTACTCGCTATCTCTTTAGCTACTCGCGCAAAATTTTCACCCGCACTTACTCTAAGCTCCCTCACCCCCTGCAGATAAACTAAAAGTATGCTTATCATGACAGGAAACATCCCTACGACAAATATAAAAATGGCTATCCTGCGTTGAATCCCCTTTTTATGTATCTTCATTTAAATACTTTTTTTATCCTCGCCTATATTCCTGCCTATGCCTACAAGACCGATAATATTGCCAGTCCTGTCCTCAAGACGCGAGAGCGTAAGACTTACGCGTATGATATCACCGCTTTTCTTCATAAGCTGCGCATCATAACCGGATATCTCTCCGTCCTCGATTACCTTCTTTCTTATCCGCTTATACTCACTCTTATTGACAAAAATATCTCCTATCTTGATTCCGCCAAGGTCTTCCTTGACATAGCCCAGTATGTTTTCAGCCCCTCTGTTAAACTGCACTATCTCATCATAGAGGGTTGTTGTGATAATCATATCTCCCGAATGTTCAAGAATATTTTCAAGGTATTCCTTTGTCTTTTCCAGCTCTGCTGTCCTTTCATCCACCATGGTCTCAAGCTCTTTGTTATACTTTTCAATCTGTTCCCTTGAGCTTTTTAATTCAACCAGCATCTGATTGAACGAAGCAACTAATTCCCCGATTTCATCTGCAGACGACTTCTCCACCATTTTATCCAAATCGCCTTTCGCAACACTGGCAGCGGACATGGATAATGCCCTTATTGGCGTAGTAATCTTTTGAGAAATATAAATAGATATTCCTATTCCCGCCAAAATAGCGATTATCGAAAATGTCAGAATCTGTTGCAGGCCCTTCCTCATATTATCGTTAGTCATAATAGTAACGTTATCCAGTGAGCGCCATGCCTCATCATACAGTCCATCAACACTGCTGATTATAACTGGCTTGGCCTTGTCCAATTCCTTGAGCACGCCAACGAGATTTGTGTTCCGCAAAGCTGCTGTCCACTTTAAGGATTGCTCTGTTAGATTTTGTATAGAGTCAAATTCAGCATCTACTTTTTCCAAGAAATCCTTTTCATGCTCCTTGAGTCGCAGTTTACGGACATACAAAAGCTTTTTTTTCACATCAAGCGTTAGAGAGCGATAATAACCCACATCCTGAATCTGCCCTCTTACTAACGAATCACTGACATCAACAAATTGTTTAACAGACTGCCGCAAGCTGTTAACCGTGTCATATTTATGGGCAGAAACAAGTATTTGATTTACTGTTTTGTTGACATTAACAAGTGTGATATATGCGAAGATACTCACCATAATCATAAAGATTAGGACTGCTATATACCCAATCATTAATTTTGCCCTTATTGTCACCTTCAACGTCGTTACCTCCCGTTACCCTTATTTAAAATCCACTATAGCATCTTTCCCCTTTTCAACAGTCACCGTATAAGAAGGGCTTACTTTCCTCTTATACCACATTTTGAAATCATAAACCCCCGGAGGCGCATCCTTTATCTCATACCTCCCCTGCTTGTCAGGGATAGCAAAATACGGATTCTGCAAAACCAGTATATAGCCCTCCATATCAGGATGGATGTTGCATAATAATGCTACCTCTCCGAGACGGTCAAATGTAAATGATCTCACTACTCCCTTGGGATAGGTGCCGAGATTAAATTTGTGCCCTGCCCATGACGGAGTAAAGATATTATTGAGCACATCATCGCTATTATGAAAATCAACAGTAGTTCCTATGAGAATAGGAAGAACATACGGAACAAATATCAGTTCAATCTGGTCCATAACCGGATGCTTCTCTGGCGGTATAAATCCCCCTGGAGCTTTTTCGACATAAATAACTACTTTCCCCGCATCATCTTCACTCTTTAGCTTGACGGTTCCTCTAATAGTCTCGGCATGCGATATGCAGCTCAAAATAAGCACTATTGCGCATGCGGCTAAATATCTCAACCGCAGAAGCGCTTTCATCTGCAACGGCACAATCGCATACTTACCACTCCTGTCAAAAAATGCAACTGCATTTTTTGAGTTAAACAGTTTCTTGCTTATGTCTATTAAAATCATAGATGCTTCCCCCAGGTCTATGAGAAAGTATTATTGAAAAATTGAGGTGTTGTCATTGTATGGCGCTACAAGTATATTTTACCCCGTTAGAGAAAGCCTCCGACTCCTCCGCCTGAGGCGGACGGTAGTATAAATCATTCCTTAGAGACGGTAGTTCACCCCGTAAGAGACCAGAGGTCTTACGGTGGGCGCTGCCACTATCTTTGGTCGTTAGGAAACATAGTTCTCTAACGGGGTTTACACGGCATTCTCGCAGAGCGAATTGGCATAAGAAAATGTTGGCTTAAAAGACAAAATCAAGTTTAACTATGCCCAGGTCCCCCTCGCCACCTGTGGTATGCAGCGCCCCTTCGATAGTAAGCTTTATATTTGCGCGAACCAGCGCCAACAAGCTTACAACCACTTCATCTTTATTTTCCTTCTCATGTTCTATATCAGCTACTCCATACCTCACCGCTGCAATAAGCCAAGGATAAATGGCAAGGTCGGCTTCAGAAAAATAGGAACTTACAGAGGTATCACTAAAATTGCCACTCGGATTACTATGCTCCCCCTGAATAACCGCGCCAAACAGATTAAAAATTTTATAATTGAAGTCAAAGGTAAAGCCATACCTATAGAAATTATCGTCATACGTGCTGTTTGAAACAACCACTTTATTTTTGCCTGAATAACCTATTACGCCAACATATAGCGATTTTTCATCCTTTACCTCTGGCAGGACATCTTCTTTGTCTGAGATAAGGCCAGAACCATCCAGGCCAATGCCGCCGAACTTATATCCAACCTTAAGACAGGCGTCCTTTGTCGTATTATTGTCTGCAGAGTTGGTTGTGGAATCTGTCTTCCCTGTACCGTTGCCATTAACTATGCCCACTGCATATTCTAAGCGGCTCTCTATAATGCCATCTATCTCTATGCCTCGCTGATTTGAGAAGTTAAAGCTGTTTTTCCCGACTGTAAACGTATTAATGAGATATGGCGCATATGTTAAACGGCGATTATTGGAGACCGGGACTGCTGACGGTTCGAATTGACCGATAGTCACATTCAAAAGGCGGTCAGGAAGCGAGCTGCTGAATGTATCATTAAACTTCAGGAAAAAACGCCACAAACCGCCGAACTCATTTCCACTTCTAATAAGAGAAACACTGCCAAAAAAAGATACATCTTCACCGAGTGTTCCAGCTGATTCAAGCGCTATGGTACTTGGAAAGGTAAAATCATGCTTTACCCGAGAGTTTACATCATATCGGTAAAACAAACTTCCAAATAAAGAAAGGGGTATTGCCCCAGGAATCTCGCCTGGCCAGATTCCTTCAGGCCAAACCTCTTTCCACGCCGGAGCGCCCAAGCTGACAGGTTTCTCCTTAACATAGCGTTCGTCAACCTCTGGGATCTGGTATCCGTTTCTTCTGAACGCCTCACCAAAGGCATTAAGTTTTGGAAAAGCTGCATGACATGTTGTGCAGCTCGTCTTATACTTTCTTGCAAAGGCTGGTATAGCCTCTGCATTTGTCCTAAAAATGGAAGTTATTAAACAGATAATTAAAATAATAAGTATAGATTTAATCAGTCTCATGGATTGTTGTAGAATTATTTTTTAACATTCGTATACAAATTTGGGGTTTTATTTTAGCATAAAGTAAGAATATTTTTCACTAAAAATACCTTACCCAAAAATAGCGTTTGATTTTTGGGGAAACCGCCCCCGATTGATTCTATCGGGGGTTGTCAGACGAGGCAGAGGCCATCCCTGATAAAAGCACTCAGGGACATGTTTTTGCGACGAGCCCTCCCCCTTTTCTGGGGACAGATTTGAAATCTGTCCCCACAGGGGGACAGGGGGAGGATACGGTGAGGAGCAAAAATGCGCCGACCAAGCTAAGCTTGGTCAAGGCACGCTGAGCGTGTCGATAACGAAGTATGCCTGTCCCCGAGTGTCTCTATCGGGGAGCAGGCAAATCGCAGGTTTGTAAAATAGCGAAGTTTTTAATCGCTATTTTACGGCCTTATCAATCGCCTTCGCCAAACACCTCTGCCTCAAATGTATATATATCAGCCCCATCCTTCCAGCCGTCAGATGGAAGACCTGCCTTAAGGCAAGTATGTTCTAAAAATGTTTCTTTGTCCCAGCAACACTCTACTGCGACCTGCGGGAGAAGAACGCCTCTGCAATACCCCTTTACAATATACAGACCATCCCTCCCAACCTCTATTTCAGTAGTATCTTTTACCTTTTTTAGCGCCGTAAGACAAGATATCTCTATGGTAATCAGTGATAGTTCAGTTGCAGTAAGCGGAATAAATCTGGGGTCCTGCGTAGCAGTGGCAACAGCCATGTCTACAACAGTGAGATAAAGGGGTTTTTCTGACGCAAAGATGCCTATACACCCCCTCAAATTGCCCTTTGTCTTTATAGAAACAAATGCCCCACGATGTTCCAGAAGCGCCGGGCTGCTCACATTGAAAGGAGGAATCTTTTTAGTCTTAATATAAGATTCAATCGTCTCCCTTACTATTTTTAAGAGGAGCAATTTATCTTCTTTTGAAAGGGGCATAATACTATTTCGGATTATAATACATCTCCGCAAAAATTACGATATTCGCAGTCAAGACATTTGGCCGGAGAATTTACCGGAGGCGGAATTTGCTGGCAGTGTATCATTTTTCGGATATCGTCTAATAAATTTTTTGTTTCCTCTTTGACTTTGCCGGTTAAATCAAAAACCACAGCATCCTCTTTTGGAATTAAGTATACAAAACCCTTATCAACATTGCGATTATATACATCTTCCAAAATTATAGCATAACCCAAAAGCTGATAAAGATGATTTTTGTGCGGCTGCGAGGTGGTATATTTAAAATCCACAGGATAGTACGCAGCATCCGTTTTTATGAGCAAATCCACCTTGCCGGACAAACCATATTTCTCAGAATATAATTGCTTATGAAATTCTCTCGTGCCGCTGGATAAGCCGTATTCCTTAAGTTTCCTTCTGTTTTCCAATCTGTCTATCTTATCCTCTGCTATCTTTCCATATTCCATCTTAAAGGTTGCCTTTTTCTCAACAGGCATAACATAGTTATAGAACACAACCCTTTGACAATAGACAAACTGTTTAAGGTCGCTAACCCTGAGATGAATCATCTCTATTTTCCTGTATGAGTTCCCTTTTGGCATTGATGTCTTTTTCACAAACAGGGAGCATAAGGAGTTTTCCGGCTTTATCGCCAATGAGAAAGGAAAGCTTTAAAAAAAGTTCTTCGCGCTTATTTTTGCCCAACGTGCCTGAAAATCCGCTAAATTGAATCCTTTGAAGCCCATAGTCTTTGCAGGTCTCTGCCACCTTATTGCGGATGCCGTCGTCTTCTATGTCATAGAAAATATAAACAGTATGTTCTCCCATAATTAGTTGAAAAATGCTTTTATATAGTTCACGCTCAAAAATTGCACAGATGCAAGGCGCCGAGGAGCGAGCAGCGGAGCATACGCTTTTAGGTATGTGAGCAGCGCAGCGACGAAGGCAACGCAGCAGATGGGCATTTTTCAGCGTGAACTAATTACCACTTAAACCTGAACGCCTTATATTCTCTCCTGCCGCTTAAAAAAGCCGATAGGTTTCTTGCCTGCATCTGGATAATAGACCTGATTTTATATTTCTTGCCTTCAAATGTTTCCTGGCTTTCCAGCCTTTCTATAATTTTGCTTCCCATTGTCTTTCTTGTTTCCTCTTCAATCAATCCATTTTTCATGTTAATGGATTCTCCGAGGTTGATATGGGCAATTACAACCTTATCAACAACAGGCTGGCGGAATTCTTCAATCAGATCCAGAACAAGAGACGGCTTGCCGGGCCTGTCCACATGCAGAAATCCCGCAAATGGCTCAAGACCTGCATTTATAATTGCTCCCCAGACATGCGAATAGAGAATGCCATAACCATAATTTAAGAGAGAGTTTACCTTATCCACTGCCCCTCTTGTCTCACGGCCGAAAAACTCAACCTTTCCTGCAATAATCTCTTTGACCGCGCCCCAATATAACCTGCCTGATATACCCTCTATTGCCATCAAACCACCTCTTGCATCTTCAATATTTTGCCCATCAATATTATCTACCTGTCCGCTCATCTTTTTAATATCATCAGCAATTCCTTCAAGTTTATTAAATCTGTCAATATCTACGGTCTTAATATACTTGCCAAAATATCTTATAAGCCTTTCCTGATTTACAATCTTTCCTTCTACAACCGCCTTTGAGAATTCAAGCCCCCTTTCATCATTAAACGCCATAATCTGCTCTCTTCTGGATACAACCGTTGCGGAGAGCATGGGCGAGGAAAGCATTGCATACGGTTTGCCGCCATTTGTCAAAAAATTCAGTCTTATCCCCCTTTGGCATAACTCTTCAACAAGGTCAGAGGATAATGACATACCACGAGAGGCGACAATAACCTCATTCAGTCTAAAAAAGGGAAATTCATAAATAACCTTACTGCTCTTTTTTACAATAAGGCGTTCACTCTTTTTACTTAAGAAGATGCCAAAACCTGACAGAACTATTTGCGACGAATCTCCGCTCTGCACAAGCGAAATCCCATCGTCAACAAATATTTCATCATCAATATTTTTGTCAATCAGTTGCGGGACTGGCTCTGCTTCTCCTGTAAAGAGATTGAACTGTGCTGGCGGGAGTTTTTCCTCCGGTTGATATTCCGGATGGATGCGGAGGATTTTTGATGTTTCATTATCCATATAGACCTCCTCAATATTTTCTTGATTTTTGAGGTTATGTGGTGTAACTATAAAGCAGTATACGCCATATTGCAAGCCTTACGGTGGAACATATATGAAGTTAACATATGATCCGAGATACAACATAGCTTATATTCGCCTGCATGAAAAACCAGCACAAGTGGAGACTGTGAAAATCAGCGATGAACTGAACATAGATTTGGCGCCTGATGGAACGGTCTATGGCATAGAATTGCTGAATGCCAATGAACAGTTGAAAAAAGAGGATGAGGGTAAACTCCTTGTTATTAATGAATCTACAGGCAAGACAGCCGAAGTATCATTAGCATGAGTTTCGTTTCAGTGTGGTATTATGAAGTTACAGTTAAGGCTCTTTGAAAATATGGCGTGAAACATACACAAATCCGAGCTCATGGTTGCCATTTTCAATCGTTACAGTTAAGGCTCTTTGAAAATATGGCGTGAAACAACTTTCGGGGCGGCCTTCCGCACAGATTGAGGAACGTTACAGTTAAGGCTCTTTGAAAATATGGCGTGAAACTTCTGAGCAGGCGGCCTACCGCAGGTATAAGAAGGAGTTACAGTTAAGGCTCTTTGAAAATATGGCGTGAAACTTATAAAGGCGGGATGCGCCTTGCACCGCTTCACACAGTTACAGTTAAGGCTCTTTGAAAATATGGCGTGAAACATCTGCCCACGCATATCTCCTTCGAGAAGATCGAAGTTACAGTTAAGGCTCTTTGAAAATATGGCGTGAAACAGCTATTGTTTTGCTGGAATTTCAAAGGGATTTTCAAAAACAATTTATAAAATTTCCGCAAGACCATTTTTTGAAAC
>Ga0209000_1002367_pt1 | contig 10418 bp, 11 predicted proteins | sample RifGroD2_FD_183998 | JGI IMG/M metagenome (GOLD analysis project Ga0209000, IMG submission 183998) | Groundwater microbial communities from Rifle, Colorado, USA - Groundwater D2 (SPAdes) (version 2) | ecosystem: Environmental > Aquatic > Deep subsurface > Groundwater | place: Rifle, Colorado...
CCCAACCAAACCACCTAACAATCCAACAGGGCCTAGTAAAACTCCACCAACTGCGGCCTTCCCTAATCCAAAACCTTTGTTATTTGCAGTAAGGTTCGTGGAATTGCATTTAGGGCATTTTAGTTCTTGTATCTTTTTATTACTGCCTATTGTTTTTGGTGTAATATATTCCGAAAATCTTGCTCCAATAATAATAATGAATATAATGAATATAATCCAAAAAATTAAACCAATTAATTCCATATTAAGATACCTCCTATTGTTGTATGGTTATCTTCATTATATTATAAAGCAAAGGAGGTATGCAACAAATTATTGAAATTATTTCCCTTTATATCCATTTGCGTTCTCTCCAACTAAATGTATGGATTGCCACTTACCTTGGCATTCTCTAGAACATACTACAGATTCTCCTTGAGATGGTACTACCTGATAATCCATTCCACATATTTCACATACTTTATCAATCTTAGTAGAAACTCTATTTTCCTTCATCCACTTGTCAGAACATTCATGAGAGCAGAAATGATTTTTTGATTTATCATATTGACTTTGTGTTCTGCTGATTTCCTTTCCGCAACATTTACAATCTAATTTAATTCTATCTCTTTTGGATAATTGACTGCATTCTGGAGAACAAAATTTATCCTTACCACTTATAATTCTGTTCATAAGCAAAGTAAATTCTTCACCGCATTGTAAACATATTTTCTGTGCTCTCAATGTTAAAGCATAACCTATTAATTTTATATATTCACATATATTCTTTAATGGTATATTTAATATCTCCTCCAATTCATTTAAATACTTAATTCTTTTATATAAAACATTATTTAAAATTATATCTGCTATTTCTTCTGTCCATATTTCAGAATACAACATATCGTGAGTATTTTTATATGTGCAAACTTTACATAAACCATTCTTATGAGGTATATTGTTACCACAAACATTACACAGTTGTTTTGATTTCAATCTTTTTGCTCCATAATAAGCCGTATTACATTTGTTTGAACAAAAATGATGACCTACTCTATCATACTGTGTTAACATACAAGATGTTTCCGTGCCACAATATTCACAATTATATGTAATATGTTTCTCTGGTTGATACTGACTTCTGGCCTCTCTGACAGACAGATCAATTATCTTATTTAGGTCTTCAATATCATAGTCCATATATGGAATTTCAATATTCTCATTTATTGTTAAAATTCCATTATTTAGATGATAATTAAAACTATGATAATTATCTAACACACCATTATTATGTATGTATAATATTATCAGTTCATTGCACAGTTCTCTATCATTATTTATATCATATTCCCAAAGATATAACATGTTTATATCGTAATATTTCTTAATATATGTTTTCTTTGCTTTATCTTTACTAATGCCATTTGCCTGAGATAGATAATTAATTTTGTCAAATACCCTATGATCTGTGTGCCAATATGTCCCATTTACTTCAATCATCAAATTTGATTTATTCAAATAATTATCAATAGCATAATGCTTACAATTGTATTCATTTTCATTTTTTACGTTTAATTCCTTTAATATATCATTGACTATTAACTGCGGTTTGGTGTCTGTATGCGAAAAAACTCCATCAGACAACCTATTAACCATTTCTATTCTCATAAACTCTTTCCACTCAGGAGTTTGAGAAAATACATTGGCATGGTAGGCACGAGCACAGTCTTTACTGCAAAAATGATTTTTAGACTGATTATAACTATTCTCTGTTTCTCCAAATTCTGTTTTGCACCAGTCGCATTTAATAGTCAACCTTTCTACATATTTTGGGTTATTTTCTCCACTCATCTTTATATTAAATCCTTTAGCCCTACATTCATCAGAACAATATATTTTTCCTGTGTTATATTCTTTTCTCTCAAACTCTCCTTTACAAAATGCACAATTAACAACAACTAAATCTTTTGTTCTTTCTTTAGCATGATATTTAGTAGAGCAATCATGACAACAGAAATAATTTTCTTGTCCTTTTCGTGGAGTTTTGTTGAACTTTCCCTCACACCACTTACATGTCATTTCTATCTCTTCTGATTGTCCTATATCATAACATTCTTTACTGCAATAATGCTCAACATTATCATCCATCTGAGAAAATATTCTAAATACATCTATTTTACAAACTGGACATTTAAATTCTAACTTAATTGATTTTCTTCCTATATTAATCAACTTAACAAAAGGAATTAACAATTTTAAGTCTATATTAATTAAAGACGATAATTTATTTATTGAATCTAGTTTGCTATTTAATATATTATCAAAAATGATATAAACAATTTCTTCTGTAAAAACATCATCATAAACTATATCTCTTTTAGATAATGCATCACATACTTTACAAGTAGTTTTATATTTGGTTTCAGTATCTTTACTAAACTCATCAAAATGTTTTTCTTTATTACACTTACCACATTTTTGATGATTTTCTTTGCACCCATATGAATTACTTTGAAAAACGTCATGACATCCTTGCCCACAGAAATAATTAGTTCTTTTAAGATATTCAGAAATCTTATATGTAGTGGAAGTTCCACATACATCGCATTCTTTATTTACAGATAATTTTACATTTCTAATGTTTAATAATTGGATTGCTAATAGTATGTCTCTTAATGGTTTGTTTAATATATCCTCAAATTCATTCATAAACTCTACTTTATTGTTGAGTATCATATCTAATATAATTATATTTTCTTCTTTAGATAATTCATTTATAGTATTTAAATCCTCATGTTTACTTGACCATACACAAACTTTACAAGTTGATTTTTCTGTATGTTTATAATACTCACCAACTGGTTTCTCTTTACCACAAACCTTACAAACCTTTGCCTCAACATTATTACTCATTTTTACATTCCTCCAACTTTCTAAATTTTATTTATAGTCTCTAACCACTAACAACCATCCTCCAACAAAATAACATACAAAAAGAGAGCACTTATCCAGCACTCTCCAAAAAAAAGAAGCAACAGTTGGAGGTTGTTACTTCCCATATTTAATAGCAAATCAAAGCGTCCAATAATTTGCTAAAACTATCTAATTAAATTCCCACACAATCATAAAAAGAACCCACTAAAACCAGTGGATTCTTCTCTGAAAATAATATTTACTTCTTCAATTATCCAACACATAACCTTTCATACATACTCACAAAATCTTCAGAACTAACTATCCCAATCCCTTCCAACTTGACTTCATGCATACCACTTTTACGATCTTCGCTGATAAGATAATTGGCTTTTCCCTCAATTGCCGTCTTTAAAAACATTTCATCATATGGATCATTAATTTTTGGACATTCTGTTTTTGAAATATCAATAGATTTAGACCAATAAAACATTTCTATCACAAGTTTTAATAAAGCAATTCTTGGTTTTTCACTACTCATATTTTTAATAGCATATTTCTTAGTGATATAAATTAATTCACCAATAGTATCTTGAGAAAATAATAAATTTAATTTCCTATTGAGAATTAAGTCCAATATATTATTGCAATTTTTATCATCATCGAGCCAAGAATCAAGAAAAACATTTGTATCAACGACAACACTTAACTTATTTCTCATATCTTTTAATTCCTAATGATTTTCTTGCTTGTTTAGAATCAATTCCTTTTTCCTTCATAGATTGCTGAATCAAAGATTTAATATCATTCATACAAGTCAAAGGTTCTGCTTGTTTTTCCACCATCATGCACCTCCTTTTACTTATTACTTCTACCTTTGTTTTACGAGAATATAATTTTCTAACCCTTTTAATCCTTGTTTTCGTTCTCATGATACCACCTTCTTTCATACATATCTTACCATAAAAGATAATCATATGAAAAGCATTTTTAAAGGAATCAAAACAATATTTTCAAATCTCCATAATCACAACCTAACCAAAATAAACATCAAACATTTTCTAATAAACCCTCTAACCAAACTATCTTTAACTTCCTCACCATAATTCCCACAATCTTGTTCCTCAAACTCTTCACTATAATAATTCCCATATTCCTCATAATAATCAACACAAGGCATATAAAATAACTTACCCATAATTATACCAACTCACTTTTTGCTATGTATTCATCACCTTTATAATGCCTATAAATATCCCTAACTAATTTCCTATGTTTGCAAATACAACCCTTCTCAATCTCCTTTATTTCAATTGAGGAAATATAATGTTGAACCATCATACGATCTTTTCCTAATGCCATATATTTTTGATGACAGTCTTCAATAATGTCTATCCACTGAGTTTGAGTTAGTTCTACTACCTCCCACTCTAGATCATATTTTGCAAGCAAATTTAATTCCCGAAGTTTCTGGATTTTAAGCTCAACATCTTCTCTTCCTAAATTTACTACCAGTGGGATTTCAGTGGAATAGTAATCCCATTTCCAATCACCAGTTGGTTTCGTCATTGAATTGGAGTAAATACCAAGTTTTCCACCAAAATTTCCATTACTATCCTTAATACAATAAATCTTTTCCATATATGTATCTCCTCTATTCTAATATTTCAAGGCCGATTGATTACCAACCCCTTAATAATATTATAGATGGAGAAAGTGATTCTGTCAATACATAAAATGATATTATTAATATCCATATCCATACCTACTAAACAAAATCTATATCTATTCTTTCCTCTTGATTATTTTCAAAATAAAACAAATCTCCAATCTTTGCCTCAAATATCTGGCATAATCCCACAGCATAAATTAATCTCCAATCACTACGATTATTTAAAAGTTGAACAAGTGCTTTATATTCTATCTTAAATCCATTCTCATTAAACTTTTCAACTAACCAAGGTATTTTTCTACCATCTAATTTAAGATTTATTTGATATCTGTCGCATAATATTTTAAGACCAGTGGTATTAGTAGAAATTTTGATTTGTTTAATAGTAGTTTTAATTATCATAGTTATCCAATCACTCCTTATCACTTTATTATACCACATGACTCATATGCTCATCAAAAAATCAAAACATATGTATTAAGGAGCGAAACAAAACAACAAAATCATTAATAAATAAAAATAAAGCCAGTAACCTTTTCCTCTATATCAGCATACTATCACACAAAACATATCCATGTCAAATAATATTATTTCTCTATTTAACAACCCAACAAACCAAACCTTAACTTCTCAACTTATCCAACAACTCACTTGCTCTCTTATTTCTTGCAATAGCTCCAGCAGAAGGTTTCTTTAATAATTCTTTTCTAATCTCATCAGCAAATTTTCCTTTTACAATCGTTTCATTATCACGTGTATTAATTCCACTATTCTTAACCAAACGTTCTGCCCAGTCTACTGGATCAAAATGAAATACATAGTTTTTATCATCTTTAATTTCTTCTCTTGTCTTATTTAACAACATTTCAATCTTATTATCCTCAATCTTATGATTATGTTTCAAATATATCCCAACCAATTCTAAATATCTATCAACATATTTTTCATAATTATCATCAAGAAATATTTTAATAAACCCTTGCAATAATGCTTCTGCATGATTTTGATGTCTGTAGTTATCTAATTTTGCCTTCTGAATACACTCAATCAAAATACTAATATCTTTATCAGTAAGATTTAAATCATAATTTGTGACCTTGTGTCCAACTTTCATTTAGTTAACCTCCTAAAATAATTTTATTTATTGCTTTACAAATCAAACTTCTTCATATATACTAGTATTAGAGAGAAAGGAAGTGATAATTATTATAAGAGATGGGCCTTGAGATATTAGATACATAATGATGAAATCCTAACAACTTTGTAAGGATAATAATACAAAAATAAAATAATTAAAGTAAAAGAAAGAGGGAATTAAAACATGACAAACAACTTACAAATTTTCAATAGTGAGGAATTCGGTCAAATTAGAACTGTAGATATCAAAGGAAAAATTTTCTTTGTGGCAAAAGATGTTGCTACAGCACTTGGATATAAAGATACAATCAACGCAATTAAGCGTCATTGTAAGTGGGTGGCGAAACACAACCTACCTCATCCTCAAAGCAAAACTAAGACAATTGAGATAAATATCATTCCAGAAGGGGATATTTATAGATTAATAGCAAGTAGTGAATTACCTTCTGCTGAACAATTTGAGTCATGGATATTTGATGTAGTTCTCCCTACAATTCAAAAGTATGGTGCTTATATGACAGAAGAAGTAATAGAAAAGACATTAACTGATCCTGACTTTATCATACAATTAGCAACTCAACTTAAGGATGAAAGACAAAAAAGATTATTTGTCGAGCAACAATTAGAAGAAGCACAACCAAAACTTGATAAATATGGAGTATTTCTTGATGCAGAAGGTACATATACATTTGAACAAGTCTCTAAAATGTTAAGCACTAGAAGCAAAGAGGAAGGGAGTAAAATCAAAGTCAATAAGAAAACTCTGCCAAGTATTCTTAGAGATTGTGGTATTATCAGCAAAAATAAAATCAAAGGTAGATATAAAAATTTGCCAAATAAAGGTTTTGAAAATTACTTTAATATTTCTTGTGATAATGATAGGGAAGATATTGATTCAGAGTTAACTAGAGTTAAAACTATTGGAATTGATTATATTTATGATATTTTGTTAGATAGAAAGGAGAAAGGTAAGAATTTAGTTGTTATGGGATAGGATTTAAATACATAAATAATATTAATTAGAGACTCTAAATCCTAACTTAGAGTCTCTTTTCTTTGTAAATTTTACTATTTTAATTATAAATCCTCTAAAAACTCAAAAACAATTCCGACCCATACAATCATACCAACAATAAATTCTGACTCAACACAGATGATTCTGGTGCGTATGATTGGATTGTGGATTATTGAGATGGGATTTTAGAGGTGGGGTTTGATTGATTATAATTTATTAAAATTTAAAAAATCAATTAAACAAATAATTTAATTAAATAATCAAATCCTAGTCATTGAGCGTCAGCGAAATGGCTAGAAGAGGTCAACGCTTTGACCGATACATTGCTTTCGTTTGACTTGTCACAAGATAATTATATTTGTTTAGTATCCTGCGGAGCTTTTCATTACGCAATTTTGGTGTCCCAAAATTACTTCATGAATATGTTATTATAATAAAAGTAACAAGTGAAATTTAACCTGTTACCCACCTGTTACCTCTAAAACCTTTATATAGCAATACTTTAAGAGATAGTAACAGGTAACAGTTTAAATCTTTATCAATTATATAATAAATAACTTTTTACTCAACTTTTATTTTTATATCCTCTTGTTACCTTGTTACTTTATTAAAATCAATTAAAAAATACTATTATAATAAGGTTTTAAGTAGTAACAAGTAAAATAATTTCACATGTTACTTACCTGTTACTTTTATATTTTTCTTGTTACTTTCTTTTCAACTCACTATAAACCCATATTGCTTTACCATCAATTTTCTTTTGTTTTTTATTATATTGCAATCTCTTTAATTCTTTTCCAAAATTTACATTGTTCATTTTCATGAAACCATTATCTCCACACCATACTGTATAAGATTCATATAATGATGAACTTTTAATATATTTATCTTCATCTGTCATAATATATTTTTCCTCCATATATTGTTTGACAGGACTACTATCCAACTTATACTCTTCTAGTTTATTGTTTACCTCAACACTTTCAGTAAATTTCTTTTGTCTTGTCAATCTTTGCAATCCTTTTAATGCAAACATAAATATTGCGTCTGCTTCTGACTTTAACTTTTCAGATAAATTAATATCTATTTCTTCTCCTTTAAATTGTTTATTAAAAGGAATTATACAAAGTCTTCTATACCATCCATCTGATTTGTCTTTAGAAATTGGTAAGGCGTTCATAGCAAAAATAAGTTTAGCAGTATTCACAAATGTAAAACTATCTTTCCCTTTAAATTCTGCATTGATATTCTCACCTGCCACAATCTTTTTAAAATAAGAGGTTGACTTTAAATTATAATCTATTTCTGATGACTTATTAATAAGTTTACCAAACAACGAGACCCTTGCAAACGCTCTATCTAATTCACTTAATTCAATATCACTTATATTCTTTTCTCCCCATATATAGTCAATAATATCCAACAATACAGATTTTCCGTTAGATCCTTCCCCTATAAACATAAAAGATTTATGATACTTGCATGAACTTGTCAAACAATATCCGAGCATCTCTCCAATTAATTTCATTCTCTCTGTATCATTTTCAAATGTAGAAGTCATATAATATTTCCAATTTGTTGCATTATCTAATGATTTTAAATCGTAGTTTACATTTAGCTGGATTGTACTGTAATCCTCTTTAAAGAATTCATCTTTATAGAAAATTGGAGATTCAATATCAGAAATATCTAATGTCCCATTCTTTAATATTAATCTATTTCTATTTGAATTCAATAATTGTCCCAATTTATCGTTATTAACTTGATTTATTAACATTTTAAATGTACTACTTATTTTTGCATTTGTTAATTCATCTTCTAATTCTAAAATATCTGCAATTAGTTGTTGAATATGTATATCAGAACATTTCTCCCAAATAGTGTAATTAAAAATTAGAAAACCTGTTCCTAAACTATAAACAACATCATATTTAGTTATAAAATAATCAACAAATAATTTGTCCATAAACTTCCCTTCTTCATAAAATTTACCTTCAATAACTTCTGTTATTTGACCATTTTTATTATAATGGTATTTTCTAGTCGTCTTTTCAGTTTTTATAGTTACTGTGAAATCCTTATTCTTTGTTTTAAAATCTTCAATTACCTCAAATATTGTATTTTTGTTTATCATTATTATTTCACCTTGTCCTTTCATTTTGAAATCATATTTATTATTATTTTGCTATCGGAGTTTTAGAGTTGCACCATTCAATAAATGCAGATTTTAGTTCATCGGTTTTAGCAAATTTAACATATGTATCGTTTTTAGAACCAATGCCTACACTCAAAGGAAGTAACCCTTTTTGAAAATAGAATTCTGCTTGACGCAAATTGTAAATATAAACGACATTATGATTGTTAATCATTTATAATCATTCCTTTTTAATTTATTTTTATATTTATAAAATTCCCAATCTTACAAATCATAAAATCCTTGCTATAAGCCACTTTCAGAGTATCAAATATCCTATGAAAATGTCCTTTTATTTAGTTTGGTAGAGGGAAATAGAGGGATTAATTTACTATCTTAATCCCAAATACTTCTTGTAATCTTTCATCTTTTTTATCTTTAAGATATCCAGAAGTCACCTCACTCGAATCGTGATGGGCAAGTATTTTTAAATCGTCAAGAAGTAGACCTTCTTTTTTTCCTAATTTTTCACACATATAATGATCTCCTATAGAATAATTTTCTAAAGATATATGTCTCAGGCTGTGTACGTTAAATTCAATTTTCTTTCCTTCTAATTTACTTAATAAATTACTCATTTCCACAAACCAGTCATATATTGTGCCTAAAGTTACAGGAGTTTTATTATCTCCTTTTCCTGTAATCCACATTTCTTTTAAATCATCTTCTCCACGTTGTTTTAAATACAATTCAACACATTCTTTTGTTGCATCAAAATAAAGTAATGAAAATTTCTTAGCACGTTTACCAATTACTATATTTGTATGATTCCTATTTTTGTCATAAAAACATTCTTTCTGCGTTTGAAATAACTCGTTCTTTCGCCCAGCGGAATCATATGAGAGCATCAAAATTGTTGCTAACATGTATTTTTCTGATTTAATTAATTCATCTTTTAATTTCATAACTTGTTCATTTGATAAAAATACGATATCTTTGACTGGATCTTTTCTTAACCCTTTTACCTTACGGGCAGTATTATTTTCATAATCTAGGTCATCGTCTTCTTCGCAGTATGTTAAAAGACTTCTAAGGGCACTCATCAAACGATTATGTCTAGCATTTGATACTTTAAGTTCTTCAGTTATCCATAAACTATATCTTCTGAAATCTTTTTTATTTAATTCTAGAATATATTTATTGTTTAATTTTCTATAGATATAGAGCATTACAATTTTCCAATCTGCGTAGTATTGAAGAATTGTACCATTAGACTTTTGATTTTGTTTTAATTCAGCTTTATAATCTTCCATTATTTCTTTGTTTAGAGGATTGACTAAATTCCAATCCTCTTCATTATATATTTTGTTATAAACTCTTCCTCTTGCCATATTATTATTTCACTTCCTTTAATAATTTTAAAATACGCAACGACTCTGCGATACTTTCTTTCGAAATATTTTTTCTTTTTGATTGTTTTAATCCAACGATTTCTTTAAGGTAATCAATTTCATTGTTTGGAACTAATAGGTTATTATCTATTAAATGTATATAGTAGTAAAATCTTG
>Ga0209000_1002368_pt1 | contig 10418 bp, 9 predicted proteins | sample RifGroD2_FD_183998 | JGI IMG/M metagenome (GOLD analysis project Ga0209000, IMG submission 183998) | Groundwater microbial communities from Rifle, Colorado, USA - Groundwater D2 (SPAdes) (version 2) | ecosystem: Environmental > Aquatic > Deep subsurface > Groundwater | place: Rifle, Colorado...
CCCTACGTCAACATGCAAAGGAGCAAACATGGGCACATTGATTTTCTTCGGCATCGTCGCAGTCCTGCTGTTCTACGGCATCGGCCTGTACAACCATCTGGTGAACGTCAAGCACGCCGTCGCCAAGGCATGGGCGAACATCGACGTGCTGCTCAAGCAGCGCCACGACGAACTGCCCAAGCTGGTCGAGGTGTGCAAGCAATACAAGCAGTTCGAGCAGGCCACCTTGCAAAAGATCATCGAGGCGCGCTCGCAAGTGCAGTCCGCGCGCGAACGCCAGGATATCCCCGCGCTGGGACAGGCGGAGGGTGCATTGCGCATGGGATTGGGCAGCATCTTCGCGGTCGCGGAGGCCTACCCGGAACTGAAAGCCAACGAGAATTTCATGCAGTTGCAGACCCGCATCACCTCGCTGGAGAACGGCATCGCCGACCGCCGCGAGTTGTATAACGAGTCGGTGAACATCAACAACGTGCAGATCGAGGTATTCCCCGCCAGCATCATCGCCAGGCTGTTCAACTTCGGTGAAAAGCCGCTGCTGGAATTTTCCGCCAGCGAGAAGGCGGATGTGGATATGAAATCCCTATTCAGCTAGACCGTCATGCTGGTTTCGCTGCGCCGCAGCTACGCCGAGCTCATCACCTCCGGCGCACAGTTACTGCTGCTGTTTGTCGGCGTCAAACTGGAATCGCGCGAGGGATGGCTGGGCTGCCTGTCCGCAATGGCGATCATCAGCTTCGCGGCCTGGCTCTCGGCACTGAAACGGCTGCGTGCGATACGCGGCACGCCGACTTCCAGGGTCGCTTCCGCCGCGCAGGGTTATGTCGAACTGATCGGGCGCGGCCAGCCGTTCGGCGATATGCCGCTGATCAGCAAGCTCCGGCAACTGCCCTGTCTGTGGTATCGCTACAAAGTCGAACAGCGCGGTTCGAAAGACAAATGGCAGACCATCGACAGCGGCGAGAGCGGCGATTCGTTCCTTTTGCGCGACGACACGGGCGATTGCGTGGTCGATCCGGAACATGCCGAGATCGTCACCAAACACCGCGACCAGTGGCAGGAAGGCGATTACCGCTACACCGAGTGGAAGCTCATCAACAGCGACAACCTGTATGTCATCGGCGAGTTCCGCACGCGGAGCGGCGCAATGGAATTCGACAGCCGCGCGGAACTCAATGCGCTGCTCGTCGAATGGAAGCAGGACAAACCCGCGCTGCACGCGCGCTTCGACCTGAACAGCGACGGCGAACTGGACATGAACGAATGGCTGCTGGCGCGCCAGGCCGCCAAGCGCGAAGTGGCGAAGAAAAAGCGCGCAGCGCACGCGCAGCCGGATATCCACCTCATCGGCCAGCCGCGCGACGGCAAGTTATTCCTGATCAGCAACCTCACGCCGGAGAAATTATCGCACCGCTACCTGTTCTGGAGTTGGGCGCATGTGGTGATTTTCTTCGGCGCGCTAGGTGGAATAGGTTGGCTGCTGCAAGCCGCCGATTTCTAAAACCCCAAAAACAAGGGCGGGTTTCCATTTACCCGCCCTTTGGGCCCGCCCCCACGTTTGACTTACATCTGAATCAGTCTTTTTTGCGCAGCGACATCCGCTCCATCAGTCCGTCCTTCATGATGAACTGGTGCTTGATCGCTCCCAGTATATGCACCACTACCAGCACGATCAGCACCATCACCAATATCTCATGCACCTCGTGGGGGGCTATGCCGGTAAATTTCTTGGGGAGCAAGGTTGCATCGCCTGCCAGCAAAGCCTTGCCCACATCACTCGTCACAACGGTCATTGCCCCGCTTACCGGCAACAGCACCAGCAAGGCATAAAGCCCGTGATGGATCCCCTTGGCCACCTTGTCCATCAGCGACTGGCCCACCGGCGGCGGCGTGCCGTCCTTGCTGCGGAAAGCCAAACGCAATATCGTAAACAACAACACTGTGCCGCCCACTAACGCATGCGCAATGTATCCGGCAATCGTTGCGCCTTCTTCATGCCTTGCCTCATCCAGTTCATGGCCCAGGAACCACGCGGCGACCACCAATGCCAAAGTCAGCCAATGAACGATCACCATGCGTTTGCTGTATTGCGTCATAACTTTCTTCTCCTGAAATTTTCGGAACCGGCGGAATAACGCTATTCCGGAGAGGTTCCGTTGCCAAAAATGAGCGCGCAATTTACCCGAAACGCGCTTGCCGTGCAGCCTTTTTTGTTCCCCATCGCCCCAAGGTATTTCTGCGATTTACTCCCGAACCGCTATCGCTGTATCCTCAGCGCATGGCAAGGCGCGTGGTCGCGGCGGAATCCGGCGCTGCGGTGGATCGTGCTGGGCGGCAGCGCCGGACTGGCGCTGGTGTTAAGCGTGCCGTACTGCGCGAACTGTTCCATTTTTCCGGAGATACATTGCATATTCTCGGGATCGGCGCGCTGGCCGCCTGCTGCGCAATGCTGTTCAGCGCGGCGGTAAAACCGGGTATGAAACCCACTGAAATGGACTCTTAAATCTGGCATGCAAAAGGGATAGGGTTCTGCCGCCCCTGGGCGCCTCATCCTTCTCGTCCGGAACACCCATTATCCGATCTTCTTCGCGATTGATACCCGACCCTCTTGAGCAGTTCGCTCAATATCAACCACAAGCGAGTCGAATCAGTCTATTTCCTGGTACCAGTAGGTCCTGGTGCGACTGGTCGGAACGCTGATAGTTGGCTTGGCGCCGCCGAGAGCCGATGTACAGTCAACACCAACACAATCGGGGGCGCCGCCGCCGCCGATGATAAAAGGAACCAGCGACGGCGTAGTTTCACCCGCTACGGTTACGCTTACCACGCCAGCCACCGGGGAGGGCGGCAGCCCTCCTCCGGAAAACACGGTGGATGTATAGGTTCCGCCCAGAGGTGACAGCCTGTAACCCCGGGCAATCCCCAGGTTGGCACTACACGTGAGGGCTGCAGTAGGCTGATTGGTACCGAAGTAGGTATAACCGGCCACCGTGAGGGGCGCGTTTACGACCTTCTCTCCAGCGAGGAGGTCAATGAAGTAGCCTTTATTGGGGATGATGGAGCCGTTGTAACTGGACGCAGTCGCATCATAAGCAGTGCTTGTGGCATCGAATAGGTCTGCCTTGACGAGGGTTGTCAGGCTGCTGCCATCGTTGCCAGTCAGGTCTTTCAGCATAAAAACCCGATCCTGCTTGTCAGCGGCCGCATTGGTATATAACGGATGCTCACGGTCACCGGAACCGACCAGTACCGCGTCGTAGCTAGTGGTAGGCACTACATCCGCCGAATAGAAGAACTTGCGACGGGGGCAGCAACTGCCGCCCAGTGACGCCACCTGGTTCACTTTCCAGTAGTCGGGGGTGTTGTGGACCAGGTTGCCTTCGCGTTGCAGATCCACACGCCATACGTTACCGCCCACATCAACGGCATACAGGCGATCTATCATTCCGTCGAAGTCCCTGTCCATCAGGGTAATATCGGCAGGAATGCTGTAATTCATCCCTGCTACTGTGCAGGTCGCCGGGGAAATCCCGACGGCAGTACAGGCTGAGCTGGCACCATATGTAGCTCGCCATACCAGGGCGCCGGTAACCGCATCCGCGATGTATATCCCGCGACCCATAGTTTTGGTTCCGGCCGGCTCGGAATCTTCCCCCATGTCCCCCGCGACGCCAGCCCCGGCATCGTAGCCGGCCCCGAAAATCAGTACCGGTTTCGGGTTGCCGCTGCCGTCGTTATATCCCTTAATCAGAGCTACCTTCGGAGCCGACCAGGTCTGGCCGAGCTCGGTGAAATCCCCCGTATTGGTAATTTTCCACAGATACTTCGGGTCAGTTGGATCGGTTACGTCCAGCGCGTAGATCAGCCTGCCGCCACGGCGCATCGAAATGTAGAGGTAGGCGGTATTGGTTGTGCCATTGGCATTCAACTTCTGATAAACGCCGGTTGAACCATCCGCGAAATAATTCTTTTTCTGCGGTGTCGGCAATATGCCTGGAATCGTGGAAGGCAGATCCAATATCGGGCTGTTATCATGCAGCCGCTTGAGCGTGCTGAAGAACTCGGTCGGGATAAAGCCCCACAATTCACTGCCGGGGGCAGGAAGGGTGCTACCGGCGGGATTGGTCTGATTACCGTTGACGGCGCGGTACACGCCGTCGTTGCCACCATAGAACAACACCACATTGGACGAACCGGTGGCTGCGGTCTGCGCTCCGGCAGCGCCGCAGCCGGTAGTGGGATAAGTAAACGTGGTGGACGAGGCGACCGTTACCGTGCAGGAATTGCCGTTGGCAAACGTGATATTTGCCAGGGCACCCATTGCTCCGATCTTCGCAACATCCGCCGCCGAAGCTGTCGCGGTGCGGGTAGTACCGGAATCAGCGGTGTCGGTGATGGTTACCGTCGCGCCGCCATAGTTGACGGTGACCGGGCGCGAGTGCAGCACGTCGCCATGCAGCGAGGGGCGAATGGTGACGCTGCCGCCCGGGCCGAATTCATCCCCGCCGCTGTCCTCGCCGCGCACCCAGTTGATCAGGTCGGGCGCAGTCAGGCTGCTGCCCAGAATCGGGCTGCCGGTTGCCGGTGTTGCCGGAGCCGTGGTGATCGGATAAGTGAAGGTGTTGGCGCCGGTAACGGCGGCGGTGAACGTGCCGTTGTATTGCGATTGGGCGGCGCCCGAAATGCTGATCGTGGGAGTGCCGGTCAAGCCATGAGCATCTGTTGTGGTTGCGGTGACGGTGGCAGTAGTTGCGTCAACCCATGATGTCCGGGTCAGTGAATTGACAGTTAAAGTTGATCCGGAGGTCTTGCTTGCTGTGCCCAGCACCGTAGCCGGAGAGCAGGGTGTCGTGCAGGGGAGCGTGTAGGTGAAAGTCCTGTTTCCTGCACTGCCTGCCGGTACCGTGATAGCGCGGGAAGCAATGTTATAGCCACTGTCGGCAGCCCCGGCTATAGTCACCAGATCGCCGGTGGCAAAATCATGATTGGCAATTGTTTTTACCGTGACAAGCGTTCCAACGCGCACGAATCCGGGGTCTGGATTTGCCGTGGCGGTCGCAATGGTGCGGGTGGTTTTACCTGACACAGCTGCGGTTCCGCCGCCAGAGGGCGTGGTCGGACCTTCGGCGGGGCCGGTAAAGGTAAAGTCATTGCCGCTGACGCCGGTGACAAGCCAAGTACCGTTATAGTCGGTTGGCGTGACGCCGGAAATGTTCACGCTGTCGTTAACGACAAGGCCGCTGCCAGCTGCAGTCACGGTCACAGTCGATCCAGAGCGGGTCAAAGAGGTGATATTGACGCCTGCTGCCGGCACATTTGCCGAAATGGTTCCCGTTGCGGGCGATGCCGGTGAGACACCGACGGTGTAGGTGAAAGTGTTAGCACCCGTAACCGTCATGACGAACGAACCGTTGTATTCACCCTGCGCTGCACTGCTGATCTGGGCAACTTGCCCCGTGGTCAGACCATGGGCGGTGGTGGTGTGGGCAGTGGCGGTGGCACGGTCGCGAGTCAGGCTGTCGATGGTCTTGGTGGCGACAATACCGAAGGAAGCGGGGGTCAGGCTGGCGTTGCTGTTGGCAAACAGATAGCTGGACAGCAAATTATTTGGGGAAGTGGCAGAGCAAGTGCCGGTGCAAGTATACAGCTTGCGCGTGTGTGTGTTCGTTGCGTCTTCCGTTGCATAATTATCCGTCAGGTTGGCCAGGCGCACGATCTGCGCCGCGCCACCCTTATCCACCCATTCGCCATCCGGCAAATCATAGGCGCCGCCCGCGCTATCCGCAATTTTCAACGCGTCGTTGACCCAGAAACCGCCGGTGACATCCGCCACCGGGCTGCATGCGCGCACGCTCGGACTGCCGCCGCAAGTCCAGTAACTGACCGCATTGGGGGTAATAAAGCCGGTTGCCGGATTGATCGCGGCAGCGCCAAGACTGTCGCCTAAAGACAGGTTGATGAGGTGGGTGACCGGATCACGTGTAGCAACGAAGCTATACTGCTTCAGGTTGCCTACCCATCTTGGGTTGCCGTCCGGATCCGGACGGAACATGCCCATGTAAATCTGGTTCAGGTAGGTACCCTGCGCATTCACGCTGACCGGCAAACTGGATGAAGAAAAGACGCTGTTGACCGCCTGCACTTCATTCAGGATTTTCAGGATGGAGCTGGTGAGAACGCTACTATCGTCTCCTGCCGGATAGTATTTGCCGCCACCGTATGAAGCAACGGCCTTGATATAGTTCTCCATTTCTCTTGTGATGGCCGCAGGAGGTACTGCGGTGAAGCCCGTCGCGACGGAGTAAGTGATAACGGATTGCAATCCTGTACCGGCAGTAGTCGTATTAACATCGACAGATCTCATGAATCGCGCCCACTCCCTGCCTTCGCCGGGATCGCCAATAGGCGCCGGCATGTTCGGCAGCTTCGTTCCCAGCGTTGTTCCCTGAGCGGAGGTAAGAGTGCCGTTTGCCACCGCATTGCTTATAGACGCAGTAAGCTTGGTCCATTCGGTTGCATCCCACTGCTGTGGGTGGGATGCATTGGCATTGTCTACGTTACTCAGATAGATAATGTAATTCTTTGCGCATGAGGTTGGAGCGGTGGTGTGGGCGCCTGAGTAATCCGTGAGGGAAAGAATGCCCGTTCCGGTGGTTCCCCCGTTTCCGCCCGTATAGTACGCCCAGGTCTCCTGCAATTCTGAACCTTGCCCGGACTTGCCGGTGGCTTGGGCAAGCGCCTTGACGGCAAGGATGAACGCTTGCCGGTTGGTGGTGGTGCCGGCGATTAAGCCGGGCGGTGCGTCGGTGCCGGCGTATATGCTGTCGTTTATCGGGGTAAGTTTGAAGTAAACCCCGGCCACAGTGGTTATGCCGAGATTGATTACGGCGCTGCCATCGGCATTTGTGGACAGGCCATGCACGATGTTGGCCAGCGCGCACTGGTCTTGCCCGAGGGCCTTGTTGTTGTTGCTGGGGGCGGTGCCATCCCAATAGGTACAAGCTGACGCGTTGTTATTCTGGCTGGATGGGTTATCCACGACAAACATCAGATTGGGAACGCCGTTCGAGGTCGTGCCGCTGTAGATATCGATATCCTCGGCTTGGCTGATTGCGGGATAACCCATCAAAGCCACTAACAGACCGGCTAATATGACTCGCATCGTTTTCATGATGACACCTCCAGACTGCAATAAGATCAGTTACTTCACTGTGGCAAACTAACGCCACCAATCAATATCAGGATGGGCAACCCGTACCCGCCGGCACCCGGATAAATACGCCCTGATGCATGGCCGTGTTCGCCCCGGTGTTACTGTCGGCCACCGTGGCACGGATATCCCAGTTCTGTTTATAACACCACGATTGTGCTGATGCCGCTACGACACCCGTGGCGCCCACGATCCCGGTGTCAACCGCCGCACCGCTGCCGAGACAAACGGCGTCAGCCGCAATGACGGGATTCAGGTCGGCGTTTGTGAGCCCGATGGAACTCGTGCAGGTAGGTACTTCAACTTGTGCGGTGTAACTCGCTGCTCCGAAGGTCACCGCAACGGATGACGCTGCCGGGAAGGCAGTGAAATTGCTGCTGATTATTTGCTCTATGCCTTGCTGCGCGGCAGTATTCGCCTCCTCACGGAATTGGGCATTACCCACCACCTGGATGCTGGTTGTGGTGGCATTCATCGCGGAAAGCGCGATCAGGGTCAGCAGCACCAGCATGACGAGTGCCACCAACAGGGTGCTGCCTTGCTGTTTACGCAATAAGATCATGGCACCTCCCTCCGTCCGGACGGGTTAACAAGACGCACCACTTGGGTGTAGGCATGGCGCTTGTATTTGCGATCATCGCCCGATGGGGTATAGCTTCCGGCCAGGCCGAGAGTATAGATTTTTGGGTCATCGTAACCCGTAGTCGGCTCGGTATTCCGGGCAATGATGTTGATTTTCACCGACACGATGTTTGGCCAATCTGCAAGCGCAGGGGTGGCAATGTAGCTGTCGGCCGCTCCATCGGCATTGGCATCCAACCCGTAATCGATCTGCAGGTATTCGATACCCTCGACCAATGGCGTGGTCACAAACGCGCCGGTTGCTGGGTTAAACTCCATTCGCTTCAGCGTGGGAATGCCATCGCCCGCGTTGTTGTCGGGCGACACGAAATAGACCTGCACGATGAAGGGGCGCAAACTCGCAGGAGTTGCGCAATCCTTGTTCTGGAAGGCAGTAAAAGCTGCCGAGCCAATGGCAATCTGGTAACTCCCTGAAGTATCAGTCGAGCAATTCGAAACTTGCAGATAAACCGTATTGGCACTATTAGGCGCAGCCGTCGCGTTTGCGGCTGCGACAGTCGATGTGCTGGCGCGGCGCAGCACCAGTATGTCGCTACCGGATTTTAATGAGGTCAAGCCTGCCGTCACACAGGCTGCGGGTGGGCTGGCGGTAGCTGTTGCCGTAGCAGCGTTGTAACCCTGCACATGATGGCGGAGCACATCAAGATTGGTTGCTGCAGTAGTTATGGTCGTTAAATTGCAGGGATCCGGCGTGGCGGCAGGTGTGCCACTGGGCATATAGTTGCCGTAGAAACCCGCCAGCCTCAGATTGTCAGACAACAGTTCCAATGCATAACGACCGTTGTCGATCATGCGATTCGATTTATCCAGCTCGGCGCGTGTCCTGCTCTGATTGACAAATAGTGTGGTCAGCGAAGAAAGGATGAGCAAGCCGATGGTGATAGAGATCATCAGTTCGACCAGCGACAGGCCACGCTGGGTTTGCCGGTTTGTGAAAGCATGGGTGTGAATGGGAGAGTTCATATCAAAGCAGATCCGCTATGGTGACGGGAAGCGCAACCACACGGCGCAAGGCTTCATTGCCATATTGGTTTTGTCCGCAAGTTATGGCTGGGATAGCGGTACTGTTCAATCCCTGCCATGCCACGGCTACCAGATATTGGCTGGGAACGCCGCTCGCCGGTGCAACCGTCTGGGTTATGCAGCCGCGCGCACCGATCATCGCGCCGACTTTTGCCGTATCTTGCACTTCGGCCGCACCCAGCAATGCATTGCACCATTCGTTCAGGTCGACACTGGCAACGGTGGCGCCCGCTGCCGGGCAAGAAGCAGCCGAATTCAACTCCGTCACATAAGACGCAGCATTTTTGCGATTGGCGCTAATCCGGTCTACCATATCCTTCAGCAGAATTAACGCCTGCGAGCGCTGATAGGCTTCCATTTGCGCAGTGAGCGCCTTCGTCTGCAACCCGGCCAGACCCAGCAATCCAATCATCAAAATTACGATGGTGATCAACACCTCGATCATGCTGAAGCCGGCATTTTTCCGGTGGGCAATCATGGGCAGGCTCCAGTAGTTTTAATGCTGCGCGGCATTCCACTCAGCTCGATCTTGATGCAGCGACGAACATTTGTATTTACAGGTGAGACATCAATCTGAAAAGAGGGCGCCGTTGCAGCAGTCGTTCTGCCGGTTCTCGCGTAAACCACGCTGGCTGGCATATCGGTTGCGGTTATGGACACGCCTTTCAGCGCCCCCTGCGACTTGACGGTGTTGGTCGTGCCGTCAGGCAAAACTTTGGTTATCGTCCAGCCCCTTCCCCAATCGGCGGTGTCCGCCGGGGTCACGGTGACATTATTGTTGTGCTTGATGGCCTCGCTTCTTGCCAGACTGAGGCTGGAAAACAATTCAAAACCTGCATTCTTCACCTGCTGGCTTTGGGTCAGCGACTGGAAGCTGGGCAAGGCAATGCTTGCCAGAATGCCCAATATCGCAACCACGATCAGCAGTTCGGTCAGGGTAAAGCCGGAAGAAGGCCGCCTTGTGTTCATTTGGTCTTTACCATTTACCGGGTGGTGTCTTGGCACCGGAACTGTCCAGCGTCAACGCGCCATCAGCCGTCTGTTGGCTGCTGGTCGGGGTGGCGGTGATGGTGAAGGACGGCGGCGTTCCAGCAGGCGCATCGATTGTAATGGTGTAGTGTTTGCTGACATCGGTGGGAGCCGTCACCCCCAGCGTAACCAAGCTGTTCGTGTAAGTGCGCGCGTCGAGCAGGTATTGCTTCTCGCGGCTTGCCACATCCATCATAAATGCCTGCGCGGCGGCGCGATTGCCCTTGACGACATAATTCTGGTAGCTGGGAATGGCAACCGCTGCGAGAATGCCGACAATCACGACGACAATCATCAATTCGATCAGTGAAAAACCTTTTTGCTTGCTCATGCGCGCTCCTCACAAATGATGTTAAAGCGAGAGTCGATACCCAACTGCTGAATGTTTTAACGGACGGTGCCTTTCTAGCACAAAACTGGCGCAAAAATCGACACAAAACCGACGAGAGGTCGCAAAATATGTATCAGCGGCCCGATATCACAGCGCCAGCGAACGCCGCTCCAGTTCCTCCCA
>Ga0209000_1002371_pt1 | contig 10404 bp, 19 predicted proteins | sample RifGroD2_FD_183998 | JGI IMG/M metagenome (GOLD analysis project Ga0209000, IMG submission 183998) | Groundwater microbial communities from Rifle, Colorado, USA - Groundwater D2 (SPAdes) (version 2) | ecosystem: Environmental > Aquatic > Deep subsurface > Groundwater | place: Rifle, Colorado...
GCCATATTGATCTTTGTAAGGAGGAATAATTAATACATTTTTATTTTTTAGCTGTATAACCGAGTTTCTAGCATCATCTTCTCTTGGTCTATTTAAGTCCGCAATCTGTTTATAAGTATTATTTTCGTAATTATAAATATAATTATGTTTTCTTGGATATCCATCATCTTTAAAATCAATACAACCACTTATTAAAATATCATCGTTTTCTAAAAGGGTTAAATCAGAGCAATTGCCATGAGTGTAACGCCAGTCTTTGTTTGAGAAAATAGGTAAATTAAAATCTTTATCTATGAATGTGTTATTATCAATATCATAAACTCCGTAGCCTTTATTATAGACCTCCCATAATCGGTCATTTACAACCAATACATTTCCATCTGGTAATAATAAAAATTGTCCGTATATTATTTTTCATGTCATAAATTTTATTTTTGACCGGATCAAAAATTTGTGGTGGATCAACACCAGTAATCAAAAGATTGCCATTTTTTAATAATATTGGCTCTGGATAACCTTGATTTACTTTAAAAAGCTTATCGGGTTTTACAAAACCAATAATTAATAATGCAGCAATAATTGTTATAATCAGGAGAAAAATTAATATTTTTGTCTTTGTTATTTTTACATTCACAACTTAACTTCCACGTCTTTATTTATCTCTCTTTGTGGAATACTTCCCAAACAGACACATTGAATTTTTCCATTATATAAAACATAGTGTACGTATTTTTATATAATTTTACAAGTTAAGATTCTTTAAACTCATAATAACAGATTTTGCAACATCCGTCTGGCTAAAGATTACATCCGAACGTCTAAAATTCTGCATTTTAAAGTATGAATTTAGTTTGTGTAAATAAAAAATCAAAACTTTTTATTAATGATACTGTTGGATTTTATCGTGAATTAGAATAAGGCGAAACATTTGCTGGTTTAGAATAGTCTGAAACAACCCTTCCCAGTTCAATCTTTACCTTATGAATATCTTCAAGTGTCTCCATAGTAAGAGAATATCTATAATCAACTTTTTCTTTAACTGATATAATCTGAGAATAAAAGATTGTAAGACTTACCACGTTTAGCAGAAATAAAGCACCAAATCCAACCAGCATCCATTTAGTTGTATAAGTTTCAATTCTTTGAAGCTGTTTTTCCATTAACTCTTTACAGGAACAATGAGCTTCTTCAAAATCCCTGCTTCTTTCAAGTAAACTTTTTACATTTCCCATAATACTATTGCCTCTCTTTTATAATTTTATTAAAAAGTTTTTTCTTGTTGAAATTGATTGCTTTTTCAATAAGTGAAGATAGAAAAAATTTATCATAATTATAAATTTTAGTATATATTTTAAAATTTATTCTATAATTTATAAGTAATTTATAAATGTTTTGGGGATGTATCCAAAAAATTTTTTTAATATAATTTCAAAAAATAGGAAAATTAAATGTTATGAGTAATGTAGTTAACTTTTCAAAAAGAAACAAGGGACTTAAAAAAGGATTTAAAAAGGGATTCTCTTCTTCTCAAAAGCTAATAGTTAATCAGATTCACTCCATTAAGTCTTCTTTACACAAAAAAATAATAGTTATACTGTTTGTATTATTAGTAGTGGTTCAAGGACTTAGCCTTATATATTTTAATTATAGGTTTTCCTCGCTTGGTAAAATGATTGATAACCGATATTTTCATATTAAACAAAAATTAGAGCATATTTATAACGTAAAGATTCAAGACGGAAAAGTTGTTAAAAAGTATTGAAAAGACTACAAACTAAATTCCGCAATTGTTCTGTCTTTCATATCGTCACTGATTCCGATGTAGAGTAGCGTAATACTTGTACATTGTGGTTCAAAATATCCTGAAATACCTGTTTAACAAGTTAATATTTTCTTTGCTTCATTAACAATTAAGGGTAAAATATACGCTTATAACCTGATTAATTGTATCTTGTACCATTTATAATGCCATTATTTCAGTTATAATCAGGGGTCTACATCTCAAACTTAACCTCTGGATCAATGTTTTTTAATTAAAAATATACTATTATTGTAGTATGGAATTTAAAACTTGATTAACAATTCAGTTGATAGGTGAGTGGTTCTATTTTACTTCTAAAAAGATATTGCATTAATTGCTGTTTACCTTTTTAATTGGTTTTCTCATCCAAAATAATCAGAAAGACCGGATTTATTAAATCAGGCAGGTTTTTCATTGTCATATATTCAGATTCTTAATAATTAAAAACATGGGAGATCATGACTATGAATGCTGAATCCGAGTTGTGGCTGGAAAATGACGACATTAGAATAGTTGCGGATTATTACGGGATTGATTTTGCAGTTAAAATAATGTCTGATATGCCGGGCATCACGATAAATATTCCCGGCAACGGTCTCAAAAAAATACGCAACAACTATATTTGCAGGAATTTTGACGGAACTAAAAAAAGCAGAATGGCACTTGCTTTAAATTGCAAAGTTACTGAAGATTATATTAAAAAAATTCTCTGGAAATTCAAGCAACACGAAAATAATCAGGCTGAACAAAGCCAATGTTCATAAAAATTACCCAAGTGCATTTTACAAATCTCCAGCCTGCTCCGGCAGGCATTTTTATTGCAAAATTTATTCTTTCCATAAACCGAGATTATGCTCTCTTGCGTATTTATATGCCTGAAGAAATCTTTTTTCATATTTAATATCCGGCGGAATTGTAAGAGGCATAGCATATCCGTTTTTAATTATTTCTTCATTAAGCATTTTGCCGTTTTTAAGCCACACATATGCTAAAAGCCGTTGGTATTTATCTCTTTGCTGAACATCAAATTCAAGTCTGACATTGTCACCGGCTTTAACTAGTGAGTTTGTGTATTCTTTTGCTTTTATTCCAAGATTAACTATTGTTTCTGCATCCTTGTTGTATTCTTGAGTTTGAAGATAAGCTCTTTTATTTATTCGTGATTCAGGAGTGTCAATCCCAATAAGGCGTACGGATTCTAATTTACTTTGATAAATAACTTTTATCGTATCCCCGTCAACTACTCTTTGCACAATCACAGAACTATTAGGAACATTTTTAGCCAAAGAAACAAGAGGGGACAAGCTGAATATCATTGTAATTATTAATTTTATAAATAATTTAAACATTTATTTAACCTCCGGAGTTTTATCTTTTTACAGAAAATTAAGAAAATTTTTAATAACCGATAACGGCTATTTCTTGAAAATATCGTGGTACTTCTCCCAGTTGTGAAGAAGGTCTTTAAAATCTTCAAGATTATTAAGAACCTCAAGAGCAGAATTTATACACATATTTGCGGTTTCCAAATTGCTTTTTAGAATAGTCAGCCGCTCTCTTAAAAGTTTTTCTTTTTCTTCATTCATAAAAAATTCCTTCTATTTTGTATTAAAGTATGGTTGCATGCGTGGAACACATAAAACATAAATTAACATTAGAATTCCATGTATGCAACACGAAAATAATATTTGTAAAAAATTTGGCGAGCATTTAAAAAAATTGAGAGAAGCCAGAAGCCTCTCTCTTAATATGCTTGCGTATGAAAATGACTTGAATAAGTCGACTTTAAGCAGGATTGAAAACGGTATTGTTGATCCGAAGCTTTCAACTCTTAATAAAATTGCGGAAAGTCTTGAAATTTCTCTTGATGAACTTATGAAATTTTAATCTTCATCGATTATTCTTTTTAAAGCTTCTTCCTGCGTGCAGTTATGATCGGAGCAGTAATCTTCAAGCCACTTAAAATACTGTTGAATTTCTTTGCCGCAGAGTGTTTCAAGATTTTGTTTTGTTTTGCCTTCATCCATACCAACATATTCGAGTAAAGCCTTTGCCGCATCTTTGTTTGGCTTAGATGTTTTGGTTTTTAATTTTTCAACATCATCGTTAAGAGTAATAATTGTGTCGATAATATCATCAATAGAAGTTTTTAAGTCGGTACCAACACCATTATCTCTGTAACCGTTGAGATGTTACCGTGCAAAAGGAGAAAATGGTTGGTATGTGTCGTAACTTTAAACTTTATTTTTATCTTTTAACAGATTTTTCAAGTATTCTGACAAATCTTTTTTTGTATAATCTTTTGGGTTGTCAGTTATTTTGTTGATTTCATCAAAAAGCCCTTCCAGAAATTCTATTTCTGATTGAATTTCGCCTTGAAGTTCCAGCAAATTTTCGCAATCTTTTTTGTTAATCATAGCTTAAGCTCCTATTTGTTTTTTTATTATTCTTCTACGTCTTCAGCCCACATTAAAATCTCCGGGTATAAGTCGCCGCTTTCTGGGTCGTCACTGTATTCTATATCAGCAATTTCGCCTATCATAAGGTTTCCGATTGATTTTACTGCGACTCCGTATTTTTGAGATATTCTTGTTAATTCTGCTCTAAACTTTTTGAAATTTCTTTTTTCTTTGTCTGTAAGGGTTTGCATTGTTTTTCTCCTTTAATTGTTGTCCACATTGACAGAATAACTCTCATTGCAGGAATAGCGAGTCATTGTGGCAAATAAATATGCAAGTTGCAACAATCTGACACAATCTCTAAAACAGAATTTCTTTGGTTAATGCAAGCAGTCTGCATTTATCTTTTGCAAATTCATCTAAAGCATCTTGAGGACGTTTTGAATAATCCTTTTTGTATGCAAGGCTATCAGGTGTAAACATTTCACTGTAAGGAACCGAGTAAACTTCGACCCACTCATCATTTTTAAGAACATACGCTTTTGCATAGCATTGAATTCTGTAAGAATCAGATTTAATCAAAAATTTAATTTTTTTATCATTAATTTTTAAGATTTCTCTATAAGAAACAGATTGACTGCTTGATAAATATGAAATTTTTTCGATAAGTTGTTCTTTATACGCTGTTTTTGTCATTTTTATTTCTCCTATAATTTAATTGCTTGTGCTTCTTGGACATGATTTTTTGTGATTTTTTTATCTAAGGCTAATTGTGCTCCGAGGTAAAATACTTGTAATAATTCAGATCCGCCGACTGTTATTGAATGTTGGACTCCGTTTACATAGTATTTACCGTTTTTAATTTCTACATCTTGCGGTCTTACTTGTACTTCGTTTAGTTCTGGCAGGGTACACATAATTACTTTAATCATTTTCGTCTCCTTTATTTGTCTATAATCACAGATTACCGTGCATTAGTGGGAATGGAAGTATTTTAAGGGCAAGAAGTATCATAACAACACATTGTTTTGGGGAAAGAAAAGCCCCCGTGATGGGGCTATTGAAAGGAGGCAGTCAGGCTAGGTGCTTGCTGAATATATCTTTGAACTTATCGATTGTATTTATTAGCCATAAAATTCCTTCTTCAAAATTTGCATTTTCAATGTTGAAGTCCATTGTTGCTCTTATTCTTGATGATTTCTTTCCTTCTAAAGCTTGCCAATCAAGTTTGCCAAGCTGTTTTTCTATTTCTTTCTTATGCTCCTCCAGTTTGTAAAATAATTCTTTGTCATTTGCTATTAAAAGTTCACAACCGATATTATTTTTGGTTGTATTTATTGTGAGTTGGATTGAAACACCCTGCATACCTATTGAAACGTATTGCCAGTGTTGCGGTGCAGGATTAATTTTTAGTGGGAGATTATTTTCCGCTGTATATTTTTGAAATTCCTGCCAGAATTTTTCTTGGTTTTCTTTGGTATTTGTAATTTTAGCTTTAGGTCTCTGATAAGTATTTGCCGATGGGATTAAAAGAGTTTTGAAGCATACTTCATCATTTTTTATAAAGCATTTGATTATGTACAGCTTGACTTCGTGGGATATGATTTTACTGAGCCAGCTTGCTGTGTCGATTGCATCTGGAATTTCTTGGTTTACCAGCCATAAGATGTTTTTTGCATTGTAACTTGATGCGTGTTTTAAAAGTCCTGCAAGAGTTTTGATGTTTTGTTTCAGTTCGCATTCGATAACTGTTCTTTCGTGGATATTGCAAACTGCTAAAATATCTGCCTTTTCATCCGTTGATTCTTCTGATACTGATAAAATTTGCAGGTTTGATCCGATAATTTCTTCCAGTTTTTCTTTTCCTGCTTCTGCGACAAAGCTTCTGAAATCTTTTCTGCTTTTAAATGCTGTTTCTGTTTGTGTTTTTGTCATATTTGTTTCTCCTGTAATTACTGACAATCACACATTAGCGTGCCATTGACAGAATAGGTCGCAAAAGAAGGAATAGTTTTACAATCAGACACGTTATTTATTCCAAGCCCAAGCTTCTATTGAATAATTTGCTCGTGGTCTTGTATCAGTGTGTACAAAATGTTTTATGTCGTAGCGAATTATCGTGGAGAAGAGTTTTGAGTCTACCGCAGACTGATAAATTGTCTTGTAATCAATATCAGGACTGGTTAAATCAAAAGCATCAGATTTTTTAGTTTCGCATTCATGGCGGGAATTTTTTTCACCGCCTTCATTTTTATTGTGCTGAATACAGCGACAGCCTGATTCAATATTAAGTCTGATGTTCTTTTTAAACTTATTATTCAGGTAATACCTAAACGCCTGCAAACAAATTAAACCTTTGTCACTGACATTAACTTTGCCGCAACATCTGCAACCGATTTCTTTTTCTGTAAAATTTTCAATTTTTGCTTGTAACATTTTTTGCCTCCTGTTCTGAATTTGTAATTTTTATATTGTCTTTGAATATCGGTAAACTGCAACAATCAGCCGGAGTTAATTCTGAAACGCATTTGAATCCTGATTTTGTAAGCATTTCAGGTGTAATAATTCCTGCCTGCAAATATATTGCTCCGACTAATTTTGAACAGAAAAATTTGGAGTAAGAATCTTTTGATATTGTTTTATCAAAAACCTTGTCGATAACTGCTTCTATTGCTTGCGGATAATCATAAGCCTTGCCGATTTGCTCATTCATAAACTGATAAAATGAATTCAAATTGTCATTAAGTTTTTTGTAGTTTTCATCTGTTAATCTGTAAACATAGATTTCGTCTTTTTCAGCTTTAATTTTTCGTGGCAAAAAACTGTATTCAACATCATCGGGATTTGCTTCAATCATAAAGGGGAAATCATGACCTATGCCGTTATACAGTTTCACGATAATCCCGACATGATTGACATCGGAGTTTGTAAAAAGATGAATAACTGCTGCAACAAAGTTTTTTCCTTTTTTAAATGCAATCATGTCGCCTGTTCTAAGTTCGTATGTCATATAATCTCCTCTGCTGTATTACGAGTACCACCTGTCTGTAAAATTACTGATACGACTATTTAAAGGAAGCATCATTACTCCGGAAATGCCATAATTGTTGGATGCTATATTAAAATTGATGATGCCGTGCTTTGTATTATTAATTATGGCTGGATTAGTGCAGGTATATTGCCCCAAACAAACGCCTGTTTGTGCATATACCCTATAAGTTATCCCCGTTTTTAAACCTTGACTGCATTTACTTTTTGCACTGACGACAACAGGAGGGCCATTATTAATACCTAAAGCACCTGAAACATATATATTTAACTTATCAGCAGAATAAACTCCGTTTACAATTTCAAAGATATTTGCCATACCGGCACCGAAAATAAGAATTAGGCAGTTTTGTGGGTTAATTAAGTCATCAGCGTTTAAAATAAAACCAGTGTCATAGTAGTTTGTCCACTTCAATATGCCCAATAAATCTGTAGTGTTCAAATCTATCATATTTATTAACTCGGAACAGTCCTGTGAGTATATCCCTGACTTTGAATATGTTTAATAAATTCGACAATATCCATAGGCGAAATATCAGAAATACTTTTATCCTTAAAAAACGGCAATATATGTTTATCTGTATAAATCCTGTGTCCTCTGCTTGTTGATGGTTTCCTGCTTTTAAGACATTTTTGTATGTAAATATTTAGTGCATCTGCTAATTTTATTCCCACAGAAGGTATTTCAATTGGTGTATCGGGTTCTTTAAGAAAAACATATCTATTACCTACTTTGGTACGAATGATTCCGTAAAAAATAAATTCATCAAGGTAGTGTTTAACAATCTTTTCTTCGATCTCAGTCAGTAAGACCATATCGCATAAAGTAAATTCTTTTAATCTTTTAGCAAGTTTTAAAAGTTTTTCTCTCATTGCAAATTTACTCCTTTAATTTGTACTGTCCTGAACTGCTTGAGTTCTTCCCTTGTAAACTCCCTTAAAATCCTGTTTCTAAAGCATACATAAGATGGAATTTTGTAATCAGAATCAGGGTGTAGTTGAAAATACTTTTCCTTTGCCCTATTTATCGCATCTATCATCGTAACCACTTCAAAAGACAGGTAAAACTCCTTGAAGTATTTGTAAATATCTTCGTTGACAGAACTTTTATGCCGGTCAAAACAGGCATAACCTGCAAGGAGAGCCGCCACCCCTTCTTCTGATAGGGTCTTTCTAGCTCGCAAAACACTTGCACGGGATGTCTTCATCTCTGGGAATTTTTTATTCCACTGTTTTATAAAAAATTTGAGTTTTTCTCCGCTAAGTCCGCCTGAAGCTTCCAGCACAGCAAGATATTTATCAGCCTTTCGTAATATCAATAACAAGTTTTTTAGGTATTACCGGAGGAAGTTTTTTGTCTTCAAAAGTTAGTTTTGCTCTTCCCACAAGCTTATTATGTGTGTTGTCTTTTTTCTCAGGGCTATGAATGTATCTCCCCTCTGATATCTTTTTAATAATGCCTTTATTCTCAAGTTCAGACAGGGAAAGAAGTGTTGTTTCCTCGTCAATCTCAAGAATTGACGAGACATCATCTGATGTGAACTTCGACATCATTTTAACCAGCTTTAGCAGTTTCGTCTGTCTCATCCGTTATGAACTCCTTTAAAGTTATTTCGTCTACCGTACTTAAATCGTTTGCCTGAGCTATTTGCTCGGCTTTGTTAATAAGTCTGACAATCTGCCTGAACCTGTTAGACTTTGCATAAATAAAACTGATAGCACATTCAGTCATTTCAACTTCTGAAAGTTGCGTGATTATTTCTTTCACATCCTTTTTTTTGAAAGATTTAAACTCCACTATTTCAGAGACCCTGTCATAGAGATGTTTGTATCTCATAAGTTTTTGTTTAGCCTTTCCCATTCCTACCATAATAATTGGGACACCTGTTTTATCGTGGATATCCCTTATAGTTTCTATAGTTTTTGCATCAGTAGCCAGATAATCAATTTCATCTACTATTATTGGAATTTGTCTTTCGGTTAAAAGTCTTACGCATTGTTTGAACATATCTATAGAGTAGAAGTAAGGAATTTCTCCCAGCTCTTCTACAATTTCTTGAATAAGCCATCTCCCTGACATAAGATTCGTTCCCCGAATATATACGGCATCATTTTGTGCTACCCACCATAAAACAGCTTTACTTTTCCCCAACCCCGGCTCTCCATAAACCAGAGCCATCCCCGGAACTGTTTCAGGTCTATTTATTAAGTTATTCATCAAATTAATAAAATTTTTGACATTTTGAGTTTTTACAAATATTTTCTTCATTCTGCTTCCCCATATATTTGCCGGTATTCGCTTGATTTTATGTAATTTTCAAACCATTTTCTGTCTTCCTGTGAATGACAGCCGTTGCTTAAGTGCCATTCATAGCGTTCAAACTTAGAATTAAAAAGCGGTCTTGTGTTTGGTCTTGTGGCTATGACTTTTATTGAGTTAAATTTTTCTTCAGGCAAACCAAGTTCCTGTTTGGTTGGAAGTAAAAATTGCGATTCAATAAGATTGGAATCTTCTGCTGTAAACAATTTCCTTACCTCTTTTAAAGTTTTATTCCTGAGTTTTTGTTGTTTTACTATTTTTTGTTTGTAATCCTGTATATCATTTATGTCTCCAAGATGATGTGCCATCGGATGCGTTGAAGTAACACGATTTGCCCTGCATAAAAATTCGTTTTTCATTGAATAAACTTTAATTGAACTTAAATCAAACAGGCTATACTTAACTATAGCTTTGCCTTTGATTCCATAAAGCGTGTCATCGTAATAATCTTGCTTTAAAAACCTGATGCCGTTGCGGTGAATTGTTTTTATTTCTTGTGCCATCATTAAATCATCAAGTTCCTGTTCGTTAATATCTTGTTTATCAATACTTGCAAGAACTTCAGTAATTGATTTGCCTTTAACATGTTTACACGGCTGGGAGTGCTTGAACTCAAGCCAGCAGTTTATTAAAGCTATTGCTTCTTGAATTGTAGGTATATAGCCGCTGTGAATTTCTTTATGAAGTGCTTCGTTTCTTTTCATATACGCAGGTTTATTTTCTATTGATGTCCCGATATAGCTTGGCAGAAGTTTCTCGAACCCTTCCTGAAATTCTAAAAAGAATCTTTCTATAACTTTTGCCCTTGCATTATACGGAGAGGCAAATACAGGTTT
>Ga0209000_1002373_pt1 | contig 10393 bp, 16 predicted proteins | sample RifGroD2_FD_183998 | JGI IMG/M metagenome (GOLD analysis project Ga0209000, IMG submission 183998) | Groundwater microbial communities from Rifle, Colorado, USA - Groundwater D2 (SPAdes) (version 2) | ecosystem: Environmental > Aquatic > Deep subsurface > Groundwater | place: Rifle, Colorado...
ATATCTATCATATATTTTTCGGCATTATTATCAAATACTAATAGATTACTTAATATCGCATTTCTTTTATCTTTAGAATAATAACCATATGTAGATTTAATTCTATAATTATCTTCTAAATTTAGTTGTTCAATGTTACCAAACATAAATATTTTATATTCAGAATCAAGATAAAAATTAGTAAATCCCTCAATCGCCTTACCTTTATAATTTTTACCTACTTCCGATTTTTCAATATACTTATCTGTGCCTAAAATCCAAATATCATGTATACCAGCTAATTCATATAATCTATGTCTTTCGATATACTCTGTTGCTATAGGACTACATTGAAATTCAAAAACAAATTTATTACCATTACTAGTAAAAGACAAATCAGGTCTTTGTTTTGTTTCAGGGATATAAGATTCCAACTTAACATCAGATACTACCCCTTTGTTCTGCAAATTCATTAACCATTTATAAAGAATTTGCTTTCCTTTAATATGTTCTTCCGTTTCTGGTTCAGAAAAGATTTGATCGCACTCAAAACTTTTTTCCTTGTGTCTAAAATAAGGTGTTATAATTTCACCATGACAATATTCATAAGGTTTATTACAATCAGGACATATTAATATATTTTTATCAGACCACTTTTTCAATTGATATTTATCATATGTATTATCAAAGCAATTAATAATATTTTCTCCAACTTTGCAAGTTAACAAGTATATCCATCTCCCACTTATTTATATTTCTTCCAATCCCTCTGCCCATTCCAACACATTGCATTTTTAATCAGTAATTTCAACTTTATATTTATACATTGCTTTATATAAAATATTAGGAATACTATTTATATATCTATCGGCAATTCTTTTTATGTATTCCTCTTTATACTCTTTATATACTAAAAACGCTTCTTCTGGTGTTTTAAAACTTCCCAATGTCTTTTGTTTACCTAAATCTATATCTCCACATTGAGCAACATATGGCTTTAAAGGTTGTCGTTTTTCTCTTGAGTAAACTCCTATAGGTAATCCATTTCTTGCACTCAATGCTTTTATAAAAATAGTATTAATAGTGTTTGGAACAATTACACAACTATTAGGTGAATATATTTTATTTCCTTTTACTAAAATATCCTTATCAACTTGCATACTTTCTTTATTAACTTCATAATAATTCTCATCATACCACTTAGCAAAATTTTGAAAACAATGCCACTCTTCACATACTGTGCAATCACTATATGAAGAATGGATGAGGATTGTATCATCATAACATCTTTTAATCATTGATCTCCAAGCGTCATATTCTTTAGTTGGTTTTTTAGTTTCTACATCAAAAGCCTTATAATTTCCTTCACCAAAATATCCGATTCCACAAATTGATTTATCATAAGGTGAAGTTAATTTATCTTTTCTAAATTCTCTATAACTAGATGTTACAACAAATGTGGTATCATTCATTTGCACTTTGATATCTTTCTCACAGTTGTACTCTATTATTGTTAGTTTTGTTCCAAATTTATTATATCTAACTTCACCAACCCTATTTATTTTTTGTCTTTCCATTTCTTGTTTCGTTACTCCCAATAATTTATTTCCTCCATCTTTCATCTAATATTTATTTTATCACTTACAACAATACTTAATCTTTTCCTCATCAGTCATCTTCCTAGTAGCACATTCTCTAGTGTTCTTAACAATTTTATTAAAATAATCCATTCTGCTATAAATATACCAATCTTTCGGACAAATAACTTTGTTACTCATATTTATCACCTCCAATCTTTGATTATTATTATAATAGATACAAGGAGAGCGTAAAAACTATCCCTATACACTATCTACATTCTAAATCTAATCTTCCTTATACTCATATTCCTCATCAAAATAATCATTCAATATACCCTCATATACTCCCTCGTCATCATGTCCTGCTTCAATTCTACAAATACAAGAAATTCTAGCACCATCAATAAAATAATCTAAATCATAACTAAATCTTTTTACGGCATCTTCAATATCATCAACATAATATCCAACAATAAAATCTACTAAACCATAATTTGCAGGATTCCAATATGATTCAAGATAATATTTATCTTTTCCGTTGTTTGGAGTAATATCTGAATTTCTAGAAAATATAAATCTAAATTCTCCTAATCTTTCAACATCAAATTGATATGATACACCTTTTTTATATTTATACATTATCATTTTCCTTCTTTCATATAATCTATCCCTTAAAACTCACCTTTAATCGGAAATTTTCTCTTACAAATATTTCTTAATATACCATTTACTATAATACGGTAAATAATCAATTGCTAAATTGTGCAACCAGTAATCTCTTCCCCAATCTATTTTTACTATTCTCTCATTAATAATTCCAAAATTATCTTTATGAATATCATCTAAGACAGGATGTAATGGATATTTATCAATAATATTGTTTAATTCTTCACCATCTAGTAAATCATTAGTAATCACATCTGCTTTCTTCATAAAAATTATTAAACAAATTGGATCATGGAATAATATAGGACACATAAACCATTTCAATTCTTTATATCTGTACCAAGAATTAATTTCGTCAATATTGGATAAATAACCTGTAAATGATTTAGGAATTTTTATTACAAATGAATTAAATATAAAAACCTTTCTATATCTTCCTTGTTTAATTAACATCTTATGTACTTACTTTAATAATTTATATCTTTACATTCTACAACATCAATATTATGATAATCTTTACAATCTTTGCAATAGTAATTATTATCTATTTTTCCTACAAAAATATCTTCTACTCTAGTTAATTCTTCACCACAGTAACGGCAGATTTCAGAAATATATTGATCTAACTCTAATTCATCTTCCTCAATATTATGAAATACTTTTTGCTTTGTCATTACTCATTAATTCCTCCGCAATTTCAAAGCTAGTATAATCTTCAATCACTAATTCACAAAAATTATCTACATTCTTAAATAACCAATTCTCTAATTGCATAGAACCGATACAATATCCTTCAACTTTATGTGATTTATCTCTACACATATGTAAATTACCCATACCATTGAATGATTCTGTGCTATTGTATACTCTTCCTACTACCCTGACTAATTTACTTATTGATGAATCTCTATTGAATATTTCTTCTAAGATTGATGTAATATTTGTTTTCTCTTGAGTAACCTTATCAATTATAATGTAATCCATTTTATTATTTTGATTTTCATCTAATATAAGTTGACCGTTTAAATATATTGATTTCATTTTCTATTTGCCTTCTTTCTATTAATAATTTATTTTTGTATTTTCTAATTTTACAAAATATCTTGACCTTGATATACTGATTATTGACTTTTCATAATTATTTTAATAAACCTCTGTAACCATTGTGAGAGTAGCGATACATGTTATTTAGAATTATTACATATATCACAAAAGTTAAGCTAGAATCAATTGTAATAATGTATGGGTAAGATTGTGTCAAATAGAAAAACTTACTGCTTAAATAAGCTCTAAATTTCAATTATTTAATTATTTATTTTTATTAGATTCTTCTTTTAACTTTGCTTTTAATTTATCTTGCTTTTGTTTCAATTTTAAGTCTTTTAGTTGCTGATTACTCCCCATTGTCATTATCTTGATTATTTTATGTATTCTATGAATGTCCTCAGTGTTAAAAATCAACACAGCTTCTTCGCATACCTCACCACTTATGTAAGTCCATACCTTTATATTTTCTGCTTCAAACTTTGGCATTAAAGTATTTACTGAACTTGCTCCAGAGGGTAGATAAAGGGCTAAAGTTGAATCTGTATATTTATAAACCTGACCATTGTAACGACACTTTAAGTAGTTGTCGTTTTTGTTCTTGCTGATAGATCCGTCTGTGTTTAAAGTATGAAAAACTGTATATGTACCGATATAGTCTAAAATTCTTTTTCACCTCCTTACATAAATAATTATTTTAGTATTTAACAACTTAATATGTATCGTAACTGCACATTAACTTCTTATTATCACATTCTTTACAAACTAAATGAACCCAATGTTCTGTATAACTATCATCATACAACATATTAAATTTTTCAGTATGTTCAATTGAAGTATTATTACTATGACAATTTTTACACTCAATATGAAAACCTATATCCATTATTCTCACCTCCTTTGGCTACTTAATTATTATAACATTATTTTCACAACATGTCAAATAATTATTTATTATTTTATAGTTTATTGCTTTACCTACCTTCTTTAAGTAACTTATCTAAATACTCAATAGTATCAAATAAATCCTCTAATATATTTCCCTTCTCTGTATTAATCGAAATATAACCATATTTATTACATATATTAGAGAACTCGCAGTATGTTGGATCGTTTTCTTTACATTCCATACATTTATTTGGATTTTCTTCATCTTCTAGGTCTTGAGAGAATAGTAATTGTTTTAGTTTTGTTAGTTGATTTGTGGTTAGTATCATTAATCTTTTACTCCTTCACATCGTTGAATTATACAAATCTTTCATTTCATCTTTCAAAGACTCATAACCATATTTATAATCCAATCTAGGAAATATAGTTACAGAGCGTTTCCATTTCATATGTTTTATAGTTAAAATAATTTCATGTCCTACACTGTATCCTTCTTTATCTAGTTTATCATATTGACTTACTATGAATTTAGGAGGAGAATCTGTGTCGTGACCATATACTTGTTTACATATTTTATCTACTGCAAATTGGATGGAATCAATGATGTTTATGTGTTCTAGTTTCATTTATTATTCTAATCTCCTTTCTTATTTTGACAAAATAAATCTCTCAAACACCAACCACTTAGAAACCCACTAAAGAAAAATATTAAAATGATAAGTAATACAGATATTTCTTTACTCATCTCTTTTCCTTCTTAAAGAATCTCAAATATCCTGCTTCACTCTCAAATTCACAGGCAGTCCAATTATTATCATTACACAGCCTCTCCATATGCATCATAAGTATTGTTTTAACTTGCTCTGAAACATCTTCACTTCTATCCAAAGTCATCATTTTTGAAGAATCATATTTGCCTAAATAGATTTCATTTGACAATGGATCTAACAATACTCTTACATTTGACCATTTAATTCCCATCTTGTTTATACTTCCTCATTAATGTTATTTTTATATTTTAATTCTATATATGTTTCTCTTTCATCTATCCTAAACCATAATTCACTCAATTCAGGATATTTAGTTTTACACATCTTGTATAATAAACTCTGGAACTCCTTATCGGACAATTCTTTTATATATTCTTCGGTTATTCCTGAAGGAGCAGTATATAAATGGTATTGCTTTATGGTATTCTCACATAATTTAATTAACTTCAAAGCGTCATCACCCATTAGGAATCCAGTCTTAGAAACATTATATTCGATTATATTTAAAGTAGATAGTGTTTGGTTTATAAAATCGTGTTTATTCATTTTATATATCCTCCTTAATTTTATTATATTTCCTCCAATTTCTCGCTCGACAAATCTGTCGGATGATGTGTAATGTTTACCTTGCCCAACAAAATGTTTTAATTGTAGTATGTCTTTTGCAACAATTGCACTTTAATTTAGTTTTAAGAAAATATCCTGTACTATCACTATCCCAAAAATCCATTGCACGAGATTCACACCCTTGTATTTCTACTTTTACAATTTGAGAACATATTGGAACAATTATTATAGGTTTTGAGTAATCTCCTTCTTTTAGGGTATGTTTATTAGCAATTCTATTTCCACAGTGTTGACAATCAATATATTCATTTATTGTGTTGATATTATTTCACCTCCTTTGCTATATTATATTTTATTTATTATACCATATTTTGGTAATAAATTGTAAATAATTATTTTACCATTTAGTTTTCTTTATATTTGTTACAGTCTTTAATAATCTGAATATTAATTTTCTTAATGTTTTTGCAATAGTTTTTAGGTTGTAATATAAACTGCTGAATATGCTCTAACACAAAGTAATGCCCTTTTTGATACCATTTACCAAGACCTATAAATTTTAAAGGATAGTAAGGTAAATAAGTTACAAAATAAAATATATAAGCAGGAATTACAACTAAAATTATGTACCACGTAGGAAATGGATTGAAAAACATGTATTTCACCTCCTTTGTGTTGTTTATTATTGGATTTTTAGGCAAGGGGTAGGTTTGTGATTGTGAATGTTTTATTATGTAAAATATAGCCCTTGCCTATGTGATAATTATAGCATGTATTGATTTCAGTGTCAAGCAATAGTTTTATTTTAGTGTTTAAGTATTATGTGGTTAATAATGTTACTTCATAATCTTCTTTATACATCCATTTGAATCCTCCTGCTGTTTTTCTTTTGTTTAGACAACACAATGATATATTCTTAAAAGATGTTCCAGTTTTTCTATCTGCTTCAGATAAACTATTCCATTCACTAATAAAATTATCATCTAAATCTAATTGTATAACAAGTCTTTTCTTGCCTCCATCTATTATTCTTTTTACTGGTTCAATATGGTCTATATTATTATAATAATCGTCTATAAACATCCATTTAAAATCTCCAGCGGATTTATTTGGCTTATCTATATTACAACAATTTGATATTCCAAGTATATTTAATTCTATTCCCGCTTTATGTATACTATCCCATTCTTTTATAAATTCACCATTTAGAGTTAATTGAACAATTGTCTTTCTCTTTTTTCTAAGTGAAGTATCTCTTCCTTTTTTCAATGCTTCTAAATGTGAATCTTTAGAACTATAGTCACACCAACCAAGCTCTGTTCCCTGTTTAAGATATCTTATTATTGTAGTTTGAACATTTTTTAATATTTTTCCAATTTCAATTGTGCTTGTAATTCCACTATTCCATAAATCACAAACCGTTTTGACTAAACTACTACAAGCATATTCATGGCATTTTAACCAATCTATATTAGAAAAATTAAAAATAGTTGCTAATTTACTATTTAATATATTCTTCTTTATGTATTCTAAGTCACTCTTAAAACAATCAATTCTAATGATTTCTATATTATTTTCTCTTATTAATTCATCTCTTTCTTCGTCAATTGCTTTAGTTTCTTCTGCTGTTTGACCAGTCATTCTATTTTCATGCCCATGACCCATACCACCATCCATTTCTAAGTCATATATTATACCATTTTTCTCAAAGTAAAAATCTAATTTATAATTATTAAACTTATATTCTGGAATGAATTCAATATTTAATTGTTCTAATAAATTGAATCCTATTTTGTTTGGATATGAATAACCGTCTCCGCATTTTGAACAGATAAAATTATAATAAACTACTTTATGTACATTCATAAGTTTTTCACATCCACAATTTTGACAAATAAATATTTCTTTATTAGTAGATCCATATGTTATTTGATAACCTATACTTGTATATTTTAATAATTTTGCAACTTCGGGATGGGTAGTCCAAAGATCATTTACACCTTTTAAAACTTTTGTATTTGAACAAACGTTACAACCCCTCCCTTCCTTTAATTTAGCTTCTGATATTTCGTCAATATTATTATCAATTAAACATTTGTATTTATAACCTTTTTGTGTAGTATTTTTATTATTTAATATTCTAATTTGTTCTAATATCTCTATTTTCCCGCTTTTCGTTTGTATTATATCATTTACATTGTATTTATATTTTTTGGTATGTTTACCTAATAATTCACCCAATCCACAAGACAAAAGATCATAAGTTTTAATGATAAAATATTCATTATTATATTTAACTTCTAATTTTTGTTGTTTTGTATGATAATCTATAATTTCAATTTCTCCCTCGATATCATCATATATAAACTTAACTTTATATCCCACACTATCTTTCCAATTTATTCTATCAGCACTTATATATTTACCCCATCTTGGTAAATTATCTAAAAATACTTCTCTCATTAAATAACCTCCTTCTGTTCATTAATATTATTTATTACATTATGTAACTCATGCCCCATATCCTTATATCTCATTAATAAATATCTTTTAATGCTATCGCTGAGTTCAATCGACGATTTGCACCTAGAAATCCCGACATATATACAGAAAATTTCTTGTGAAATATCTTTTTCTACCTTCTTTTTACCACTATAATCTTCATCTCTTTTGAGATATTTATTCCTATAAGCAACCTCTAAGTCCAAATGATCATTACTAATATAAACAGGTATGTCAATAGATAATCCTTTGCTTTTATGGATGGTAGAAAATATAATATCTGCTTTACTCTTATCAGTTACGGCATTATTTTTAATTCCATCCACAATATCAATAATTTTACTTCCATACTTATCTACCATTCTGATTAGAGATAAAATTTCAAGGTCTTCAATTTTAGTAGCGTACTCTTTCATAGTCAAGTAATCTTTAAATTTTGCAAACAACTTATTCTTAGTAGGATAACCTTGACTGAATGAATAACACTGTTTAAGTGAATCAAATGAATAAGATGAAAAACCTCCAACAAAGAAAAGTTTTTTATTCTTATCTTCGCTTAATGCTTCAGCAATTTCTGCAAATATGTAAGCATTAGTTCTACACAAACAGGCATAAGGTTTTGATTTGTCTATCGCATCTACTATAGTTTGTTTGGTATTGAATCCTTTCATTTTTATATTATCTCCAATGAAGTCAGAGATAATTAGATTTTCTATATGAGCAATGTTATTAGATACACGGAATGATGTAGTAAGTTTATATTCTTTTGCATCAAATAAGGGCATAATATTGACCGACTGCCTAAACCCATAGATGGACTGATAAGGATCTCCTACAGTCACAAGACCTTTAACATTGGAGTTTTTAAGTATATCAAACATCATTTTAGAAGAATCTTGACAATTATGAACCACTATACCAATATCATTTTTATTATCAGATTGTAAAGTAATAAAATTATGATTATCCGCAACTTCAATATCATAAACATCTTCATTGGATACATTATTTACTGATTGTATTAAATCATAATGACATGTATCTTTATCATCCAATATTAATAAGTCTTTTCCAATTACTAAATCTTGAGCCATTACCCATCCTCTTTGAGTTAATATTTTATGATTAGAAGTACAACTTAACTTATTCAATCCTTCTGTATGTATCTCTAATAACTCTCTATTTTCACTCTTCATTGCTGATACAATTTGTTTATATTCAAATATATCTTTTTCAATATTATAACTTAAAACATTAGGTAAAACTTTACCTGAATTATACATCTCATATAATTTCTTAATAGATTTATTACCTTGATCTGTCTTTACATATTGTGATTCAGGTAAACACTCATCTAACATAATAATATCATATTTATTTGATAAATCTGTGCGACTTAAATGGAACATCTTGAGATAATCATCATGACTAATTTTTACAGAATTCTTATATTTCTTTTTAAGTTCCCATAATTTTTCACTTAATGCTAATATTTTACCTCTCATATCATCTTCTTTAAATATTTCTAAATCACTAAAGTTTTCTGCTGACGATAGTGAATATTCCTTCATCATGGCGTTGATTTTAACTGCTAACTCCATATCCTTATCCCAGTTAAGATTTAAGTCTTTAATAATATCAACTACACCATAATTAAATGTTAATTTATCTCTATAAAATTTCCCCGAAAAAGAGTAACCGAGCGAATGTATAGTACGTATTTCAACATGCTTTTGTTTAGCGAACATTTTTTCGCTCTCTAGTTGCATTGACTTGTTATACACCAAGTAGAGTATTTTACTGAAGGGATGCTCTTTTGCGTAGTAATACAAAGTCGTACTTTTACTACTCCCCGTAAGAGCCGATACCTTAACCCTATCCTCTTTACTAAAGATAATATCCTTCTGCTCTTTCGTTAACCAATACCCTTCCTCTGACATATAATCAGACATTTCTACTTCTACATCATCAAATTGTTTATTATAAAATTCAGTAGATAATACATTTGATTCTGATTGATGGAATATTGATTTATCTTCTTTTATTATGAGTTTCATTTTGATTTCACAGTCTGTGGCATCAATATCATGAGGATGAGAATAGAATTGACGTTGAGCACCAAAGTTTCTAATTAAGATTTCATGGCAAACAGGACATGTATAAATATTATTGGATTGTGACTCTATGATATCTACAAGTTTATTATTTTGGTCATACGCTTTTTTCATTTATTTTATTTCTCCTTCAAATTCATTTTCATCATTTCCAAGTATAATTATATTCATTGGTTTATCAATCTCATATACATTACACTTAAACAATTCCTTAATGTTTTTATTAAACATATTTTTAAAATCCGCACCACTCTTTTCACAATGTAACTCTGTAATCTCATCA
>Ga0209000_1002375_pt1 | contig 10387 bp, 8 predicted proteins | sample RifGroD2_FD_183998 | JGI IMG/M metagenome (GOLD analysis project Ga0209000, IMG submission 183998) | Groundwater microbial communities from Rifle, Colorado, USA - Groundwater D2 (SPAdes) (version 2) | ecosystem: Environmental > Aquatic > Deep subsurface > Groundwater | place: Rifle, Colorado...
GAGCGCCTGCGCGAACTGACGGTGCATCACAAAGACCACAACCACGACAACAACCCGGCAGACGGCAGTAACTGGGAGTTGCTCTGCCTATACTGCCATGATAACGAACACTCGCGCGTTCTGGATGAGGCGGTGCGCGGCAGAAAATCTGAAGTGCAGGCAGTGGCGACGCATAACCCCTTCGCTGACCTGCAATCCATGCTGAAGAAAAAATAAGATCGACTTGATCGCCTGAAAGTGTGTTGCATTGCAATCATTGGCAGCCTCGATACTCCATGCTTTGAACGTGAAATGTATCAGAGCGCTTCTGTATAGGCTCAGATAAGCGTACAGTGGCGTGCCGACCATATTGGCTGCGTGGTAATGAAACTATGAATGAAATTCTGCAATACCTGAAAAATCACGGTGAGCGGCTGGACACGGACATCGCTGAAGCTACAGGCATCTCACTTGCCACCGTGCGTTTGCAGTTGGCAGAACTTGCTGCCAAATGTGAAATTGTGGTGTGCCATTCAATCAGGTTCAAGAAGGGCAAGAGAATCGAGGGAACAATTTACAGGATAGCTGGATATACACCTCCAGCATCGCCGGGCAGGAAATCGAAGGCACAGTTGAAGTTATCGTAGCTCCGCTTCCTGGATGGCTGTTAAAAGGAACGGGGCTCCGCACGGTGCCAGGAACAGTCAGTCAGAGTGCCGGGTATGAGGGACGGCTGCTCGGCCATACCGGGCTGTGGCGGTAATCAGATTCCGTTTACGGCGAGCGTCCGCTTTATTGAAGATCAAACGGCTGCTACAGCCAACTCATCCGCAATCATCTCCGCCTGCTTCAAAACCGTCTCAGTCGCCAGCAACTGCATATCCGGCGGATAACCGTACTGGCGCAAGGTGCGCTTCACGATCACCTTCAACTTCGCTTTCACGCTTTCCTTGATCGTCCAGTCGATGGAAGCATTCTCGCGCACCCGCTGCGTCAACACCACCGCCAGCTCGCGCAGCTTGTCTTGTTGCATCAACTGTTTTGCGCTGTCGTTGTTCGCCACCGCCGTGTAGAACGCATACTCGAAATCGCTCAAGCCCAAATGCGAAGCTTCGGCATCCGAGGCAACGATCTCTTTGCTGATCTTGATCAGTTCTTCCATTACCTCGGCGGCAGTCAGCACCTTGTTGTGGTATTTCTTGATGGCGTTTTCCAGCATCTCCATCAGGCTCTTGCTCTGCACCAGGTTCTTTTTGGCGCGCACCCGCAGCTCATCATTGAGCAGCTTCTTCAGCACCTCCAGCGCCACGTTCTTGTGCTTGTATCCTTTCAGCTCCGCCAGGAAATCTTCGGACAATATCGAAATATCCGGCTTCTTGATGCCCGCCGCATCGAATACGTCGATCACCTTTTCCGACACCAGCGCCTGATCGATCACCTGCCGTATGGTGGTTTCGATTTCATCATTGCTGCGCCCTTCGCCCGTGCCGTCGAACTTGGCCAGCCGCGCCTTCACCGCCTGAAAGAAACCCACCTCATCCTTGGCATCCATCGCCTGTTCATGCGGAATGGCAATGGCGAAGGCCTGCGACAGCGCCGTCACTTCGTTGATGTAGCGCTTGCGCCCGTTTTCCAGCCCGAGGATGTGTTCCTCCGCCTCCAGTATCAGCGACAGCTTGCGCGAAGTCTCCGCCGCAAAATAATCCTCGTAGGCAAAGCCGCCGTACATCGCGGAAACCACTTCCAGCTTTTCCAGCATCAGGCTCACCGCCTGCTCCTGCGCCAGTGTCGGATCGCCCTTGCCGCCCGCATCGGAATAGAACGACAGCGCCTCTTTTAAATCGGCGGCAATGCCCAGATAGTCCACCACCAGGCCGCCGGGTTTGTCCTTGTACACCCGGTTCACCCGCGCAATCGCCTGCATCAGGTTGTGGCCCTTCATCGGCTTGTCGATGTAGAGCGTGTGCATGCTGGGCGCATCGAAGCCGGTCAGCCACATGTCACGCACGATCACCAGCTTGAGCGGATCGTCGTCGTTCTTCATGCGCTCGGCCAGCGTGCGGCGCTGCTCCTTGGTCGTATGGTGCTTCGCCAGCACCGGACCATCGCTGCTGGCCGCCGTCATCACCACCTTGATCACGCCCTTGCTCAAATCGTCATCGTGCCATTCCGGCTTCAACTTCACGATCTCGGCATACAGTTCGGCAGCAATGCGCCGCGACATGCTCACCACCATGCCCTTGCCCGCAAACACTTCCTGGCGCGCCTCGAAATGCGCCACGATGTCGCGGGCGATATTCTTGATGCGCTGTTCGCTGCCGATCATCGCTTCCATCTTGGTCCACTTGGCCTTGGCTTTTTGCGTTTCGGTCAGTTCGTCCTGATCCAGCTCTTCGTCCAGCTCGGCGACCAGCTTCTTGCCTTCGTCGCTCAAGCCCACCTTCGCCAAACGGCTCTCGTAATAGATGCGCACCGTCGCGCCATCTTCCACCGCCTGCGCGATGTCGTAGATGTCCACGTAGTTGCCGAACACCGCCGGGGTGTTCACATCGGTCTTTTCAATCGGTGTGCCGGTAAAGCCCAGATAGGTCGCATTCGGCAGCGCATCGCGCAGGTATTTGGCGAAGCCGTACACCACCTTCTTGCCGATCACTTCGCCGCTGGCATCCTTGTCGTCCACCGTCTTCGCGCTGAAGCCGTATTGCGTGCGGTGCGCCTCGTCGGCGATCACCACGATGTTTTTCCGGGCGGACAACTGCTCGTACACATTGCCCTCGTCCGGCTGAAATTTCTGGATGGTGGAGAAGATCACGCCGCCCGAAGCCACTTTGAGCAAGTCCTTCAACTGCTCGCGGTTCTCGGCCTGCACCGGCTCCTGCCGCAGCAATTGCTTGGAAGCGGCGAAGGTGTCGAACAACTGGTCGTCCAGATCGTTGCGGTCGGTAATCACCAAGATCGTCGGGTTATCCAGCGCCAGCACGATCTTGCCGGTGTAGAACACCATCGACAGCGACTTGCCCGAGCCCTGCGTGTGCCACACCACCCCGGCCTTCTTGTCGCCCCTGGGCTGCTGCGCCACGCCGGGCAGTCCGTAGCTGGCCGGGGACTGCTCTGCCTTCAGCTCGGCCATGCCCGCCGCACGCAAGGTGGAAGCCACCGCCGCATTCACCGCGTAATACTGGTGATACGCCGCCAGCTTCTTCACCGTGCCGATCGTGATCACCCCGGTCTTGCTGTCTTCCTTCCTGGATTTTTCAAAGACGATGAAGTGGCGCAACAAGTCCAGCAGCGTCGTCTTGTTCAGCATGCCGTTGATCAACACCTCCAACTGGCTCACCAGATGCGAAGCCTCCGCCTTGCCATCCGCGCTCTTCCAGCTCATGAAGCGCGAATAGCCCGCCGAGAGCGAACCCGCCTTGGCTTCCAGACCGTCGGAAATCACCGTGAATGCGTTGGACGTGAACAGGCTGGGGATAGCCTGCTTGTAGGTTTCCAGTTGCTGATACGCCGCCTTGATGGTGGCGTTTTCATCGGCGGCGTTTTTCAGTTCGATCACCACCAGCGGAATGCCGTTCACGAACAGCACCAGATCAGGCCGCTTGTTCTGGTGCCCCCCGCTGTCAGAATGGCCGATCACCGTGAACTGGTTGGCGACGACAAACTCGTTGTTCGCAGGATTGGCAAAGTCGATCAGCCACACCCGCTCGCCGCGCTCGTCCCCATCCTTGTGGGCGGATACCGGCACGCCCTCGGTCAGCAAGCGATGGAATGCCTCGTTATTCGCCAGCAGTTCGGGCGAATGAATGCGTTGCACTTCCTTCAAGCCTGCTTGCAAAAGGGCGGGCGACAGCTTGGGATTGATGCGCTTGAGCGCCGATTCCAGCCGCCCGGTCAGCAACACCTCGTCGTAGCGGCTGCGCTCCGGCCTGTCGCCGTCCGGTGCAATATCCGGCGCGTGGATGTAGTCGTAGCCCAAGCGCTCGAACAGCTTGATGGCAAAATCTTCGATGGCGGATTCGGTGAGCCTGCTAGACATCGGCTATAAAATCTCGTCACCCGCTTGCGGCGGCTCGCCACCCTTGCGGTTCAGCAAAGCCAGCGCAGCATCGAGATTGCCGTGATCCTGCGCCAGCATGACACGAATACTCTCTTCGAGCGCGGGCAGGTTCTTGTCGATCACGGCTGCGACCGTCAGCGGATCGATGTCCCCCAGATAGTTATGCACGAGGATATTGCGAAAGCCGCTGATTTCCCGCCAGGGAATATCGGGGTATGCCGCTTTCCTGTCGTCCGGCAACAACTGCGTGGCTTCGGAAAGCGTCTGCAAATTGCGTAGCGCGGCATCGTACAGCACCTCGTCGTCGACGATGTCACCGCGCATCCGTATGCGCCGGATTTTGGCGATAGCATCCAGGATATGCAGCGCGTAGGGCTGCCACGGCTTGCTCATAACTCCACCGCCTCACCCGTCACCCGTTCGCGGATGTGGCGATTGAGTTCATGCTCCGGCACCAGCTCCACCTTCCGGTGCAGCAGATTCTCCAGCCCCAGGGCAAGCGGCATACGCTGGGTGAGCAGGTCATAACCGCGCGGAAAATCCACCAGAAAGTCCACGTCGCTATCGGGCCGCTCCTCGCGCCGGGCAACCGAGCCGAACACCCGGATATGCCGCGCGCCATACTGCCGCGCCAAGGCCTCGATCCGGTTTTTATTCAGCCGCAATTCGTCCAATAACATTTTCGTCTCCCTTTTCAGGCAACCCGCTTCAACAATTTTCGCCTGAAGTCATCTTCGGCATTCAGGGAAGAAATCATGTCTCCCCCGACATTGGACAGCCGCGCAAGATCGGGGCGGGGAATATCCTCCTGGTTCTCGAATACCAGCATGGAGTCGAATTCCACGCGCTGCTGAATGAAGTACTGAAGGAATATCGTCGTGAGCCTCGCCTTGTCGCGGTTGGGGATGCCGAACAGGAACAAGCGCTGGTTATTCTTGCCATCAATGCAAAAATCCACCGGATAGTGATCCGCATTGGGCATGCCCGCGACAACATAATTTTTGTGAACCTTTTCCACCGAGACGAAAGCGGAAATCTGCTCCTGCAAATCATCGTAAAAAGTCGAAGCGACGCGCGAGCGGTTAAGGAACGTCAGGTCGTAAACGCGGGTTATCGCCTGTCCCAGGCGGAATGCGGCCTCGGACAATTTCGCCGGGGCGCACTCCAGATAAAACTGCCCATTCTTTTCGTCGTAACTGATGCCCTGCTCAGCGATGATCTGGTTCAGCAAGATATTGCGGCTGCCCTCGAAAAACTTGTCCACATCGTTCTCATAGCTCAAGTGCATGAGCGTGTGGCCGCCATCGCTGACGCGCAAACCGCCTGTCCCCGTTTCCGTCAGGTAAATCGGATACTGATCGCCATCGGGATAGGCAAAGGGAGTTTCCAACAGCACCATGCCATTATCGCGGCGGTGCAGCTTGATTTGCGCACAGAACTGCGCGCACAACATTTTTTCATCCAGCATTTCAAGCATGGCAAGCCTCAATCAAACAAATCGGGCGCATCGTGCGCCACATGGAGCAAACCGGAGATCGCAGCGCTTTCCAACAAACAAGCCAGCGCGCCATCCAGCGTGCGGAAAACCCTGGTTTCTTCCGCATGCGATTCAGGCTTCTTGCCTGCCGCAATCGCCTGATAAGTTGCGCGGTGGATATGACAGGCAAAGACAATCTCGCCATGCACATGACCGCCGCCGTTATAACGCATCAAGGTAAGCGGCTGCCCATCCGGCTTGATCACTTTCAACCCGCATGAGAAATCATCCGGGTTGTGATAGCTCTGCCGCAAATACAGCTCGAAGGAATAGTCACCGCCTTCGACCTTAAGGTTGCGCTGCTTGTGCCCCGGCTTTTCCTGCCAACGCACGGATGGGTTGGACACCCGCTTGGGCAAAGCGATCAACGTTTGAATGTCGGCATCAGATAATTGATCGAAATTCATATCATTTCCGGCAGTTAGCGGATAAGCATAACCGACATCATACCACCCGCACCTCGCCGCTCATCAGCTTGGGCAGCAGGGTGTCGCGGAGTTTTTCGAGGGTGCGGATTTGAAGCTGGTTGTCGCGTACCTTCTTAAACATACCGCTCACCACTTTATCGAACCGCACCATCGACTTCTCATCAGGGATTGTAATCTCCATATCCTTAATCATCGCCGAGTTGATGGCCGTTACAATCGACGATGTGCTGCCCAACAATTCATATTGATAGCTTTTCAAAAACAGATATAGGTACTCGACAGTAAAAGGTGTGTCTTGTCTGAACTTGAATTGCGCTATAGCCTCATTCGAGAGCATCGCCTCTGTAGTGATTGCCACGCGCCCAACGGTCATCTTGAAGCTGAGCACTACGGTATTTTTCGGAATAATGGGGATATTGAATTGCTCAACCGCATCACGCGTTAGATATTCCGCCGTATTGAATATGTACGCCCCATCGTTCCCCAAGTCCTTTATTGAAATCCATTTCACATCGGTTTCGTTTTCCGAAAACCATTGATGCTCTTGTCGAGGCGGTGTGCGACCGATACCAATATCCATATATTGCTTTAATTTCCCAACCTCCCAATCCTCCTGCGCCTCTTCCACGAACCACTGGCGGAACAGGGTTTCGGCCATGGCTTCGAGGGTTTTGTTTTGGCGGTGCAGCAGGTCGATTTTGTCGTCGAGGCTACTGAGGACGGCGGCGATGGATTTTTGTTCTGAGAGTTCAGGGATAGCTAATTCAATGCTTTTTATTTCCTGAAAATTGATATTCGGCTGAGCAGATTGCCCTGTCATATTGTTCACAAATTCAACTGTGCTTTTTTGCCGGAGGAAATCACTAGTGTCCGGTTAAGAATCGAATAGATTCAGTTGGTTGTAAGAATCCTGTATTTCTGTTTTGTAGTCGCTCCGCTGCAAGGCTTGCTGGATGGGCATTTTCTCGAACAGGGTGAGCGACAGAATCTGTAGCAAAGTGTGGAGCGAAGCTGCCAGGTTGAGGCGCTTCTTGATGATGGCGACGAGGACGTAGGCCGAGACTGCGATCCAGATTTGTGACTTCACGGCATTCTCGGTTGTGCCGTAGAAACATTTGATACGAAGATGCTGCTTCACCCATTTGAAAAACAGTTCGACCTGCCAGCGATTCTTGTAAAGCGCGCAGATCGTTACCGCCGACAGCGTGAAGTTGTTGGTGAGGAACACCAGCGTCTTTCCGGTTTCCGGATCTTTGAAGCGGATGCGCCGCAGATGGTCCGGGTAATCCTGCCGGGTGTAATGCCCGTCGAGCGCAATCGTCTGGTCGCAGATGATGCCGGTGCGGCGGTCTGTCCCCGCGGAGTACAACCGATGCGCATTGAGATTCGACTTGGCGCGAGTGACGAAGAACGCCCCGGCCAGGTGCAGGTTGTGCAGGCGCGCGAAATCCACGTAGCCCCGATCCATCACGTAGATGGCGCCCGCCTCCGGGATCAGCAAGTCGAGCGCGTGAACGTCGTGCATCTTGCCGTCGGAAACGTGGATGAAGCTGGGGATGTTGCCACGCAAATCCAGCAGCGTGTGCATCTTCACCGCCGCCTTGGTGGAACGGAAATGCGCCCACGGAAACAGCGACAGGCACAGGTCTATGGTGGTCGAGTCCAGTGCATAGACAGTATTGGACAAATCCAGCCCAAGGTCTTCGCTGGCGTACAGTTGCCGTGCCTGCACAATCAGCCGCTGGGCGAACTCGGCGTAAATGCGCCAGTCGCGCAACTCGTTGGCATCGGCCAGGGTGGAGCGGGATACGGCCTTGCGGATGCCCATGTGGTAGAGCTTGGCCGATTGTGCCGACAGGCAGACCTCGATGTCGCGCAGGCTCTCGCGATAGGAGAGTTGGGCGAAGGCCAGAATGCGGAAATGTTCGGCGCAGGTCAGTGTCCTGACGCGGTGGTCGCCGCCATACCGATCCACGATGCGATGAAAGGTCTTCCATGGGAGGAAGTCCATGATCTGGGCGAACAGGGTCTTGCCAACATACATCGCAGCCTCCGGCGACAGAAAAGCCGCCAGATTGCACGATGCGTTGTTGGACATTCAAGTCGGAGACACGTTGAAAACCTCCGAATGCCGCGCCAGATAAAGATTTTAGAAGCATGGGTACGTTTTTAACCGGACAGTAGTGGGAGGAAATAGTGAATAAACCTTGGGGCTGCGATCTCTTTCTTTAATCTAATTATTGCCAATGCTTGATTTGTATTTGCCGGCAACATATCAGCAGAAACCAAACCACTTTTGCCAAGAAAGGCACCTGCCATTGAGAACAGGATGTCATCTTCTTTTAGCTGAGACCGCTTTAGTTTGTCGTGCATCTCAGGACTAATGTACGCAAATAAGTCCTTGTTGATTCGCCCCTCATACCCAACGGCATCGGACTTGATGTAGTTGATTCCTTGGTCAGTAAATCCTTCGCCAACTGTTGGTGGCGTTGTGCCTTTTGTAACCAACTCGGTTAGTTCGCCAAGATTTACTGAACGCCACCCACTCATACCTTCACCCTCGCTAGGTTCTCGGCAATGGCCTTGTTCAGCTTCGCCTCTTCCAGCAACTGCGCTTCAAATTCCGCTTTCAGCGCAGCAAAGCGCTCGGCAAAGTTGAAGTCATCCTCTTCGTCCGGCAGGCCAACATAGCGGCCCGGCGTGAGCACGTAGTCCAGTTCTGCTACGCGAGAGAGCGGTACGGTGGCGCAGAAGCCTTTGATGTCTTGGTATGACTGGATTCCCGCCTGCGCGGGAATGACGGAAGAGGTGCGCCAAGCGTGGTAGGTGTCGGCGATCTGCTGGATGTCTTCGTGCGAGAGTTCTTTGGTGCGGCGGTTGATGAGGTGGCCGAGGTTGCGCGCGTCAATGAACAGGATTTCGCCTTTGCGGGGATGTGTACCCTCTCCCCCAGCCCCTCTCCCGCTTGCGGGAGAGGGGAGGCCACGGGCGCGGTTCATGAACCATAGCGCCGCCGGTATCTGCGTATTCAGGAACAGCTTGGCAGGCAGGTTGACGATGCAGTCGATTAGGTTGCCATCGGCGATGAGCGCCTTGCGGATTTCGCCTTCGCCACTGGTTTTGCTGGTGAGCGCGCCTTTGGCGAGCACCACGCCTGCGCGGCCTTGCGGGTTGAGGTGGTAGGCGAAGTGTTGCAACCAGGCGAAGTTGGCGTTGCCCGCTGGCGGTGTGCCGTATTTCCAGCGGCCATCGTTGCGCAGCAGTTCGCCGCTCCAGTCGCTGACATTGAACGGCGGGTTGGCGATGATGTAATCGGCCTTGAGGTCTTTGTGCGCGTCGTTGAGGAAGGAGCCTTCGTTGTTCCACTTCACCTGCGAGGCGTCGATGCCGCGGATGGCGAGGTTCATCTTGGCCAGCCGCCAGGTGGTCTGGTTGCTTTCCTGTCCGTAGATGGAGATGTCGTTGACGCGGCCCTGGTGTTCTTCGACGAACTTTTCCGATTGCACGAACATGCCGCCCGAGCCGCAGCAGGGGTCGAACACGCGGCCTTTGTAGGGCTCCAGCATGGCGACCAGTAATTCGACGATGCTGCGCGGCGTGTAGAACTGCCCGCCCTGCTTGCCTTCGGCCAGCGCAAATTCGCCGAGGAAGTATTCGAACACATGGCCCAGCACGTCGGCACTGCGCGCCTTGGCATCGCCCAGCGCGATGTTGCCCACCAGGTCGATCAGGCCGCCGAGACTGGCGGGGTCGAGGTTTTGCCGCGCAAACACCTTGGGCAGCACGCCCTTGAGGATGGGGTTTTCTTTTTCGATGGCATCCATCGCCGCATCGACATGGCCGCCGATGTCGGGCTGCTTGGCCTTGGCCAACAAGAACGACCAGCGCGCCTCGGGCGGCACGAAGAAGATGTTCTCGGCTTTGTATTCGTCCTTGTCTTCGGGATCGGCCCCGGCCATTTCACCTTCGCCTTTTCGCAGTTTGGTGTACATCTCCTCGAACGAGTCGGAGATGTATTTCAGGAAGATGAGACCTAACACCACATGCTTGTATTCTGCGGCGTCGATGTTCTTGCGCAGCTTGTCGGCGGCTTTCCAGAGCTGCTTTTCCAGCGGTTCGGTTTGAGTTTCTTTTGGTGCTTTTGCCATGGGTTTTCTTGTTGTCTTTAGCTAGCAACGGGATGAAACGGGATTGTATGGTATTACAAGTATTAGCCAGACGATATTCTTGTCACTGCTTAATAGCGGTCATTCTGGAATATTGTGACACTTACTTCGATGACCGCACTGGCCGAAGAGCCGAAGGCCAAATAAAATCCTCCGTCGAAAGCAATTGACTGTATGTATCCCATATAATACACTCGACCGCATGAACTCTATTCAAACA
>Ga0209000_1002376_pt1 | contig 10386 bp, 14 predicted proteins | sample RifGroD2_FD_183998 | JGI IMG/M metagenome (GOLD analysis project Ga0209000, IMG submission 183998) | Groundwater microbial communities from Rifle, Colorado, USA - Groundwater D2 (SPAdes) (version 2) | ecosystem: Environmental > Aquatic > Deep subsurface > Groundwater | place: Rifle, Colorado...
ATGGACTGACTGTATTTCTTGTTTTATTAGTAATTTTTATTGTATCATAATAAATATAAAGGAGGTGGATATTAATGGATGAAAATTCCAGAACATTTATTGAACAAGCAATTAATTTTCTTCAATTGGCTACTGATAAGCATGGTAGAATCTCAAAAGATAAAGTAAGAATTATAAAGAATGTGATTGAGGAATTGGAAGATGTTTTGTATGAGAGGGAGTGATAGTTGTCACTCCTTTCTTTTTGGAGATTATTTTTAATAAATTTTAATAAAAGTAGGTATTAAAACTTGCGAAATTAATAAAATAGATTATAATAGTATGAAAGGACTGATTTTAGATGATTTTTAAATTTGATAAAAGTGGAAATATGGAAAATATGGGAACTGAAGGAGATATTGATATGGCAAAGAAGGGTAACAAGGATAAGGATAGGTTTACTCAAATGGATGTTGGTTTGGTTAATCAGGTTAAGGAAGAGGTAATTAATGCAATGAGTGAAACTGCTGCAGGATTTGAAAGTCTAGATGAAATTATTGGTGATGAAAATGATGAGGATATGGTTCAACAACATGAAACAGAATTGGTTAAGGAAAATGAGAATGATAATGATAAATTTTTGGAAGAACTAAGACCTGCTTTTGGTAGTTTGAGTGAGAAGACTAAATTAGAAGAATCGAGTGGCGATGATCAGATTCCGAAGGGAGAATTTAATGAAGAATATAGTGATGCTCAAAGGAAGAAAGATGAGTTGGCTAAAAAGAGAGAAATGAAGAAACTCAAGCAAGAATTAAAACAAAATGACTTAAAATTAAAAGAAAGTACAAGTTGGTCATTCTCTCCGGTTATTCCTGTTTATAATCAAGGAGAAATTACCAAGTATATTTGTACAATCTCTTCATTTGACCTTGCCTCCTACTTTGAAAATTTTATTATTCGTTTCATTCCCAGTATTCAACGAGGAAGTGTCACAACATCATCAGGTAAGGAAAAGGATAATTTTTCCAATAAACATGTAAATGATATTTTTCAAGCTTTTACACAGAAAAAAATTTTTGGAAATACAATTGTCTTAAATTATTCAACGAGTAATGAATCAGATTTAGTGTATAATCAAGAGGACAATAGTATTACTGGAGAGGGGTATTTGCAGGGAATCGACTTTTCCCACAGGGCTAGGGCATCCATAAAATGGAAAAATGCTTGGATTAAAAATCCAGACCAATATGATGATCCTAGACAATTTTATTTTAATTGCGAGGTAAATGTCATCTCGGACGAGGATGCAAGGCAAATGTTTGCGGAATTGAATAATTTTTCACTTAAAGTCAACCCCACAAGAACACATTATCTTGATAATAGTAATTATGCTAACAAAATTGCAAGAAGAATTGAAAAAGAGTCTGATTTAAAAAACAAAATCGAAACAGTTAGCACAACAATCAAGAGTTCCAGTCCTAATATTTGCAGTTATGGAGTTTTAACGAATGCAATCAAAAAAAATTATAAAGAGCCTCAAACTAAATTAGAACAAACAAATGTTGAAAATTGGTTAATAGAATATATTGATGAATTAGTATCTATCTTCCCTCAATTTATGGCTAATTCTGATTTAGAATCTAAAAACAATTTAAAGAAATTATATTTCACAATCGAACCTTTAGCAATTGGTGCAATGATAGCATTGAGTGCAGTTTTAAAAAATGATCCAGATTGGAAAATTAAACTTACTAAATTAACTGAAAATGATTTCTTTTTAAGAACTGCTAGTCGATGGAGACCTGCTCTTAAAGAAGGTGGGAAAATTATTAATGGTACAGCAAGTGTTAAGTATTTTAATGAGACTGTAATTAATTGGTGTACTAAGTAAATGCAAAAAATAGAGGATAATTCACATAATAATTGTGAATTATCCTCTATAATATTATTTATTTATTTCTAAATATTTATCATAATACATCCATTGCATTTTAGTTCCATCTTCTAATTTCCCTGCTGATTTCATTTTTCCTCTGATACAAGCTGATATACTACTGCTCAATATATCATACCTTTCTCCTGCCTCTTTTTGTGAATTAAAAGTCTCTCCAGTTGTTAAACAAATTACTTTCCCATTAAACTTATTGAGATAATCTTCTCTCCATCCTAAAGTTTCATTTTTAATCAAAAATTCATCATAATACATCCACAAGAGTCTTTCCCTTGTAAGAATATGTTTTCCTGCCGAATTCTGTTTACTATTATTACTACAACATAAAGATATGTTCCCTCTACTTACATTGTATTTTTCCCCTGCTTCTATTATAGAATCAAATATTTCGTTTGTGGTAACACATATTACTTTTATATTATTCTTTTCAGCTAATGACATTATATGTTTTTGAGACTCTTCCTTAGAATTATAGTCACTCCATCCAAGATCAACACCTTGTTTTAAGTATTCTACCACTGTCCCTCTGTGTATTTTATACTTAGTTGCTAATTCTAACGTATTTTTAATTCCATTTCGCCAATCTTCACAAACTTCTTTAACTAAACTATTACAAGCAAATTCATAACATTGCAACCAATCAATATCTGATTCTATGAAATTCAAAAGTTTTGGTAAATTAGATTCCATAATATTTCTTCGAATCCATTCTCCGTTTGATTCTCTGCAATCTAAAATTACATAGTTTTTAATGTTGTTTTCTTTGGCAATTTTCTCCTTGGAAATATCATTTTCTTGTATTTCTTTTAACGAATTCCAATTACTACCTTTAATTTCTTTATAGTGTTGTAATCCATGAGTTTCTACTATAATTTCAAACGTATTAAGGTAAAAATCATATTTATAATTTTCACACCAATCAAAAGTTGTTTTTGATAATTGTGTTTGAAATTTAATTGTACTCAATTGATCTAAAAAACTATAAAAATATTTTTCTGAGAATGGTTTTCCGTCTGAACATTTCTCACAACAAAGACCCTGTTTTAAATAACTATAAAATAACATCTCCTTTTCGTTTCCGCATTTTTCACATCTGATAAATATTTTATTATCTGTTCCCATAGTGTAATTAAAAGCATCTTCTTTATTAACTAAAAATTGAACTAAGTGAGGATGGGTAAACGCTATGACGTTGCATTTACTGCAACCAATATTCCCTTGACCACTTGTAAAACTACAGATATTTTTTTGCTCTGATCCATGTTCGGGGTGATCTAAGCACTTAAACCAATAACCCTTACCATTCAAACCTTGAGAACCATAACTCACATCTTTAGGAGTTAATATATTTCCATCCTTATCAATATTTAAATTATCATTCCATCTAGACAACACATTATTAGCATTTTCTATAGATAAATTTTTGTAACACCATTCTTCAAAATTAATCCATTTTTCATGTCCATTTAATGCACACTTTTGACAATAATATTTTCCATCTGCTTGTATACTTCTTTTGTAATTTTTCCATACTATTCCTATTAATTCCTTTTCACATCCATCACATTTAATATCTACCAACGTATGAGAACAATCTGGTAAATCTTCAACCTTTACTAATATTATTTCTCCACAAGCCGACACTTGAACATTTTTTCTTTGAGAATGTGCCTTCTTAGGAATTTTATAACCCCTTTCTTCATACCATTTTACAGTATTGGACGTTAATATTATTTCAACTTCTTTAGTTATTAACATTTTCATTCCCTCTTTCTTTCCTTTAATAAAGATTGGTGGATTAAGAAATTTCTATTGTAAAGGTCAATAGAAATTTCTTAGTTTTACTCCCATCAGGTTTGCGCAACCCTAATGAAAAACAACTATTAATATATAACTTAATTATACTATATTATTTAAAAATTGTAAATAATTTATTTACCTCCAAATCATCCAAATCCCAACAATTCCCACCTCTACAATCCTTGCTACAAGCCACTTTCAAACCCACTATTTCAAACAAAATAAATACATACTTTTATTGGATTATATAAAATCAACAATCTTATCAAATTTGAACAAAAAGCCTAAATATGCTATAATATAACCATCATTGTCGAAATGGAGGTTATCACATGGACATAAATCTTATAAATTATAATGATACTCAAAAGATTAGAATCGCATACAATTTATGTATCAAATGTGCTAAACCATTACCAGAAAATTCTACAGCATTAAAATGTATCGACTGTGATAAAAGTTTATTGCGTGCTCAAAAAAACATTAAAGAAGAAATTACAATATACGATAAATGCGAAAAATGTGGTAAAATTTTTAAATACAAAAACTTATCTTCTTTATGTTATCGTTGTAAAATTAAAGTAAAAAGATTTAATGATAAAAATGATAGAAAATTAAATATCATTAATAAAAATACAAAATATTTTTATCTCCAAGTAGAAACTAAAAAAGCAATAGAAAAAGATAACTACATGGGAGCTAACATAAAAAGAATACGAAAAATACAGAAAATAAGTGTTGCTAAATTATCTGAAAACATTGGTATAAAATCGTATGAACTAATTAAAATTGAATCTGGTAAAACTAGAATTTGTTTATCAGAATTTGTAAAAATATATGATTCACTTAATATTGATTATTCTATATTCAATCTTGAAGAAAATGAACTTTATGGGAAATTGTATGTGCGGTTCAAATCAAGTATTGTGGACTTCACAATCAAATCTCCTGGAAATAAAAGCCACACAGATATATTAACTATAGATAAAAATACGCAAAAACCAAAACAACTTAAACAACATCACAATAAACGATCAGATACATTAACCGAAAAAGAAAAGCAAATTAGTACAAAAAACTTTTATATTCAATTAGAAATTGATCAAGCAATAAAAACTGGTAATTATATGGGATTTAATATTAAAAGAGTTAGAAAGTTAAAGAAAATATCTACATCTAACTTTGTTAAAAATTCTAATCTAAAATTAGATGAATTATATAATATTGAGAAAGGTAAAAAGGAAATCAATCTATCACAGTTTAAAGAAATTATTAAGGTATTAGGCGTTGATTCATTTATGTTTGGAATCGAAGCAGATGAAATGTGTGGAAAACTTTATCTACGATTCAAGAAAAGAATAATGGATTTCGACTTATTAAAATAGAATATTATAAACACAAAGGAGTTAACAATATGAACATAAGCAACATATTCAAACTATCTCATGGAAACCTAAACAAAAATTCACTAATCCCTGTATCGCTCTTCTCAGATAATCAATTTAGAATCAAAATAATGGAAGAAACTGAATATGAAATACCACCTTATCAAACCATACTAGAATCCGTACAATACCTTGATAAACCAATATCTAACTTCTACTTTACTGATAATTTTCTAACACCTTTTACCTACATCTCTGGCCCTGTCATGGTAGATATAGGTGTATTCAATATAGAAGCATTGACTAGTTGGCATACTAAACAGAGAATTGAAAAAATTGAAGAAAGTATGAATAATTATATCTCTAAAAAGCAATACAACAAATTATTTTTCCTCATTGAAAAGAAAATCGCTCTAGACTTCTATATTGAATCATTTGAAAATATACCTGATGAACAGAAATATGAATGCTTTGAAGATATTTATATTCGCTCTGAATATGGTTTTTCGAAACTTAATAAGAACTTTTTTCTTAATATATTTAAATACAAACCAAAAGAAGATTTTAGAAAAATTTTAAAAGTAGATAGTAGTGGCCTAGTCAAAATATATCGAGGACAAAATACTAAATCTACTCCTTATCAAAAAGCATTTTCTTGGACAATTAATAAAGAAAAAGCTAAATTCTTTGCTACAAGATTTGATCCTGATAATGGAAAACTATATGTGGCAATGGTAAAAATTGAAAATATTCTTGCTTATATTGATCGTAGAGGGGAGAGTGAAGTTATTGTTGATCCAGATTGTTTAATTGATGTTAAGGAGATTAGATTAAGGTAATTATTAATCAAACAAAATGGACATGCTAATCAATATTATCAAACATAGGGAGGCAATCATATGGAAGAAAATCAAAACATTCGTAAAATTACCAAAGAAACAATATCAAATCAATCTAAATATTGCCCTATTTGCAAAAGCAATAAAGTAGATACTATGAACATAAATGCCACAATGAAATTTCAAACACCTGAAAAAGAGATTACAATGCCAATGTGTCCTATTAATTATGTATGTTTAGATTGTGGATATCTTATGTTCTTTTTAGAAATAAATATTGATTTAGATAAATTTCAAACACCTGAATAATTTATATATTGTATAAAAAAACTCCTAGTTGCTAAAAACAGCTAGGAGTTTTTATTATCTTGACAATTTAATAAGCTTTACTAATATCCAACTTACTAACCTTTAAATCCTTAAATTCCTTCAAACAATCATAAATTGCTATCCCAAATCCCCTAACATCAATATATATCTCGCACTCTTTTTCAATTGCAATTTTATGAATAATACTGGCATAATTACTCATGCTTAATTGTTCTTTATATCTTTTGGAATCTAATGCAATCAATTTATCTTCAACATATATTAATATTTTATCTTCTTGTTTTCCTGATGTATGAATATATTCAATATACATTGGTTTATTAGCAACTACTTTTTCCTTTAATCTCATATTCATATGTAACCTATTTATCATTCCAAGTAATGATTCTCTAGTTTTAGTTGTATTACTCCCTACCTCTACTTGATCATATTCTTCTTGAAGTTTTAGCAATGTCTTAACCTCAAATTCCATGTGTTCAGGAATTTCATACTTTTCTTTCCATGTTTCAAATTCTCTCTGTACTCTCTCGCTCAAATTGTTCATTGTTTTATTTCCTTCTTTCTTAATTTATTTTTATCGTTTTGTATCTGAGCCTATTAATTGCAATAAACTCAGATACAAGAAAACTTAATCTATCTAATCATTAATAGCAAACTCATTACCCTTATTTATTAATATTTTCAGAAATGCTTCCAATTGCTTTACCAATAATTCTCCCTGAATCTTTTGTGGTATTTATAGCATCAACCACATTCCAAACTTTATGTTTCCTAATTAATCCCTCTCCATTTTGTTCCCAAACAGCAACTTGCTTAACTTCTCCTGTATGATGCTCTGAATACATTAATTTCCAATCATACATCTCAAGTAAATTCAATATTTCTTTAACCATTTTTATTTCATTAAATGATTTATTCTCATCAGAACTAGCGTATTCTCTAAAACGATCAAGTCTAAATTTAAGCTTATCTACAACTGTTTCTATGCTACTTTGGTTTCCAAAAACAAACTTTAATAGATTATTTTTAAAATTGCTTAGTTCTTCGCTTGTTTTAGAAACATTATCATAGTCTTCATCACTTTTTGTTTCTCTCCATATATTCACATATTCCTCATTCATTCTAACCAATTCCAAATATCTCTCAAAATCTTTTACTTCCATTATTAATTTCCTCCTTAGTGGTCGGTCACTACCCATTTTGATTTATTAATCATTTCCTAAACTAAATATTTTACCTATCATCTTCCTTACTCATCATAGCCATAACTTCACTCTTGCCCTTTAAACCACCAAGAATAATTGCCCAATTGTCTCTAGTTTTCTCTGAAAAATCATTCCAAACTAAACTTAATTCATTTAAAAACTTTTCCATTATATCACCTCCTTTACTACTTAATAATTTAAATACAGTCTCTTATTCCACTACATCCTTGATACATTGGCCTACACAATTTACAGAATCCACAGGATGAGCTGAAGTAAAATATTTTGGCACATTTCCTCCTCTGACAATTCTCATTCTCTCTATTTCTTCTTTAGTCCAATCTAAAATAGAAATAGCATTATCTAAAGTAATTTTATTATCAGATAATAAATCTAAAATCTGATCAATGATAGGTTTGTACTCCATTCTTAAAAATAGTTTATTATGTTCATCATTAAAATTATCAATAATTGCTTGTCTTTCTTCTAGTAAAACTTGTTTTTTGTCTATAAATATTTGTTCTTCTTTACTTATTTCATTCATTTACTCAAGTCCTTTCAATGCATTAATTATTTTAAAAGTATTTTCGTCTTTATCTGTCTTAGATTCCAATATTTCAATAACTTCTTCAGTGGATAATTTAATAGTTTCCATTTTATATCACCTCCTTAAATTAATATAATTAATCCTTCTTAAACTACTTAAAATCTCCATAATCAATTTTTACTAATCTCCCTCGTATGTAACCCCAATTACTAGGTTTACAATCTGACAACATAAATTCTTTTAATTTATCATCCTTATATTTATCAGTTAATAAATCACAAAACTCACCAATGTCTATATCATTTGATACAACTTCTGCTTTTTCCATAATTAAAAATATTCCAAGTTTATTGCAATAAAATACTTTTGCTAAATCTTTGTGTTTACCGTACATATTCTTTTCTTGTAAATTTGCTAATAATCCATAAAGAAAATGATCATATTGTACTAATAGATTAGGAATTTTAATCACAAATTTCTTAAATACAAAAACTATTCTTGTGCAACCTCGTTCAATTTTCATATGGATCATCTCTTTCTTGATAAGTATAATAATTTATATTAATGAGGACTAACTTAAAAATAGAGGAGGGAGCGTTCTTTTACTTTTATTAGATAAAGTCACTATCTAATTGTTAGTCCTCAAGATTTGCTTTTAATTTGTAATAATTATTTATGTATTTGGTTATATTGCGGTTGGGAGTGGATTTGATTTTATGTATTCTGATAAAATTATTTGCAATATGTTATTTATTACTATACCAATATTTAAGTCTTTTCTTGGCTCAAACCTTATAAATTTACACCCCAACTTTTCTTCTATCTCTTCTTGCCGTATATCATCATGCAATATAGTGTCTTTATGACAATATTCATCACACTCCACTGCAATTTTATAATTAGGAAAATATAAATCTATTCTATAATTTAATACATTAAATTCTTTTACAGGATTAAACATTTTTAGTGATTCTTTAATTAATGGTATGTAATCATCTGCTAATTTTAAATCCCCTACGACAACATTAAATTTATCTTCCAACCATAGTCCAAATTTAATTTTATTTTTTGATTTACTATATCTTGTTATTGTAATCATATTTTTAAACTCTATATATGTATTTTCAAAATCTATATCTTTTGTTATCTTGTAATTACCATGCAAATTGTTGCCAAAAATAGATAATGCATTACACATATTCTCTAATCTATCTTTCATAAGATATGACTTACCTTTTGCTTTTTTAGTATAACCTAAATAAAATCCAATATCATAAATATTAAAGTAATCCTCTCCATCAATTGTTATAATTCTCAAATCACTAAACTGTTTAATATTTTTACTACTAATTGACATTCTAATTCTCTCCTCCTAAATCAAGAACTCCCATTTACGCTATGTAGTAAACTTGCAAGTTCTCTCCTATATATTTTATTTTAATATTTCATTACTTAATTTACCTAAAACTAGACCAATTTCCACATCTAATATTTATCGGTTCAAACACATACATAAATCTTCTTCTCTTATTAAATATAATTGATATTTCCTTTAATCCTTTGTGTTTCCCATGTTTATGAAACCACATTCCTTTATTTCTAATTTTTACAGCAGTTTTAGAATTCATAGAACATCACATCCTTTCTAATAAAATTAAATATCAACTAACCTTCTTATCCTTAAATTTACTCATCATCTTCAATTGCTCCACAATAATACTATCAATCATTGGAATACTAATATTTTTAGCAGCATTTATATCTGCATTTTCTTCATGTCCACATGTAACACATTTAAACTTAGCCTGACTACCCTTACAATCCCTGTTAGCATCATCAATACATCCACAATGACTACATCTCTTGCTTGTGTATTTTGGGTCAATCAATACAAATTTAATACCTTTTTCTTCACATTTATATTGAATCTTTGTTTGCAAATCATGATATGCCCAGTTCTTTAAGAATTTTACTGATTGCTGTTCAGAAAATCCACTTAGATTTTCCATTTGAATTGTAGCACAATTATGTTTTACAGCAAATTCTACTATGTATTTACTAACCTTATGATTATATGTATCTTTAAATCTCGCTACTTTATCTCCAATATCATTAAATGGTTTCATTTTAGTATTTTTACCATGACCTATCCTACCATCCCCAACTATTTTACTAGCTTTTTGAATTTGTCTCTTTCTAGCATTTAATTTATTTCTAAACTGTGATATTTCTTTACCATTAATTACACTTTCATTCCAAGATAATTTATCCCATTTTTCGGTGCTCATATCAAATACTTGCATTACTGCTGTATTTACTAATCCTAAATCAATACCAAGAATTTTATTTA
>Ga0209000_1002378_pt1 | contig 10375 bp, 5 predicted proteins | sample RifGroD2_FD_183998 | JGI IMG/M metagenome (GOLD analysis project Ga0209000, IMG submission 183998) | Groundwater microbial communities from Rifle, Colorado, USA - Groundwater D2 (SPAdes) (version 2) | ecosystem: Environmental > Aquatic > Deep subsurface > Groundwater | place: Rifle, Colorado...
GACGCCCGCCATCCGCAAGGAGCTGGCCCGCCGGCACGGGGCCGCTTTCGCCACCGGCGTCTACCTGCGCTTCCTGCGCAACGTGCTGCTGGCCCTGGAAATTGCCGCGCCGGCGCCAAACGGGGGCCCCGAAGCCGACACAGCCCGGGCCGAGCAGCTGGTGACCGAGAAACTGGGCGCGGCCTTCCTGGCGGACCCTTTCGAACAGCTTATCAAGTGCATAGACCTGGTCTTCGCCTCCAGCCGCTCCCACAACGTGCGGGAATACCTCAAGGAGCTCTCCATCGAGGTGAACTTCGGCACGGCCGTGACCGTGCAGCAGATGGTCTTCGGCAACAAGAGCGCCAGCTCCATGAGCGGCGTGGTCTTCACGCGCAACCCCATCAACGGCAGCGACGAGCTGTTCGGCGAGTACCGCGAGATGACGCAGGGCGAGGACGTGGTGATGGGCAACGTGGTCACGCGCAGCGTGGCCGCCATCCCGGCCCATATCCGGGCGGGCCTGCAGAAATACAAGACGCTGCTGGAGCGCCAGCTCAAGCACGAGCTGGACCTGGAGTTCACGGTCGAGGACGACCAGCTGTACCTGCTGCAGACCCGGCGCGCCACCGTAAGCACCTACGCCAAGCTGGTCATCGACACCGACCTGATGAAGAAGGGCGTGATTTCCGTCTACGAGTACCGCGGCCGCATAGACCGCCTCTGCGCCGGCAACGCCTACGTGTCGGTGCCGCGCAACGACAGCGGCGCGCGCGAGTGGAAGCCGCCGGTGAGCACCGGAGTGCCCATCAACCACGGCATCGCCTGGGGGCGCCTGGCCCTGACCCCGGCCAGGTTCGAGGAGTTCCGCGCCGGCCGCGAGAACATAGTGTACATGGCGCAGAGCACCAAGCCCTCCGACTTCAACTTCATCAACAATTCGCAGGGCATAGTTACGATCTTCCCGGGCCGCACCTCGCACGCCGCCATCACCTCCATCACCCTCAACAAACCCTGCGTGGTGGGCTGCGCCAACGCGGCCATCAACCTGGAGCAGGGCACCGTTACCTTCAAGGGCGACCCCGACGTGACGCTGCGGGAGGGGGAACTGGTGACGGTGGACGCCAACGGCGGCTTTGTCTACAAGGGCGCCGTGCCGCTGTCCGACAGCTTCATCAAGACCCACAACATCCTGGAGACGGTCAGCCGCGCGATGTCGCCGGGAGAGGCCGCCGCCGAGGTGGAGCGCATCCTGCGCGAGCGCATGGACATCATGACGCGCGAGACCGGCATCCGCAAGAAGAACATTTCCACCGTGGACAAGGCCGTCTTCGCGGGCAAGAACGTACTGGTGCGGCTGGACCTGAACGTGCCGTTCTCGAAAGGCCGGGTTACCGACGCGGCCCGCATAGAGGCCGCCCTGCCGACTATAAAGTACCTGCTCGCGGCCGGCGCCACGCCGGTGCTGTGCTCGCACTTCGGCGAGCCGGACAAGCAGGAGAAGAAGGGCAAATCCCGCGAAGAGGTCTACGCCCAGCACAGCCTGCGCCCGGTGGCGGACTACATCCGCGCCAGCCACCTGCCGGACCTGGTCTTCCACGAGGGCAGCATCGCCTCCTCCGGCGTGCTGGTGGCCAAGGCGGCCATAGTTAAGGGCAAACCAAACCTGATAGAGAACCTGCGCTTCGCCATCGGCGAGAAGGAGAACGACTCGGTCTTCGCCCGCGGCCTGGCCGGCCTGGCCGACGGCATCTACGTCAACGACGCCTTCGGCACCTGCCACCGCCGCCACGCCTCCATCACCGGCGTGACCAGGCACGTGGAGTTGAGACTCGCCGGCCTGCTGATAGAAAAGGAGCTTAAATATCTCGGCGGCGCGGTCAGCGAGCCGCAGCGGCCGTTCGTGGGCATCACCGGCGGCTCCAAGATCTCGAGTAAGCTGGGCGTCATAGAGTCGCTCCTTCAGAAGATAGACCTTCTGATAGTGGGCGGCGGCATCGGCTACACGCTGCTCAAGGCCAAGGGCTTCGACGTGCAGAAGTCGCTGGTCGAGGAGTCCATGCTGGACACCGCGAAGAAGCTGCTGCAGAAGTACGGCGACAAGATAGTGCTGCCGCGGGACTTCGTGGTCACCGACAAGTTCGACTTCGCCGCCCAAAAGGTGGGGGAGCTGAAGCGGGACGTTAAAGTTATACCGGAAGGGTGGGAATCTTTCGACCTGGGCCGCGAATCCCTGGACCACGCCGTGAAGCTCCTGTCGGAAGCCAGGACCATCCTGTGGAACGGCCCGATAGGGGCATTCGAAATAAAGGAAGGCTCCGAAGGCACGCTGCGGCTGGCCCACGAGCTGGCGGCCCTGGCGGAGAAAGGCAAGACCGTCATCATCGGCGGCGGCGACTCCGCCTCCGCGGTGCGCATCGCCGGCGTGGCCGACAAGATGACGCACGTCTCCACCGGCGGCGGCGCCAGCCTGGAGTTCCTGGAACGCCTCACCCTGCCCGGCATCTCGGCGCTGGACTCCGAATAGCGCCGGCTACTCTTTCCTCGCCGTCATCTTGCGCGGGGCTATCATGTTCTCCGGGGCGAGCGCGCTGTCGAGCGCCTCGCGGGTCATGAGCCCCTTGGAGAGCACCAGGTCGTAGACGCTGGCGCCGGTTTCCAGCGCCTCCTTGGCCACCGCCGTGCTGGCCTCGTAACCGAGCACGGGGTTGAGCGCGGTGACCAGCCCTATGCTGCCGCGCACCAGCGCCAGGCAGCGCTCCTCGTTGGCGGTGATCCCGTCGATGCACCGCCGCTTGAGCGTGGCCATGCCGTTCTTGAGCATCTCTATGGACTCGAACAGGCTGTAGACTATGACCGGCTCCATCACGTTAAGCTCCAGCTGACCCGCTTCGGAAGCCAGCGTCACCGTGAGGTCGTTGCCGATCACCTTGAAGGCAATCTGGTTGACCACCTCCGGGATGACCGGGTTGACCTTGCCGGGCATTATCGAAGAGCCCGGCTGCATGGGCGGCAGGTTGATCTCGTTGATGCCGGTGCGCGGGCCCGACGAGAGCAGGCGCAGGTCGTTGCAGATCTTGCTGAGCTTTACCGCCAGCCGTTTCACGGCGGCGGAGTACATGATGAAGGCCCCGGTGTCCTGCGTGGCCTCCACCAGGTTGGCGGAGTTCACTATGGGCAGCCCCGTCACCGCGCGCAGATGGGCGATTACCTTGGGGGGGTAGTCCGGGTCGGAGTTGATGCCGGTGCCTATGGCGGTGGCGCCCATGTTAACCTCGAGGAAGAGCCGCGCGTTCTGCTGCAGGCGCTGCACCTCCTCGCGCAGCGTGGCCGCGTAGGCGCCGAACTCCTGCCCCAGCGTCATCGGCACGGCGTCCTGCAGCTGCGTGCGGCCCATTTTTATGACGCGCGAGAACTCCCGCGCCTTGGCGTCGAAGGACTGGATCAGCAGTTCCAGCGACTCCACCAGCCGGACGTTGCTGTTTATCAGCGCTATCTTCACGGCCGTCGGGTAGGCGTCGTTGGTGGACTGAGAGAGGTTCACGTGGTTGAGCGGATGGCAGGCGGCGTAATCGCCCTTTTCCCGCCCGAGCAGCTCCAGCGCGCGGTTGGCTATCACCTCGTTGGCGTTCATGTTGGTGGAGGTGCCGGCCCCGCCCTGGATCATGTCGACGGTGAAATGATTGTGCAGCTTGCCCTGCATCAGGTCGTCGCAGGCCGCCAGGATGGCGCCGGCGGTCCCGGCGTCCAGCAGCCCCAGGTCCCGGTTGGCCAGCGCGGCGGCCTTCTTCACCATGGCCAGCGACTCTACAAGGGCGGGGAAGAAGCTCAGCGTGACGCCGCTGATATTGAAGTTCTCCATGCCGCGCAGCGTCTGCACGCCGTAGTAGGCCTCGTAGGGCACCAGGCGTTCGCCCAGCAGGTCGTGCTCCTGGCGCGTGCGGCCGGACTCGTACTGCGCGGCCGAAGAGATCATCATGGCGTTGGCATTGCGCATGCGGCGCGAGATCACCCGGGCTATGTTGGAAAGGATCTTCAGCGAGAGCGCCGCGTCGAGCTTGAAGAACTCCCGGTCCACGCTGAGCACCGTGGCGGCCTCGATAACGGCGGCGGTGGTGGAGTGCAGCGAGTCCTTTTCCCACGAGCCCTCGCCCAGGAAGTCGCCAGTCCCGAAAGAGGCCACTTTCACCTTGGCGCCGTAAGCGTCGGTCTTGGTCAGTTCCACGCGGCCTTCGGCGATGACGAACAGCTCCTCGCGCGGCTGATTCTCCCGGAAGAGCACTTCCCCGGCGGGGCAGGAACGCTCCTTCATGCGGCCGGCCAGCAGCTCCAGCTCAGCGGGCGTCAGCCCGCGGAACAGTTCCACCCCGGCTATCACCTGGCAGATCTTGTTTGTTTCCATTGCGTTATCTCCTTTGTCCCGCGCCGCGGGGTTCCTACCACAGAGGCTGGTTGCCCACCCGCTCGCCGGTCACGTCGGCGGCGTCCATTATGGCTATGAAAGCGTTCGGGTCCCTGGCTGTAGCCAGGGTCTTAAGCGCGTGGATGTCTCCGCGCCTTATTACCGAATAAATTATAGTTTTTTCCGCGCCGCCGCGCCCGCCGCTGCCCTTGAGCAGCGTGGCCCCCAGCCGGGCATTGGCCGTCATCTCGTCGGCGATCTGCCGCCACTTCTCTGAAACTATAAGCACGGCCTGCCGCGTGGCCAGGCCGTGGAAGACCTTGTCCGTGGCCAGGGCGCTGACCGTTATGAAGATCATGGTATAGAGCACGTTCTCGGCGGGGAAGAAGAGCATCGCCCCGCCCAGCAGCGCGGCGTTGAAGATCAGCGTTCCCGTCCCCAGCGTCAGACCGAACAGCTTGTGCAGGATGGCGAACAGCATCTCCGAGCCGCCCGCCGAGCCGTAGGAGCGGGACATCACCGCCACGCCCACCCCGGTCAGGGCGCCCGCCGTCACCGCGCCCAGCATCTTGTCGGCTATCCCCAGGTCCGGCACCGGCACGTAGAGCATCAGCGAGTAGATGACCATGCCCCACGCCGTGTACAGCACGAAACGCAGCCCCATGAAGAACCATCCCAGCAGGAAGACCGGCAGCGCGCAGAACAGGTACAGCGCCCCGAGCGGCAGCGCGTGGCCCTTGTAGAACAGCAGCAGCGCCAGGCCGGTAAGGCCGCTGGAAAGGAAGTTGTGCGGCACCAGGATGCCGTTTACCGCCGCGGCGCAGAGCGCGCTGCCTGCCGCCAGCAGCGCGGTGTGCAGGAGGAAATCCAGCAGTTTTTTCTTCATTGTGGTCATAGTCACCTCGCTTTAACCGGCCCACGCCTAGGAGTGCTTCACCAGCGCTGACTCTATAAGCCGGGCAGCGCGCTCGCACCTGTCCAGCGCGGTTTCCGCCATTTCGTACAGCTCCTTCCACTTCAGGATGGTCACAGGGTCTTTCTCTTCATCGAAGAGGCGGCTTATTGCCTTGTCGCGTTCCGCGTCGCCGCGGATTTCCAACTGCTTTACCTCCAGGCAGCGGTCCAGCACCCGCGCCCGCAGTGCGTGATCCGGCAGATACCGCACAGCTGCGGCCAGGGCGGCAGCGGCCAGGTTAACCAGGCCCGCCAGCCGCGCGAAATCCCCATCCGCGGGATCCAGCCGGTAAAGCAGCAGCCGCCCGGCCATCGCATTCACCAGGTCCAGCACATCGTCCAAGGCGTCGCCCAGCGCGTGGATGTCCTCGTGTTTCAGGGGGGTGATGAAAGTTCGGTTAAGCTTGTCAGTGAGCTCGTGGAAAAGCGCGTCGCCCTCGCTCTCCAGCCGGTCTATGCGCCTAACCGTCTCCTCGTCCAAGCACCCGGCCAGCGCCGCCTCCCTAAGCAGGCCGGCGGCCCGCACCAGGGTTTCCGCCTGCTGATCAAGGTACCAGAAGAAGTCGAGCCGCTTCGTGAAGAATTCAATCGCCATAATATGCCTCCCGGCCGCTCGGCGGGCTACAGGTTATAATTGCCGGACGCTTCCGGCTGGTAGCACACTTCTTTTATCAGCAGCCGCCGCAGCCTGGCCGGCGAACGCCACTCGAACACATCCCCGACCGAACGGCCCAGCATGGCGGTCCCCATCGGGGTCAGCACAGACAGCTTGCCCAAGTTCAGATCGGCGTCCTCCGGGAAGACCAGCGTAACAGTGGTGCTCTCTTTTGTGCAGATGTCCATCACCCGCACGCGCGAGCACATGGTCACCACCGCCGCGTCCACGTCCAGCTGGTCTACGACCTGCCGACCGCCGAGCTCTTCCGCGAACTCCCGCAGTTCCGGCAGGCCGGCGCCGCCGGCGGAGGCCGCGGAAATGTACCCGCAGAGCCGCTCGTAGTCCCGCTTGGTAACGTACAGTTTTTCTCCGTTCATCTCGCTCACCTCCTGCATGCCTCCTAGGCGCGGCCGTGGCCGTGCGCGGGGGCGGACTTGGTCCGGAAGCGCCGATGGCGCCGGGATATTGCCCGGTCAGGAACCGGGACGCTGCTTTTGTGAGGAAAAACCGGCCCGCCGGCGCTTTAGAGCCTTTGGGCGCGGAGCGCCCAAGGACCCGGCACGACGGGCTGGCAATGGCAAGGACTAAATCGGAGTTTTCTCTTTACCCTGCGGGGCGATAAAGACAGGACCTAAACGGGCCGCGCGAGGCGGCGTCAAGAAACCTGGTTGGCGGTAAGGCGAACCTCCCCTGTGTCCGGTGAAGCGTATCCCCATGGCGTTCTCTCCAAAAAATATTTTCCGCTGAGCTGCATCGTGGACATTCAAACACATTCCGGTATTTTTTGCAAATTCTCCGTCTCAACACTGCGCGGCGGCGGCTGGCGGCTAAGCCCCGCGGTAGAGCCGGGTACGGATCCCGTTCTGCTGCTGGAGCACCGCGGCGGCGTCGGTCCCAGCCGTGACCGCGCCGGCCAGCGCCACCGCCACCTCGGCTTCCCCGGCGGCCACCAGCGTGGCGCCGGCTTTCCTGAGGGCCGGCTCCTCGCGCAGATGCTCGCACCTGGCCAGGATGCGCAGTTCGGGGTTGGCGGCGCGGGCGCGCCGCACTATTTCCGCCCCGTCCGGCAGATCCGCGCTGAGGACAAGGCTGCCGGCGCTCTCTATACCGGCTTCCTCCAGCATACCCGGGCGCAGCGCGTCGCCATACAGGGCGTCGTAGCCGGCGGAGCGCAGCCGGCGCACCGTGTCGAGGTTCAGCTCTATTATAGAAACCTTGGTCCCGGCGGACTCCAGGATGCCGTGCACCGTGCGGCCTACCGGCCCGTAGCCGATAAGTACGCAGCGGTTCTTGTCGGGCGGGGGGAGGTCGCGCTCCGGCGGCAGCGCGCCGGCCGCGGCCCCGGGGCGCAAGCGCCGGGCCCAGGCGTAAATAGCGGGGTTGAGCGCAATGGAAATGATGGACGCCGCGATCAGGGCGTTCCAGCCGGCCTCGCTGAGCACGCCCAGCCGCTGGGCGACGGCGCCGAGGACGAAGGAGAATTCTCCCACCTGGGAGAACGAAGCCCCGACGGGGATGGCTATCTCCATGGGCCTGCCCAGGAACCGGGCGGTCAGCAGGGCCGTCAGCGGTTTTACCACCAGAATGACCAGCAGCAGCGTCGCGGTGGCCAGGGGCTGGCTCAGCAGCGCTTGAACGTCGAAGAGCATGCCCACCGAAACAAAGAAGAGCACGGCGAAAGCGTCGCGCATGGGCAGCGCGTCCCCGCCGGCCCTGGCCGCGAACTCCGACCGGCCCACCGCCAGGCCGGCCAGGAAGGCGCCCAGCTCTACCGACACGCCGAAGACGGCGGAGGAGGCCGCGGCTATCCCCAGGGCGAGGCTAAGCACGGAAAGCGTGAATAATTCGGTGGAGCGGGTGGCCGCTATCTTCTCCAGGATAACGGGGATGACCCACCGGCCAAGCAGCCACACTGCCGCGGCGAGCGCTACGATCTTGAACCCGGCCAGCGCAAAAGCGCCGGCCCCGCCGCCTGCCCCGCCGAAGACCATCGGCAGCGCCAGCAGCAGCATGACGGTAATGATGTCCTCCACCACCGTCCAGCCCAGCGCGATGTGCCCGATCTGCGTGTGCAGGTCGCGGTTGGCCATCAGCACTTTCGCCATCACCACGGTGCTCGCCACGGAGATGGCGAGGCCGAGCACTATGCCGGAGGCCCACTGCCACCCGATCAGCCGCAGCAGGGCCGCCGCGGCCAGGGTTGAGAAGGCGCTCTGTATCAGCGCGCCCGGTACCGCCACGCGCCAGACCGCCACCAGCTCGGCCAGCTGGAACTTGAGGCCTATGCCGAAAAGCAGCAGGATCACGCCGATCTCCGCCAACTGGTGCGCCGCCGCCCGGTCCGCCACGAAGCCGGGGGTGAAAGGGCCAACAACGATGCCGGCCAGCAGGTAGCCCACTATGGGGGAAAGGCGCAGCCGCTGGGCTATATAACCCATCACAAGAGCGGCCAGCAGGCTGCCGGTGAAAGTAGCGAGAAGGTTAAATTCTCCCATGGCTCCTCCGGAAAAACTGTTTATACCGCTAAATTATACCACACCGGTTCGGAGGTATCGCCAAGTTGCGGGGGAACCTGTTATTTCCGGTCTTTATTAAGAATTGACAGGCGACAGGTAGTTTAATACGATTTCCAGAAGAAGTTCCTGTGGTTAGGGCAGACAAATACCAAGTTCACAACTGGGCCTATTTCTACTAGCCCGCGTTTATACTTTTTCAGGGATCCCATAGGATATGGGATGGGGAATAACATGAAACGTAAATATCTGGCCGCGGCGGCGCTGCCCGCCGTGCTGGCGCTCAACGCGGCCGCCCAGCCGGGGCTGGGAGAACTGCTCTCCTACGACCTGGCGGACCTGGCCAACGTACAGGTAGTTTCAGTGTCCAAGGAACTTCAGCCGGTCAGCAAGGCGCCCGGCACGGTGCGCGTGATAACGGCCGAGCAGATAAAGGAGCACGGCTACCAGACGCTGGAGGAAGCCCTCGCGGGCCTGCCCGGCTTCCAGTTCCGGGACATCTCGGGGTTCAACAGCTACGTTTTCCTGCGGGGCGTGCCAAACCAGAACAACCTGATCCTGCTGCTGGTGGACGGCGTGCAGATCAACGAACTGAACTCCGGCGGTTTCTACGGGGGCGCGCAGTACAACCTGGCCAACGTAGAACGCATCGAGGTGGTGTATGGCCCCGCTTCCGCCCTTTACGGCACTAACGCCATGTCCGGCGTGATAAATATCATAACCCGGGACCCGCGGGACCTGCAGGGCGCCGAGGGGAGCGCGCTGGCCGGCAGTTTTGACACGCGAGCGATGGATTTCAGCTACGGACATCACGAAGGGGACCGCGGCCTGAGCCTTTCCGGCAAGCTCTACAGCACCGCCAAGAGCAACCTTCGCGGGAGCAAAGGCGACAATAACTGGTCGGACAGCATGGAAAACTTCGAGGCGGACCAGAGCTTCGACGGCAAATATGTCTATAAAGGCCTGACCTTCGGGGCTATAATGCAGGACAAGCGGTCCTCGAAAGCCACCAACGAAAAGACCACCGGGTCCGACTTGGTGGATTTCGGCACGGACTGGCATATACGCTTCGCCAACGCCTACCTGAAGTATCTTTACGACGAGGCGCGGGACTGGTCCCTGGAATCGCGGCTGTATTACCGCTCCAGCACCGTGATGGACGACACCGTTGCCCGCGTGTACAGCACGGTCTGCTCCACCTGCGGGCAGCAGGGCCAGTACAGGCCCAACGACATGGTGGGCCTGGAGAACCAGGTGCGCTTTCAGCCGGCCGACGGCCTGGACCTGACCGCCGGCCTGGTGGCCGAGCATGAAAACCTGGCCAACACCCTGGCCACCACCTACAGCGGCGACCCCCTGTTGCGGCCCGCGCCGCCGGCCAACCCCGGCATGGTCAATAGCGACCTGCTGAGTCTCTACGCCCAGGCCAGCTATACGCTTACCCCGGGCCTCGACTTTACCGGCGGGCTGCGCTACGACCGCAGCAGCACCTACGGCAAGGTAGGCACGCCCCGCGCCGGCCTGGTTTACAACTCCGGGCAGCTCACGCTGAAAGCGCTTTACGGTGAGGCCTTCCGGGCCCCGCGCCCCTGGGATTACACCTATGGCCTCGGGAACTCCTCGTTGAACCCGGAGAAGCTGTATTCCTCGGAGCTCTCCGCCAACTATTCCCTGACCTCACATCTCAGGGCCGACCTGGCCGTCTACCGCAACAAGCTCACCAGCCTGCACTCACTTTCCGGCAACCGCTGGGTCAACTCGGGGTCGATAGAGACCCGCGGCGCGGAAGCCCGCCTGGAATATGCGCGGGGGTCCCTGAAAAGCTATCTGAATTACACTTTACAGATCTCAGAGGACTCCGCCGGCAGC
>Ga0209000_1002379_pt1 | contig 10374 bp, 10 predicted proteins | sample RifGroD2_FD_183998 | JGI IMG/M metagenome (GOLD analysis project Ga0209000, IMG submission 183998) | Groundwater microbial communities from Rifle, Colorado, USA - Groundwater D2 (SPAdes) (version 2) | ecosystem: Environmental > Aquatic > Deep subsurface > Groundwater | place: Rifle, Colorado...
GGGTTTTATTTCGGCCTGATATGTCTTGTACATCGAACTGGTTGTTGGATCTTCTGTTGGCTTTACTTTATAATATTCCAATAAAAACTTCATTATTTTTCCGAAAGCCGGTGCTGCTGATGTTTCTGCCCACTCAACACCCTTTGGATTTACTATTTTTACCAATATAACAAATTTGGCATCATTTGTAGGAGCATAGCCAGCAAAGGAACCAACATTCATTCCCTCTTCATATCCCCTTGACCCAGACTTGGCAACCTGAGCTGTCCCAGTTTTTCCTCCGACCAAATATCCCGGGACATCGGCTTGTTTTCCGTGACCATTTACTACAACAGATCTAAGCATCTGCGAAACTTGCTGAGCAGCATTCTCGGTGATAACTTGACGCACCTCCTGAGGCTGTATTTTTTCACTGCGCCCATCAGAATAACGGATTTCATCAACAATTTGTGGCTTCATCAATGTACCCTTGTTGGCAAGAGCTCCAAACGCTAAAACAAGTTGAATTGGCGTCACTGAAATACCTTGACCGAAAGAAGCTGTAAAAAAATTGATTGTTGTTTTTGGATTAAGCAAATTTCTGGTGTTGCCTGGAACTTCTCCCGGCAATTCTATGCCAGTTTTTTGCCCAAAACCAAATCTGCTAACATAATCGGCAAAATTTTTGTTACCAACAAGTTTTTCAATATAAATTACCCCGGTATTTAATGATTTTTCCAAGACTTCAGTCATTGTTTGAACCCCATTGGCCTTTAAATCAGAATTGCGAATAGAATATCCAGCCTCAACCACAACTCCCGTGTCAACGTATGTGGTGTCTGCATTTATCTTTCCATCATCAATACCTATCGCTTCAGTAAAAGCCTTGAAAACCGATCCTGATTCATATGGCTCACTTACTGCAGGATTGCTAAAGCGAGAAATATCCTCGGTCGAAGAAAATTCATTCGGATTAAAACTTGGCTGATTTGCCAACGCTAAAATTTTTCCAGTTTTTGGATCCATCACCACCGCTGTAGCTTTATCCGCACTAAACTTCTCCATTGTTTCCTTGAGAATTTTTTCCACCTCAAATTGCACCGTGTGATTTATCGTTAAAATAAGATCTCCACCATTTTGAGCCGCCTGAACTTCTCTGTCTGAAACAGGTATCCATCTTCCACGTGCGTCACCTTCTTGACTGCGAGAACCAGAAACACCTTTCAGTTTATCCTGCCATGCTGCCTCCAAACCATACATTCCTTTTTGTTCATCGCCGTTTGAACCCACAAAGCCAACTGTTTGTGCGGCAAGTTCTCCTGCTGGATAATAGCGAAAATTCTCGCCAATCAAATACACTCCCGCAATTTTTGCATCCCTGATTTTTTGAACTTCCTCCTCTGAAAGTTTATGCTTTATAATTTCAAACATATCCTCAGGATCATCCAATTTCTCCTTGAGCATACTTTTGTCCAAACTCAATATTGAAGACAAATTCTCAATTGCGTTTTCCAAATCCTTCATTTCACGTGGAACAGCATACGCCATTTGCAACTCCCTATTTACAGCTATCGGGTATGGCTGATTTTCATCTTGCAGAAAAATTTCCCCACGCATTGCCTGAAGTTTTGTCTTGGTGTTATGCTGATTTTCAGCAATTGAAAGGTACACGTCGTGCCTTGCAACTTGAAGTATATACAATTTAACCAAAATGGCTGCAGCAAAAAGTAAAATTAAAAAAACCAAACCATCAATCCTCCAGTTTTTTTCTGAAGTTTTTTGATTTGGATTTCTGCGTTTTATAACGTTCACCTTATTCATATCAGCCTATTTCTATTGCCGCTTAACTGCTCAATTTTTACGGTCTTTCGTCACAACATCACCATAGGCAACGGATGGAATTTCTTCAAGATATCTAACACTAACAGCTGGAGACATATTCAACTGAATAGATGCTTCTTCGATACGATACAAGGATTTTAATTCTGCTTCTTTAATTTTAAGCGATTCATTATTTTTTTTCTGACTTGCAATTTCTTTTTCAGCATTGCGAATGGAAATACCTTTAACAGCTGTTTGATTTACTGAATAAATATAAAACAATCCAGAAAATGCCGCAGTCACAAGTACAACAAGCACCGGACTGATAAAACCAGCGGTGTTGGACTTTGAAGCCACCTTGAGCAGCTCTATTTTTCTTTTTGTTTTTGGTTGCCAAGTACAGGAATTTTTCCTGATGACAACAGTTCTTTTCATCATTTCTCATGGTTCCCCCCAGAGAAATAAAAAATTAATTACTCACAACCTACAACTCACAACCTACAACATTTTTAAATTAGAAATCAATCTCAATTTTTTGTTGTCAGTTGTTTGTTGTCAGTTGTAATGTTTATACCCTCTCTACTACTCGCAGCTTCGCACTTCGAGCGCGAGGATTGGACAAAACTTCATTCTCGCTAGGCACGATAGGCTTTCGCGTGATCAATTCAACAATTGGCTTTTGCTGGCAACGACACACTGGAAATTCTGGTGGGCAAATGCATCCCCTTGCATTTTCCCTCAGTGTCCATTTCACCAACGCATCTTCACCTGAATGAAAGGTGATGATCGCCAATCTACCATTTTTTTTCAAAATTTCAACTGCCTGAGAAAGAAACGAACCCAGTGCTTCCAACTCCTGATTCACTTCTATCCTTAGCGCTTGAAATGTTTTTGTTGCTGGATGTATTTTTTTTCTCTTATACACTCCAGGAACAGATCTTTCGATCACTTCCACCAATTCAATCGTATTTGAAAATGGTTTTATGCTGCGCTGAGCAACAATATTCCTCACGATCGAATGCGCATATTGCTCATCTCCGAATTCCTTGAGAATTCTGATTAAATCTTGCTCATCGTATGTGTTAACAATTTCTGCAGCGGTCATTCCCTTTGTCATATCCATTCGCATATCCAAAGGAGAGTCTCCCTGAAAACTTATTCCTCTTTTTTCATCAACAAGTTGATCCGACGAAATTCCCAAATCTGCCAAGATTGCATCGACTGAAAAAATATCAATTGAAGTTAGCCTATCTTTTAGGGCCGAATAATTATCATGAAACAATTTAATGTTTTCGTCATGAACCTCAGCACTTCCAACTTTCCAGCCAAAGGCTGGTCCGCCTTTGGCGGAAATTCTATCCTTAAAGCGATCAATGGCATCAATGTCCCGATCAAATGCAATGAGCTTTCCTGTTTTTCCAATTTTTTTAAGAACTTCCAAGCTATGTCCGCCACCACCCAATGTTGCATCAACAACAATCATCCCTTCTTTTAAATTCAATGCATCAATTGTCTCTTTCAGTAAAACGGTCGTATGAATAGTCATATCAGTAATAATTTCGAATTTTGAATTTTTAATTTTGAATCAAATTCTAATGACTTAATTCTTAATTCATTAAAACATTAACGCATTCATTCAAAATTCTAAATTCAAAATTCTAAATTTTTTATTAGTATATTCCCAGCTTTCCTAGTTGCTCGGCAATTTCGTCAGTATTTTCCTCAGCCTTTGTTTTATATATGTTCCATTTCTTTTCATCCCAAATTTCCAAGCGGTTGAAAAGTCCAGCCACAGTCACATTTTTATCCAAGCCAGCATATTCTGGCAAGAGCACTCTTCCCTGACTATCCATATCACCCTCCACTGCACCTGCAAGCATCAAGCGAACAAAACTTCGCGTTGTCGATTCCCCCATCGGCAATGTTCCAAGTTTCTCCGCCAACTCTTTCCAAATTTTAGCAGGGTATACAAACAAACATTTATCCAATCCGCGAGTTACCACGACTTTAGTTCCAAGTTCCTTACGAAATTTCGAAGGAAGCGCAAGCCGCTTTTTAGGATCAATATTATGTTGGTATTCTCCAATAAACATACGGACAGGTTGTAGGAGTTAGGAATTAGAAGTTAGGAAAATATGAAATTCACCACATTCCCCCACTTCACTACACTTTAATGTAATATTACTCCACAGTACTACATCAGTCAACACATTTTTAAACAAGAAAAAAGAGGCTTTCTTTAGCCTCTTTTTCGAGTTATGCACACCCCGCACTAACTTTCGTTTAAGAATTTCTTCATCCTTCTTCTGAGTTGCGCCCAGGCTTGCCCAAATTGTTTTATTTGTTTTTCTCTTTCTCTTGCATCTTCATCTGAAAAATATGCTTCATAGAAAACTAATCTCCAGATGTGTTTTTTAGTGGAAAAATTTTCTCCATTATTATGCTGAAGAAATCTTTTCTTTAAATCAGCTGTATATCCATAATACAACTCGTTATTTTCATTTTTAATTACATAGAAATAGTACATTTTTTATAATAACGAAAGTTAGTGCGGGGCACACCCCAAATTCATACCTAACACAATTTTTATAAAAGTCCACCATAAGCGCTGCTGATTGCGCTCATCATAAACGGCAAGGCAATTGTCAATATTATTAGTGGCGCCACGACAGTCACTATTGTTACGATAAGTGTCCAAAGAAAATATTTACGCAATTTTTCTACAGACACATACATCGCATCTATTTTAATTTGCTGCTCTTCAAGTTTTTTTAATAACTCTTCCATAAGCTTTAGTTTTGTTATATGTTATATGTTATATGTTTTATGTTATATGATTCTTTCTTTGCCTTTTCGCAATTGCCATACGAATTTTTTCATAACTTATTTCGGGTGGCAAAATATTTTTAAGCGGACTTAGTTTTTCGCAGCTCCCAATTTCCTTGATCGCTTGCGAAATCTTTTCCTCTTCATTCTTACTCAAAAAATCATCGATTGCGAACTCACCGCCACTGCGATACCATTCAACCAAATGATTAAAAATTGTGCTCACGCCAAGGCAGCGGATTTTGGCAATTTTTTCTGGCGAATATTGTTGCTTATACAGATTTGCAGTTTCTAAAATCGTACCGCCAAGATATCCTGGTGATTTTTTTATTTTTGTTTTTTTCCTAGCGCTATCAACAGCAATATCGGATTTTTCCCATTTGTAATTCAAGCATACGTCGCAACCCTTGCAATTGCCAGAATGATTTTTAACAGCAGGATCACCAAAATATTCAAGGAGCAAAAGCCTGCGACATGAATCCAAATTGACATATTGCTTCATTTTATCCAACCGTGCATATTTGATATCAGTAACAACTTTTGCATCAGCCCAATTTTTTCCTTGCTGCGACATTTCACTTTTACCTGTCATAATAAAAAAATGATGGAGACTTGCATCACTTTTAGAATGAAGCAGGATGCAAAATGCATTCTCACCATCTCTTCCAGCACGACCCGCTTCCTGATAATACCCTTCTGGACTCGATGGCATCCCGATATGAATCACATAGCGAATATCAGCCTTGTCCACACCCATACCAAAAGCAATAGTTGCCACAATAACTTTAAACTTATTTTCCATAAAGTCATTTTGGATTCTACTTCTCTTATCCCCTGTCATACCCGCATGATATGCTGCCGCCTTGATCCCATTTTCCTTGAAAAATCTAACAACTTCCTCAGTCTCTTTACGCGTAATGGCGTATATGATACCAGAACCCTCAATTGATTTTACAATTCTTAGGGCCTCCTCTATTCTTTCTTTTTTCTTAAGATTTGCGCGTACAAAAAATTTCAAATTTGGCCTGTCGAATCCACGCACAAAAACAGCTGGCTGATTCAATGCCAAACGCTCAATGATATCATCTTTTACTTCTGGGGTTGCTGTGGCAGTAAAAGCTGCGACAATTGGACGCTTTGGAAGCATTGCGATATATTCTTTCACTGCCAAATAATCCGGACGAAAATCATGACCCCACTGCGAAACACAGTGCGCCTCATCAACTGCCAGCAAATACACATCAAGCTTTGAAAAAAGTGCTTGAAACTCGCGATTACCAAATCTTTCAGGTGCTATATAAACTATCTTAGTTTTGCCATTTTTAATATCGTCAAAACGATCAGAAATTTCATATTGATCAAGTGAGCTGTTTATATATGTTGCAGCAATTCCCCGAGCATTAAGGGCATCCACCTGATCTTGCATCAAAGCAATGAGCGGCGAAATCACGATTGAAATCTTATCACTCAAAATAGCCGGCAATTGAAAACAAAGGGATTTTCCTCCTCCTGTCGGCATCAATGCCACCACATCTTTCCCATTGATAATCGCCTCGACAACTTCTTTTTGTCCCGGTCGAAACTGAGCAAATGAAAAATATTTTTCTAATTCCTTCTCAAGCATTCCTCTTTCACTATAAAGTTACTAAAACATTATATCATCCCAATTAGCTCACGCCTAATCAATTAAAATGAATCCCACTCAATACGGATTTTTGTGAGCCTGTTTTCTCTTGAGGCCGTTGATTGCGAAATAGCAATCAAGAGCGATTGGCCATAAATTTTGGCCAAGAGCGTGCCGAAAGAGGAAACAGGCGAAACAAAAAATATTATTTCAAATAATGCTTTTTAGAATCCCATATTGAGAGTGATCCATTAAAAATAATAAAAAAAATCCAGCCTAAGCTGGATTTTAATATGTAAAATATTTTACAAGAAACTATTTTACGGAAATAATTTTATAAGTAATAACACCTTTTGGAGTTGTCACATCAACCGTGTCTCCACCATTTTTTCCCATAAATGCTTTTCCAAGTGGAGATTCATTTGAGATTTTGAAATTTGCAGGATCAGCTTCATTGGAACCCACAATCGTGAATTCCATTTCACTTCCATTAAATTTAACCTTAACAACACTACTCATCTGGGCTCCTTTTTGAGAATCATCTCTTTCAACAACTTGAGAATTTTTAATAACCATTTCGAGTTCCCCTATACGTGATTCATTTTCATTTTGTTGTGATTTTGCTTCAGCGTATTCAGCATTTTCACTCAAATCTCCCTGCTCCTTAGCTTCCTTAATAGCTTGTGCAATTTCCTGTCTTAGACGAATTTTTCTATCTTCAAGTTCGTCGTTCAGTTTTTTTAATCCTTCTTTAGTAATAAATCGTACCATTTCTTTTTTTCTTAGTGATTATAGTGATTAAAAAATACCGCTCGTAGCGGCAAAAACCATACTTTTTATGATTTGAGAACACATCTATCATATCTAAAAAAATGATGACTGTCAACCCCGTTAGAGATTTCCCGTATTTTGCTTAAATTACAAACTACAAAAGCATTACAAACTACAAATTAATCACAGAATTTTACATTTGAAATCTCTAACGGGGTCAAGGGTCAATATTTTTAGGAAAATACATCAGAAAAACTAAAATATCCCCTTCAAACCATAACGCATCAAGTCGCTCACAACTAAATATGCCATCAGCATCATCAGCAATAAGAAGCCAGCTGTGTGCAGCGCATTTTCAGTTTTTTGGCTGACGCGAGAACCTTTGATTTTTTCAATTAAAATAAACAGGATACGACCTCCATCAAGCGCTGGAATTGGCAAAATATTCACAATTCCCAAGTTTATACTAAGAAGTGCAGCCAATTGAACAAGTGAAGAAAATCCAAGAGCTGTGGCTTGCTTTGTGAAATGCGCAATTGCCAAAGGCCCACCAATATTTGAAGTATCCCCTGCAAAAATATTTCCAATCACAACCCCCATCATCAACATCACATTCCACATAACCAATGGGCCCTGCTTAACAGCTTCCCAAAATGAATACTTTACAAAAATAGTTTGCGCAAGACCTACACCCAAAAGTCCTTCTCCAACTGGCGATTCAAGTCTTGGGGTGCCAGTTAAATTCAAGGTCTTATTGCCACGCAAAATTTCAAAAGTAATTTTCTTTCCCTTATTATCAGCCACGAAAGTTTGCATCTGAGCAATATTAGAAAAAGCTTGAGCACATCTGGAATCATCCCCAACACATTTAACAACCGTATCACCTTCGCGAATACCCATCTCATAGGCAGGACTCTTGGGAACAACGGTAGCAATCTGAATTTTAGCGCCTGTTACTGTTGTATCATTTTGATCAACTTCCTGATTTATACCCAAAAATAACAACAGTGAAAACAACACCCATGCCAATATGAAATTCATAATCACTCCAGCAGCCAAAACTTTAATCCTGACCCATGCCGATTTGCCCGCGAAACTATCCTTGTCTGCCTTTCCCTCACCATCTTCACCCTTAATTCGCACAAAACCTCCCAGCGGAAACCAATTTAAAGAATAAATCGTATTTTTGGATTCAATATGCTTATTACCAGCAACAATTTCCCATTTTTTATTTTTCTCATTAAAATAACAACCAACAGCGCGCGGAGGAAAACCAAAACCAAACTCCTCACATTTAATGCCATTTCTACGTGCCACCACAAAATGTCCGAGCTCGTGGACAAAAACCAACAGACCGAGAATTATTAGAAAAACAAAAAGAGTTAACATATATTTTTTTATTATTTTTTCTTCAAATTATACAAGCCAATATCAAATTACAAATTTCAAATTTCAAATCAATGACTAAATTAATAAATGCTCAAAAAATTAGTACATTTGAAATTCATTTGATATTTGAAATTTGATATTTGAAATTCTATCACTATACTGTCATTATTTCCACTTCTTTTTTAGCGCGAAGTTCTTCAATTTTTTTGTTATATTCATCAACAAGTATCTGCAATTTTTCTTTACCAGCAAATTCATCGTCCTCAGAAATTTCACCTGCCTTTTGGGCATCTTTAATTTCCTTCAAAATTTCTTCGCGAATAGAGCGAATGGCAATGCGTGCTTCCTCTCCTTTTTGATTAAGCATTTTCACCATTTCTCTTCTTCTTTCCTCAGTAAGCATTGGAATATTAATTCGCACCAAAACTCCATCATTAGTAGGATTCATATTAAGATCAGAATTTCTGATTGCGCCTTCAATGGCTGCAAGGGCGCCCCTATCCCATGGTTGAATAGCGATAGTCCTTGGCTCAGGAGTGTTGATGCTAGCAATCTGCTTAAGCGGAGTTTTGGCTCCATAATAATCCACCAATAAATCTTCAACCAATGATGGATTGGCTCGACCAGTTCTTATTTTTCCAGCCTCACCCTTAAAATGTTCGATTGATTTTTCCAAATCTTCCTTATGAAGATTTATAATTTCATTATACATACTTTTGCTATTGTTAGTTATTAGTTATTGATTGTTAGTTATTTTAGAAACTTCTTAGTCCGGCATAAATTTTTGCTGGATCTGTCACATCATATTTCAAAACACTGATTTCCTTGGCGGTGTCCAACTGAAATGTGGCCCATTTTGTTCCACTATCTATTGATTTATATATTGCCTTAGCAGAAGAATACATAATTTCCTTGGAATTTTTTGGATTTATTGCAATTGACCTTATGGCAAAAGCTTTGGAGCTTTCAATCAGATTCATTGCGCTCCAAGAACCATCACCGTTTCTGCGAAAAATTCCAGCATCTGTTCCGACATATACAACCCCGCCTAAATATGGGTCAGCCACAAGACTATATATGCTCGAAGTGTTATTTTTAGTGTCAATTTTCTCAGTGATGTTTTCAATGCTAGCACCAGCATTTTTTGTTTCCAAAACTCCTTCTTGAAAAAGTGCGAAGAAAACGTGTTGATCATTTGCCCGGTCAAAAACAATACTTGTTATAGGAGCAGTAATATCCTGATTGATTTTTAAATTAACCCAAGTTTGTCCACCATCAGTTGTCTTTACAACAATTCCCTCGTTTGTTCCCGCATAAAGAACGCTAGGATTGAATCTATTAATCGCAAGCGAAGAAATGATTGTGCCATCTGCTGGCTCAGTATAAACCTCTTTCCACTCCTGACCTTCAGCAAGTCGCTTAAAGATTTTTGCTCGCCCATTAAAAACTCCGCTGCCATACATCACATCAGGAGTTATTGGATCAAAAACTAAACCATACGCCTTGTCTGGATATGCCACCGCTGTCCAGCTTTCACCAGCATCCTTTGAAACGAACAGTCCATTGGACATTGTTCCAATATAAACAATGTTTGGGTCATTTGGATGTATCGCCATCGATAAGATGTCCACCCCAGCAATGTTTTTCTTATCATCAATTTTTATTTTCGGATTCCAGATCGCACCACCATCTTCAGTTTTGATCACTGTCGCATTTTCCATAGTGTTCTTATCTGGCAAAAGCGTCTCACTAAAACTACAACCAGACAAGAAAACGGTAAACGCAATTATTGCCGCAACTAAAGATATTTTTTTTATCATACTATTTTTGATGTTTATAATTGCTATTCAATATTTGAATTATAGCAAAGAAATCAGAAAGAATCCAGAGGTGTTGACGGTTATTTTATTTCTGATATAATAAACACTGTTGTACATAAAAACTTTCAGGATTCGCATATTATG
>Ga0209000_1002380_pt1 | contig 10370 bp, 8 predicted proteins | sample RifGroD2_FD_183998 | JGI IMG/M metagenome (GOLD analysis project Ga0209000, IMG submission 183998) | Groundwater microbial communities from Rifle, Colorado, USA - Groundwater D2 (SPAdes) (version 2) | ecosystem: Environmental > Aquatic > Deep subsurface > Groundwater | place: Rifle, Colorado...
TTGTTAGCAGCAAGTAAACTGTCCTCATATGTAGCACATGAATTGTCCTATATTATGGTTTCCTAAATTTCAAGGAGGAAGCCATGAAACGGACAGAGATGTTACAGGAGGTCAGGAAGATGAGATTTGAAGAAATATATGAGACATGGACAGATAGACGACTTACACAGGAAGAAGCGGCAAGGGTGTTGGGGGTATGTTCACGGACATTTAGACGATATATAGATCGTTACGAGGAAGAAGGGTTAGAAGGTCTCAAGGATAAGCGGCTTACCCAAGCCTCATTTCGCCGCGCCCCTGTAGATGAGGTATTTGCCTTGATGGAGCAGTATAAGAGCAGGTATAGGGGCTGGAATGTCAAACATTTCTATTCATGGTATAGCCGTGATGGTGGCAGACGAAGCTACACATGGGTAAAAAACACCCTTCAATCTACTGGATTTGTTTCTAAAAGCAAAAACAAGGTGGCGCACCGCAAACGGAGAGAGCCGTCGCCGCTTCCCGGGATGATGCTGCATCAGGATGGCAGCACGCACAAATGGGTGTCCGGGGGAAAGTGGGATTTGATAGTAACGATGGACGATGCGACCAATGAGCATTACTCCATGTTTTTCGTTGATGAGGAAGGGACGACGAGCAGTTTCAAAGGGGTGCGGGATGTGATAGACAGGAAGGGCTTATTCAGTTCGCTCTACACCGACCGCGGCAGCCACTACTGGCACACACCGGAAGCTGGCGGCAAGGTTGACAAAGGCAATCTCACACAGTTCGGACGCGCCATGCAGCATCTTGGAATAGAGATGATAGCAGCCTATTCCCCTGAAGCGCGCGGACGCTCGGAGAGGGCGTTTCAGACGCATCAAGGGCGACTGCCGAAGGAACTGGCATTGCATAATATCATAACGATGGATGCAGCCAACCGCTATCTTGCCGAGGTCTATATGCCTGAGTTCAACGAAGAGTTCAAGCAAAAGGCCAGAGAAGAGGGTTCTGCGTTCGTCCCCTTGGTGGCGGCGGTAGGCTTAAACGATATTCTCTGCGAGCAATATGAGCGGACAGTGGGCAATGACAACTGCGTCAGCTTCGAGGGTATGATCCTGCAGATACCCAAGGGTGAATACCGTTACCATTACGCTAAGGCAAAGGTGCGGGTGCATCGTTATGCCGATGGGTCTGTGGCAGTGTTTCATGGTCCCCGCAAACTTGCTGATTATGACTTCAAAGGTCAACTGAAGGAAAGGAGGAAGACGGCTGCGCAGAGTCCAGCAAAGTCAGAAAGACCGAAACAGGAAAGGCACTTCGGGCTACGCCCTCCGTGCCTTTCCTGCTGAATTAAAAAGCGGACAATTCATTTGCTATAAAAGCGGACATTTCTATTTGTTGACAACATAACACAATAAAATTATGTCACACAATAAAATTGGACATACCCCAAAATCTGTTGCTATTTTCTTATAACGGGAATATCATAAAAGACAGGTTAGAACAGTTTATTCTAAAAATAATTAATTATTTCGGTTAATTGTTTGTTTTATCTGTATTTGTCCGTATTAATCAGTGGTTAATACATAATTTGAGGTTATAATTTCTTGTATATGAGTTCTGTCGTCTTAATCATAATGGATGGGTGGGGTTATAAGAAGGAAAAATTTGGCAATGCTATACTCCATGCAAAGACACCCACCTTTGACAGACTTGATAGAGAATTCCCCTATACACTTATTCAGGCATCAGGGCTTGAGGTGGGTCTTCCAGAGGGACAGATGGGAAACTCTGAGGTTGGTCACCTTAACATTGGGGCTGGAAGGGTTGTCTATCAGGAACTACCAAGGATTTCAAATTCTGTAAAGGATGGAAGTTTTTTCTCCAACAGGGTCTTATTAAACGCAATGGAACATGCAAAAAGGAATGGCTCATCACTTCACCTCATGGGGCTCCTTTCAGACGGGGGTGTCCACAGCCACATTGACCATATATTTGCACTTATTGAAATGGCAAAGAGAAATAATGTAAAAAATCTGTTTATGCACCCTTTTTTAGATGGAAGGGATACGCCTCCAAAGAGTGCCTTAAAATACATATCAGACCTTAATGCAAAACTCAAAGGATTAAAAATAGGGAAGATTGCAAGCATTATGGGAAGGTATTATGGGATGGACAGGGACAATAGATGGGAGAGGACTAAAAAGGCGTATGATGCCATTGTTCACGGGATTGGAAATAATGCTGTGAGTGCAGAAGAGGCATTACAGAGGTCTTATGAAAATCAGGTTATTGATGAGTTTATGATACCTGCAGTAATTGTTGATGGCAATGACAAACCTATAGGGGCAATCAAAGATGGAGACTCTGTAATATTTTACAATTTCAGGTCAGACAGGGCGAGACAGATTATCAGGGCATTAAATGAAACTGATTTTAAGGAGTTTGAACGCGGTGATAGAAATTTAAAATTATATATCACCTGTCTTACGGAATATGATGTAAGATTTGGACTCCCGCTTGCCTTCCCCCCTAACATACCTCGAAATGGCCTTGGAGAAATCTTAGGCAGAAAAGGGATAAGGCAATTCAGGACTGCTGAGACTGAAAAGTATGCCCATGTAACTTTCTTTTTTAACGGCGGGATTGAAGAGCCATATAACGGAGAAGACAGAATCCTCGTCTCCTCTCCAAAGGTCTCTACTTATGATTTAAAACCTGATATGAGTGCAAGAGAAGTTACGGCAGAGGTCTTAAGGGCTGTTGAGTCAGAGAGCTATCCTATGATAATTGTCAACTTTGCCAATCCTGATATGGTGGGACACACGGGGATATTTGATGCCGCTGTAAAAGCTGTTGAAGTTGTGGATGAATGTGTAGGGAGGATTATTGATGCTGCCCTCAAAAACCGAGGGGATATTCTCATTACATCAGATCACGGAAATATTGAAGACATGATTGATGAGAAGGGTGAGCCTATTACTGCCCACACAACAAACCCTGTCCCATTTTACTGGGTCAGCGTTCCCACTCATAGCGTGGGAACGCGATTAAGTGATGGGGGCAGACTTGCAGATATAGCACCTACAATATTGAAACTCTTAAATATAGAAAAACCTGTTGAAATGACAGGCAAGAGCCTGATTGTATAAAAGAAGAATAAAAACTAAACTGTAACCGCAGATTACACAGATTTTCACAGATTTGTTAAAAAAATATTTTGTTTTAATCTGCGGTAATCTGCAAAATCTGCGGATATATAATCTCCTATGAATAAAATTGAAAGGGTAACTCTCGCTCACGGAAGCGGCGGAGAGCCATCTCAAAAACTTATAAAGGAACTTTTTCTAAAAGAATTTAATAACCCATTTCTTTCACCGCTGACAGATTCAGCAATTCTTACATTTGGAACAAATAGAATTGCATTTACTACAGACTCTTATGTGGTCAAGCCATTATTCTTTTCTGGCGGCGATATAGGAAAACTTGCTGTTGCTGGAACTATCAACGACCTCTCTGTTACGGGTGCAAGACCACTATTTATCTCATGCGGGCTGATTATTGAAGAAGGATTTGAATATAAAACTCTTGAGAAGATTATATTATCAATGAAAAAAACCGCTTTAGAGGCAGGTGTCCAGATTGTAACTGGGGATACAAAGGTGGTTGAAAAGGGAGCTGCTGATAAAATCTATATAAATACTGCTGGTATCGGTTTAGTCATGGATGGTATTGAACTTCAGAGGGAGAGGATTAAAGACGGTGACAGTATTATTATAAATGGCACTATAGGAGACCATGGAATATCTGTCCTCTCAAAAAGAGAGGGAATAGAGCTTGAATCAGAGATAGAGAGTGATTGCAAGCCATTGAACAGCCTTATAATGGCTGTTCTTGAATCTGGAGCAGATATAAAATTCATGAGAGACCCGACAAGAGGGGGGCTTGCAGCAACTCTTAACGAATTTACAAATGGAATGGAGTGGGGAATACTCCTTGATGAAACAGAGATACCAATAAGGGATGAAGTAAGGTCTGTCTCTGATATCCTCGGATTTGATCCCCTCTATATTGCAAATGAAGGGAAGGTGGTGGTTATTGTTTCATCAAAGGATAAAGATAAGGTTTTAAATATTATGAAAAATCATCCCCATGGGAAGGAGGCAAAGTCAATTGGAGAGATAGTATCTTCTCCAAAGGATATTGTTGCATTAAAAACGGTTGTCGGAGGCACAAGAATTGTCGATATGCCATCAGGAGAGCAATTGCCGAGGATATGCTAAGAACAAAAACTTGATGAAACCACAGATGGACACAGATTAACACAGATAAAAACTTTTTTCCCTTATTCTATCAGTGTTCATCTGTGTTTACCTGTGGTTAATTTTATAATTTCCTAATATAAAATGCTGATGAAATTTGCTTGACTTTTTGGATTTATGAAAGTAGATTATAAACGCATTTCTAAATAATCATATATCTGTGCCTATATTAAGGAGGTTTCATGAAAAAGGGTATTTTATTGTTTCTTCTCGCCATTCTGTTTTCATATTCACAAAGCTTCGCACAATCGCAGGATGTAACTGCTACAGGTGTAGCCGCTGTCTTACAGGGTGATAAGGCGATAGCAAGGGATACAGCATTAAACGATGCACTTAGAAAGGCTGTAGAGCAGGCAGTCGGGACAATGGTTTCGTCAGAGACAGTTGTTGAGAATTATCAGTTGATACGGGATAGTATCTTAACAAAAAGCCAGGGTTATATTCAAAACTATAAGGTTGTAAGCGAATCACCTTCACCAGAACTCTATCAGGTAACTATCACTGCAATTGTTAACCTCGGAGATTTGAAAAATGACCTGGGTGCTCTCGGAATTCTCATGCAGAGGGCTCAGAAACCGAGGGTTCTCTTTATGATTGCCGAACAGAACATAGGGCAGGAGTTTTATATGTTCTGGTGGCATGGAAAGAGCGAATTTAAGGGACAGCATTATGATATGGCTGCCTCTGAGACAGCCCTGAAAGAGGAATTTCTGAATAAGGGATTTAATGTGGTAGATTCATCAGTTGCCACAGGAAAGATAGAGGTATCCAATGCCTACAAAATTGCTGACCTGACAGATGCAGGGGCAATTAGTGTCGGAAAACAGTTGGGTGCCGAAGTAATCGTCAAAGGTAAGGCACTGGCAAAAGAGGGACCACGAAATACAGGCAGTAAAGTAGGGTCGTATATAGCAGATATTACAGCCAGCGCTTTAAGGGTTGACAACGGGGCAGTCTTAGGCTCTGCAAGGGGGCATGGTGTAAGCAGAAATATATCTGAAGTGACAGGCGGGACAGAGGCATTGGAAAAGGCAGCAAGAGAGGCGTCAGGAAAGATTATTGACCAGATTATTGCAAAATGGAGCGGTGAGGTATCTGGCGGCGGCTTAATTCAATTAACAGTCAGAGGTATTGGAGAATATTCTGACTTTGTAAAGTTTAAGGATATAATTCAGGGGCAGATAAGGGGTGTTCAGGCAATCTATCAGAGGAGTCTTGAGGGGGGGATAGCAGTCCTTGATGTAGAGATGAAGGGTAATGCCCAACAGCTATCAGACGAGATTGCAAGGAAGAACTTTGGAGGCATTCCTGTAAAGGTAATAGGTGCAAGTGCAAATACAGTAGAGGTAAGTTTAGGTGGGGCAGTATCGGCAAAGACAATGTCGACGCCACCGTCTTCACCTCCAGCAGCTCAGCCCTCACCACCAGTTCCTGCTGCGCAGGAAACATCGTCTTTCTTTGAAGCGGATGAATATCTTGTGTTTTCCGGCGACAGAGATGAGAATGGAAGAGTCGGGAAAATGGTTACCCGTCCTACGGCAACAAACCCTGAAGGTGAATTTCTCATGTATCATGATGGTCAAAAGGTGTGGAGTAAGTTTTTTAAAGCCGTAAGATCGGCCGCTGCGTCGGAGCTTCAACTTGGAAGCCGTATATATTTTTTTGAGGGCAATCATAAGGAGGGGGTTTATTACTCTCCAAAAGATAAATCTGAAGCCCGTCTGGAAAGCTGGTGGAGAGACCCTGTTACAGATAATTCATTAGTTAATAATAGGGGAATCGTTACAGTTGGCAGATACAGGGTTGATGTCTCAAATGCCTTTGTTGAGAAAAAATAAACTTTAACCAATAGGAGGTAGAGAATGAAAAAGAATAATAGGTATCATATTTTATTATGTATCAGTTTGGTTGCCGTAATTTCTTTAAGTGCCTGTGCTATGGGGCCTTTAAGGAAGGCAGACCCGAATAATCCTATCAAGACAGTGGCAGTCCTTCCTATGGTCAATCAGACAAATGATGTAGAGGCACCTCAATATGTAAGAGCTGAATTTGATAAAAGAATACCCAATTATTTTTATTCCAATAAACCCATGAAAGATACTGACCAGTTATTGAAAGACCAGATGGGTGTTACACTTGGGGCTCAGCTTGACATGACAACTCCTCAAAAGCTTGGAGAACTTCTTGGTGTAGATGGAGTTATATATGGGACACTTATGAATTTTGATACACAGATTACAGGCTTTCTAAATGTAAAAAAGGTCAGGGCAAAATTTAAGCTTGTAAACACCAAAACAGGCGAGACAGTCTGGCAAAATGGAATCGGTATAAAGAGTGAGACAAAGGCAGGCGGAATTGGCAGTGCATTATCTTTAGCCGGCGGGATCAAAGAGGCAACACAGAAAGAGGAGATTCCATGGGTTACGATAGAAAGCAAATCTCAAGAATCATTCGGAGGGGCGTTACTTGGGGCAGTGGCGGATAAGGCTGTTTCAAAGGTGCTTAAAGCTCCATTAAAAGTAGAGACAAATGAAATGCTAAACAGGGTTATTATAACCCTGCCTGTAGGACCGGTCTCTCGTTAACCGAAAAAAATAATCGCTTATAAAGAGGAGGTGATAAATTAAAATCTCTAATTTCTAATGTCTAATTTCTAATTTCTAAAATTAAGGAGGGTTTAAAATGAAACTATTTTCAAAAAAGACATTTGCATATATTTTGATATCATCGTTTGCATTATATGGTCTGATTGGATGTGAGGCAACAACAACAGGTGCCGTAAAAAAGGATGTCTCTGTTACCAAACAGAGTCAGAAGCTTGAAGAGGCAGGTGCAAAATATGCCGGACCAGAATACACAGTAGGCATAATCACATTCAAAAACAAGACCCCTTCAAAAGTTCTCGGTATCGGAGAGTCAGCAACAGATATTTTGAGGACATTAATTAAATCAGCAGGTCTTGAGCCTATATCTCTTACAGAAGATGAAATGAAGGAGCAGGATAAGATGATTGAGCTCCAGCAAACAGGCGCTGTAAAGACTGGTAAAAAGAGTGCAACAGAAGGATTTGAATCAATTGATTACAGAGTGTCAGGGGCTATTACAGCCTATTCTGAAGTAGAAGAAGGTTCTGATACGTTGATTGCCCAGTCAAAGACACAAGTTGCAAGGGTTCAGGTAGATTATGCGTTGGTAGATATAGCATCTGGAAAATCCCTTGTTGCAAAGTCAGGTGCCGGTGAATATAAAAAGAAGACTGGTGGAGTTCTTGGATTCGGCTCTGCATCAACTGCCGATACAGGTTTAAGAGATGGTGCATTAAGGGATGCACTCTCAAAGGCGCTTGAGGAGATGATTAATGAGTTAAACAAAAGACCTTTCCAAGGAAGGATACTCCTGATGGAGGGAAGTACTGTAATCTTCAGGGCAGGAGAAAAATCAAAATTGGCAAAAGGCTCTAAACTTGGCGTTTACAGGGCAGGGGCAGATTTAGTTGACCCTGAGACAGGGAGGGTTATCGGAAAAAGAGAGAAACAGATTGGAGAGGTAATGGTAACCAGCCACCAAAGCGACAGGGTTTCAGAGGGAACAATTACATCAGGGGTGGGATTCCAGGCTGGTGATATAGTAAGGGCAATGAAATAGAGTTAAAGAGTTTAGGAGTTTAAGAGTTGATGAGTTAACTCCTTAACTCCATAACTCACTAACTCATGAAGGGAGGTTTTATGAGAAAAAGCATTTTTATTCTTGGGCTGTCATTGATAACAGCCTTTGTTTTTGCCGGCAGTTCATTCTCTACAAATGGCGATGGGGTTTTTGTCCCGTCACCGACAGGGACAGGCGGTATTGATTACAGCAAACAGATTTTAAGGGTGAAAGGCATGGCCCCGCCGCAGCCGGGTGCACAATCCACAGGGATGAGCAGGGTGCAACAGCTGAGGGTAACAAAGGCTGATGCATATAGAAAGGCTCTTGAATTAATAAAAGAGGTTCAGGTCACTTCTGAAACTACGGTAAATAATTTTATACTTCAGAGCGATGTAATAAGGACAAAGGTAGAGGGGATGGTAAGGGGTTTAAAGGAAGAAGGGGAGCCTGCATATCTAAGTGACGGCACAATAGAGCAGTGGTATACCTTTCCTATGCAGGGTAATTTTACCGGTCTTATGTTTGACCAGATAGTTCCGCCCGGAACACCTCCGCAGTCTCCATCTGTCCCATTTGGGCAGGGAGGGCAGACCTTCTCAGGATTAATCGTTGATGCAAGGGGGCTTGGTGTAAAGCCGGCTATGGCTCCCAAGATTATTGACGAAGACGGCCGTGAGGTATATGGCTCCGCCTATGTAAACAGGGAATGGGCTATTGAGCAGGGGATGGCAGGATACAGCAAGGATGTTACAGCAGCCCAGAGCAATCAGAGGGTAACAGCTACCCCTATTATAGTTAAGGGGATAAAGACAGCAGGACAGGCAAAGGCTGACATCATCATAAGTAATGTAGATGCAGGAAAAATAAGGGCAAATGCGGAGAATATGACATTCATAGAGAAGTGCAGAGTAATGATTGTGCTTTAAAAAAGGAGGCTTTATGAAAAACAAATTATTTAAAAAGATGCTTTCAGGCGGATTACTCCTCCTATTATTTGGATTAATAACTGCCTGTGAGGCTCCAAAGAGAAAGGCAGAGTCGGTCCTTGATACGCCAGACCATCATGTGTTCAGCGGCAATAAGCTCCTCCAGAAAGAGGATTACGATGGCGCATTAAGAGAATTTAATCTGGCATTGGGATTAGATCCAAAATATTCACCAGCCCATGTTGGAACAGGTCTGGTCTATGGCTATAAAAAGGATTTCAAGAAGGCGTTTGACAGCATGGAGAAAGCAAAAGATTTGGCAAAAACAAAGGAACATAAGGTGGAGGCTCATACAGGAATGTTGAGGCTCTATTCAATGGAGAGGAAGGAAGGCTGGCTTTCAAAAAGCGAAACAGAGTTCAGGTCGGCCATAGGAAACGATGTCGGAGCACCTGCCCCGTATTATTATATGGGTATTGCATATAAGCTCAGCCAGACTATGGAAGGTGTAGGCAAAGCAGGTGATATGTTCAAAAAAGTTCTTGAGATAAATAAAGAACTTGTGGCTGATGCAAATAAGGAATGGGAATTGGTTCAGAAGATACAGAGGGCTGCCCCGGGGACAAAGATAGGGCTTCAGATCGCACTGATTGACAGGATAACAAGGGCTGACCTCTCAGCATTATTCGTTCAGGAGCTTGAACTTGAAAAACTATTTAAAAAAAGGGGTGTAAAAACCTTCGATACGAGTTTTAAATCTCCCACAAGCCCTCAGAAATTTGAGGCTGATAAGATTTCAAAAGCTGCCCCTGCAACGGATATTGAAAATCATGTGTTAAGAACTGATGTGGAGACAGTGATAGGGCTTGGAATAAGGGGTCTTGAGGCATATCCTGACCACACATTCCATCCAAATCAGAATATAACAAAGGTTGAATATGCTGTAATGATAGAGGATATTCTGATTAAGGTATCAGGTGATGAATCTCTATCTACAAAATTCATAGGAAGCCAGCCACACTTTCCCGATGTTAGAGCCGACCAATGGTTCTTCAATGCCATTGAAGTGTGCAACGCAAGGGGTATAATGCAGGCAGAGGATTTAACTACAGGAGAGTTTAGGCCGCAGAATCCTGTATCTGGGGCTGATGCCCTGATTATTATTAGGAAGCTTAAAGATGAATTGAAGTTTTTCTAAAACCTTTTTGTCACCCCGCACATAACTCTCCACGAAGAGACTCTTTGTAGCAGGTTGTGTGCGGGGTGAAGATTTGTGCAATTTTATGAAATCATTTGAAAAAATAATAATACTTCTATGCCTTTTTCTTTTCTTGCCTGCTATTGCAAATACTCAAGAAGTGCTTGAATATCTCGGGGCAATAACACCAAAGGAATCAAAACTATTAAGAGAGCCGTCAAGTATTGTTGTAGAAAAAGACGGGAGAATAATAATAAGTGACAGAGGGGGGAATGACCTCAAGTTTTATTATCC